>OMLO01003300.1_pt1 | contig 13313 bp, 9 predicted proteins | sample 1674811 | NCBI WGS metagenome assembly OMLO01 (sample SAMN06265003, study PRJEB25207) | coral metagenome | isolation source: Coral host | place: Mexico:La Bocana,Puerto Morelos, Mexico | collected 2008-11-13
ATGTTGGGCTTGGTTGACAAATGTACCTATGCCTCATAACCTTTGAGTGCATTTGGTTGTGTAGTGCAGGCAAAAAAACGTGTACACAATTAAGGTACAGTTTATAGCACAATTAACAGCTCCCAATAACTGCTTCCATAGTCCCCAATCTCATTAAAATCACATTTAAAACTGAATAATAAAATAACTACCATTAAAATCCTATGCAAATATTCATGGTCAACAAAAAACTATCATATTTACTGTTCATGCCAGAGTGATTTTGCTTATACTTATACTTTGAGAGATGGTGCAACAGGGACGGCGGAGCGTATTTCTAAGTGGGGGGGCTGAAAACGAGTGCCGGAGGCGCGAGTTTGTAGGGGGGTCTGGGGGCATCCCCCCCAGAAAATTTTGAAATCTAGAGGCTCAGATATCGTGTTTACAGCATTCTCCGCGAGATACTTCTTGAAATAATTAGCCTGGATAAAGCCTGAAATAAACATATACTAAAACAAAAACAAAAAAAAAATGTCATCCTCCTCAAAAGTGGGGGGGCTAAAGCTCCCCCAGCCCCCCCCAGCTCCGCCATCCCTGTGCAAACCCTTCCAGCAGGAGGAGATTCCATGTAAAAGTGAAGATATTAATTTGCTAACTGTATCAAGTTAAAAAAACAAAACTTTCCAACTTTTCACATGTGTATTCAATTTTGTGAGATTTTATTTAGTACAGATTTAGGAACTGAGTATGAATGTAACCACTGGATTTCATACCCAAAACAAAAAAAGGTGAAAGTGTCTTTTGTGTGAGAGTCCCCATGTTAACAATGAATTTAGGATAAAATGATTAACAGCAATGTCTTGTCTAAGGTAGGAAAGTTAGTAAAAGCTTTATTACTGTGTCAATGTATTTAGTTTTCACAACTAATTAGGGACACAAGAAAAAAAAAAGAAAATTTAAATTATTTACAAATAAGGAATAATAATAAAAATGTAAAATATGTAGCATGTATAAAAAAATTTCTTCAATAAAACACTGGTTATATAAGAGGTAGTCTCTAAGAATTGCAAAGGTTACAGCAGCTATTGTTGTTGTTTAAGAGTGACGTTGGGTCTTTTTTCCTAATGTTCTTTTTAAAAGATTCAATATTCAAGGAGCCCACAACAAGAAATGCCACCAAAAAGCACAGAAGACAGTTCTGTTAATAGTTTTTGGTTGCCCTCCTGAAATCCTGCCCAGGAAATCATGGCTCTATTTCCATCAGCATACCATTTTACACCTCGATCTGCTGATGTAATTCTAGTTCAGACTGAAACTACAAAATTGTTTGCAATTGCCCTGACATACATGTTGGATTATTTTCATTACTAGCAACATTCCCAGAAATGCCTGAGGTGCTCCGCTTTTAGGCTTGGCTAAATCTATATATTACCTTTGTTTGGACGTTTCTCTTTGTAATTGTTTTAATTGCAGAGAACATATGTCACTTTAAACTCTTTGAGAATTGTGAAACGGCGATTGTTTTCTATTGGTTGGAAAGCTGTGCTACTGCACTGGTCTTCTAATTTTGGGGAAGTTACAAGCAGATCTCAAGGTAAAGGTAAAGTCCTAGGATGTAGAGAGATCTAAATCACTACAAAAAGGTTTCGTCACTTGCCTATATAGGTATGCGAGGTTCCCAATCCTTGGATAGGGTATCATTTTTACCCCTGTTGATGAATAAATTAGTTTAAATCCATACAACGTTTCTTATATAAAGTGTAATAAGTAAAAAAGCTGATTGTATCCTTTGCCATTGATTTGGCATTCGACTGATACTGTTTTGATGTCAAATGGTTTAGGAAGATCTAGCGACCAGTCAAAGTACAATTGTTGTAACTCAAACAGTATTCTCTTATTTTACATGTAACTTTTGCATTCAGCATAAGGTACAGTGCCAAACTCTTGGGCTGGCCGAAACAACTTGGTAGATCTCCACCAGTCCTCTAAATTATACTTTCCTAGCAATGTATATAAATTCTTCCAGAAAATCAATACCATGTCATCAGGAACAAGAATTGGTCTGTCATAATCATAGGCTTCTTTTCTGCTTGGCCTGCAATTTGCAGACCACGGCTTAGGTGGGTGGTATTGTGGAGCCACAGCAAAATGGAAAGAGTTCAGAGGTCTGTAGATAATAGTATTCTCTTATTTTACATGTAACGTTTGCATTCAGCATAAGGCACAGTGCCAAACTCTTGGGCTGGCCAAAACAACTTGGTAGATCTCCACCAGTCCTCTAAATTATACTTTCCTAGCAATGTATATAAATTCTTCCAGAAAATCAATACCATGTCATCAGGAACAAGAATTGGTCTGTCATAATCATAGGCTTCTTTTCTGCTTGGCCTGCAATTTGCAGACCACGGCTTAGGTGGGTGGTAGCGTGGAGCCACAGCAAAATGGAAAGAGTTCAGAGGTCTGTAGATAAGGAGTCTGACATTAAATGAGAAGGGCAGTGCCTTCCAGTTACCAGAATCAGCATAGTAATGCCAGAGCAAGACTTGATCATCTGGACAAGTGTCCTTTCTTGTAGTGTCCACCCACAGGTTCATAATTTCCTGATAGTACGTGGCATCTGGTCTGAAAACCAGAAACCCTGCATTGAAGGCTGGGTTCACCACACCTGGTCTAGATGAAGGAGCAGCCGCAAAGTCATCTGGAATGTCGAACAGTCGATCAATGTTTGTCATTAGCATGTAATCAGCATCAACATAAATAATTTTGGAGTATTGTGTGTACTTCCACGCGTGGAATCGTGTGTGTGTTCCCTTTATTCTGTATCCAAGTGGCTTCCCAAGCAACCCACTGTTGCGGTCTCCTCCTAATTTAGCATCTAGCCAATTGCAGTCCATTTCTTCGACCAAACGAGTTTTCCAACCAACACTCAGAAGTGCTTTGCGAGTTCCTTCGCTTAGCGTTTCTGAAATCAATGCAATCATGTTCTTTTGGCAAGAAAATGTGCGGATAGAGTGACCAAGAACCAACGCAGACGAAGCAAAATTCTCGTCAACTACGATGGTCAGCCACGTTATGTTGCTTCTTGATTTAATGTGCTGCTCTTTGCACCAATCTTGGCCAAAGCGACTTTCAATTTGATACATTCTCCATTCCTTCTGTGCCAGCTCCATCTTGTTCTCTTGAACCCTCTGTTCATAACTCCAAGATTCTGAAATAATTATCTTCGTATATGTAAGGAAATATGGAAGCAAGAGCGGTCTCCACACAAAGAGAAAAATCACTATTATTAAGGTTGGAATGAGTGTTAGAGCGCAGATTTTTCGACGTGATCCTCTCTCTCTTACTCGTGTATTCATCATTGGACGGATTCTGACTGTTTATCGAACGCGAACACAGTTCTGTGAAAATAAAATAACCAGATGACGTTCCATAGTAAATAACTTACGTGGTTCATGTGGCTAACACCACCTGCTTATTTCTTTCACGTTGTGTGTCATCGAGATGCCATCTTCAAGGAAGAATACGAAACAGCCCTTTTTCCTATATTGAAAATCTATCCTAATATCTCTCCAACTGCGATGGAACACTATCGAAATATAACGAATAACTTGAGGTAACGTTTTGGCAAAAACTACTGTTCGACGTTCGTGGCTTATGATATACATACCTTTTGTAGAGCATCAGTTCAGTGTGGCCTGATCTGACGTCAGATTAAATTAATTCGTTCGTCTTGTTTAGCATAATATTCCGCTTACGCGGCGGAATTTGTGTAGATTAATACCCAATATCTTTTCAATTGAACAGAAAAGAAAAACAAAAAACCCTGACTGCTCGATTTATATCATGTCTAGGTTAGTAATTATGCGAAATGTGGGAAACCAAATCTTATTGGCTGTAAGGCTACCGTCACGCAACGTATCAACACAGGGGACCTCTCCACTCGCATGAACTTTGACCGGCTATGCAAGTGTAAAACCTCGGTTGTTACCGAAAAATGTTTATTTTAGCAATAGACAGAGGTTGAAAGTCAGCAAGTAAAATTATCTAAGGTATATATATTAAAGTCACGGAGTCGAACGCACTCTCATAATCTTTGATTACTACTAGTATCGTAAGAATAAAACCGGGCGTTAGCGGTAGGTGCCGGCCGCAGGTGCGTGCATCGGTTCGTGTTTTCGTTTGATAAATGTATACCATGATCCGATTGACCTTTTAGTAAGAGTTCCACGGTCCCCCTTTCTCGTAAGAATCGTGAAAGGACCTTTTTATGTTCCGAGAAACTAGTAGATCCCCTTCCTCTTTGAACGGAGGGCGCGGAGTTCCCGGTGTTGTGGTCTGGTCTCCGCTCATTGTGTGTTGTTAACTGGCCGCAGGTCCACATCAGCTTCATTAGCTGCCATATATATAAATAACCTGCGTAAACAAATAAATACATACATACATACATACCGTTGAGCGTACATTGGCCTAACCTATTTCCGGCTGTAGAGACCAAACGTCAGCCGGAAATAGGCCCGGGGGGGGTAGTCCTTGGAATTTTTGGTGGGGTTGTGCCGCCCGCATCTCCAAATCCAGACCAATTTCAGACCAAAAAATGCCATTTCCCACTCCCGTTTTCAGACCTGGCTTCAAAAATCCATACCCGCTTTCAGACCTGACCTTGTACGTGATTAAGCATAATAGGTCAAATTTAGCTGGAATGATATATTCTATCTATCTCCGTTTCTCTCTCACCAGTTACTCGCCCTTGTTGCTGGGAAGAAAAATAAGTTTATGAGCTTTCGTGAACGTTCCCCCGATAACCATACCCAATTTCAGACCAAAATGTTCAAAATCTATACCCGTTTTCAGACCAAAACGGCTCAAAAACCATACCCTTTGGGGCAGCACATACCTTTTTATAGGAGAGTACCCCCCCGGGGAAATAGGTCTGCGTTCGCAGGCTAGCATTGGCCAGAATCACGCACATTTCGCGAATCACATCCTCGATCGAGAAAAAGAAGAGCCCTCGTTGTCCTTCTCTTGTAATTATGTTCAAATAGGTCAAATCCCAGTAAAGAATCACAGCAGCATATAGAATGAACTAGAAATACATCAAATAAATAAAGTCGTAGGAATGTAGGATGCAACACTAGGCATTTTTTTTCAATCGATTTAATGAGTCAAAAAGTGGTGCGAGCGTGGCGTGATGTGTAGCCTGTTCACACGTCACACATTAGTACCCACGACCTAAGCATTTCATCGCTTTATCACTTTTACGGAGCTAAATGCTGGCTTTTTCACATTTTGGGACCTTTTAACCTAGAGTGACCAGACAGCAGAATACTAGTGCGGTATGGAGCTATACGAGAGAACACAAGAACGAACAAATCGCGATTTTCGCAACGATCCTGACCGACGTATTAGCGGCGTGTCGAGCGGCGGTTTGTCCTTCCAAGCGAGTGACAGTGACGGAAATTTTGCGCGAAAAAAAGGACCCAGAGAACACAGCCTCGTTTATACCTTTTTTTGGACCTTACTTTTTGTAATTGTTTTAATTGTGGAGAACATATGTCACTTTAAACTCTTCGAGAACTGCGAAACGGCGATTATTTTTCACTGGTTGGAAAGCTGTGTTACTGTACTGTTCTTTAAATTGTTGGGACGTTACAAGCAGATCTCAAGGTAAGTAAAGTTCTAGGATGTAGAGAGACCTAAATCACTACAAAAAGTTTCCGTCACTTGTCTATATAGGTATGTGAGGTTCCCAATCCTTGGATAGGGTATGCTTCTCCCATCACCACAGAAAAGGTTTGAATACGGATTTTGGTAGAACAAAACCTCTTGATTAAAAATCATATATTTCTAAGCATTTTGATGGTTTATCTTTAAAATAGAAATACGCAAAAACTAATGTATTTAAGTATAGTTATTTTAATAGAATAGTCGATTCCTGGAATCAATTGCCTAGGGACATTTTAATGAAATGAAATGATATTGTAAGGGCTTGGAAGGGATTTAATTTAATGGATGGATTGGATTAGATTTAATGGTATATCATTTATATATTTCATTATTATATTATTAATTTATCTGTTGTTACATTTTTTTGTTATCTAGTATTAATTATATTTTCGTGATCTGTTTATATATAGGGTCCCGGACTCCCTTACGGATTATCCATATGGCTATTATTATTACTTCTTGTTTATACTTTTATTGCCATTAAATTGTAATAAATTAAAAAAATTAAATAAATTAAATTAAATTAATGCTGGGTATGGGTTCAATCTGACGTCACTTGGGCTCAAACATGAAAAGGAGGTGATGTAAACAAATCAAAGAGTTTTACAGAGGCGATTTATAAGAAGAGAGGAGCGATGGAGAGAGGGCGAGGAGCGAAGCGAGAGGGAGGAAAAATCACCATTGGTAGAATCCGTTGGGAATCTCACTTCCATGGTAAGCCCAAGTACAGAAATTGAACCTCAACAATGATTGGCTTACATATTTGTTACCAGGATTGGTAACCAATCATCGTCAAGGTTCAATTTCTGTACTTGGGCTTAGCATGGAAGTGAGATTTCCAACGGATTCTACCAGAGGTGATTTTTCCTCTCCCTTGCTTCGCTCCTCACCCTCTCTCCATCGCTCCTCTCTCCTTATAAATCGCCTCTGGAACCAGGGTAATTGATGCCTATAAGATGATTGCAAATTAGACGAAACTTGTTGCAAACGTTAATTACTGTTAAGGGTAAATTGTCAATCATTGTCATGTGTCACTTGGCACATCACATGACACCATCCAACCAAAATCTGCAATGTTTTAGGGTGAAGAATGGCCGGGGACGTCCAACTTATACATATTTTTTAACTGTAATAGTGTGGAACTGATGGAATTCAAAATATCTGTAACAAGAGTAAGTTTCTGTTTTAAAATATGCACTTTTGTGCTTCTGGGATTTTTTTTTTGCTATTAGTGACAATAAGCCACCACACAGTTCGGGGTTGATCAAGTTTTGAGGCAAATATATTGCTAAAACACTTTTAAAATAAATGCAGTTCTGTGGTACAAATGCTCAAAATATTACCCTCCAAATTGTATTGAATATATCATATAATGGGGCCTGAGGGTGTCCGCTATCTTCTCCCAGACATTTTCTCTGGGGGAATGCAGATAATGCCATGCAGTTAATGCCATTCTCCATATATAGGTTTTGGTAGGTAACCCTTCTTGCATGTTGACAACTGCTGTCAGAGGTAGGGAGCAATAGTGCACTTTTGTGGCAGAACTTCAAATTCATTAGCAGTGCTTGATGTGTTCTTCAGGTAGGGTATAAGCCGCCAATGAACTTCTCACAGTTAATTCTGCATGTGTTGTTGTGAGTAGGTGACAGCCCTACAAGGCTTTCTTGATGTGCTTCACTGCATTGTAAAACCTCCCAGGCCTTCTTCTTGCCAACAACGGCTATCCCACTTGTCATGTCACACTCTGTAATTGCATGAAAGGCTGGTAGAACCTTGCACAACTTCTGGCCCAGCTCTTGGCATAGAACGTGGACTGGCACATATCGGTGATGATCTTTGACACCTGTTTTGAACCACATCTCCTCACATGAGATATCACTGAAGTGTGTTGTACACAAGACCAGGACATCCGTATCAGGAGACTGTACTATGATCCTTGTCTCCGGCATGTTGCATACCTGGCACAAAGTAGTAACCTGGTATCCACTTCCTCTTGGTCTGACGATAGATCCTTTAAGTCTCCAGATCCTTCACGAGTGACACATACCACTCTTTCACCTTCCTTGTATCCTCGCACGATGATCAGCTTCTTATCAGCTGCCAGCTTCTCTTTGCCTATCTTACACATCTCACCTGTCAGGAAGTCACATATATTGATCTTGTCTTGTGGGTTCTCGTTGTACTTGCTCCATTGTTTAGGGATCGGAGTAAAAGAGCCATGTATACAGATGTATATGTTGTAGTTAAAAATTGAATTCAGGTGAAAATTAAGTTCCTTTGTCTCTTAACCATACTTATTCATTGATTATGAATAATTAAGGTTAGAAGACAAAGGAAATTGAGAATCAAACTAAGTTAAAATTATTTTTACCTGAATTTGATTTTTAACTACAACACATTATAGCTTGAAAATGAAGTCAAATCTAGTGAAAAAAAAAGACAGGCCATTGTTCAATACACCTAAACAAACTAACATGTGATATTTGGAGCTGTTTTGACAATGATCAATTTTAGCCAAAAATCTCTATTAAATGTACTTTTTCCACTGAACCCTTCAAATGTCTTGTCGAATTTGCAACCAACGCCAATCCCAGACTCCTTTTCCAATGCAGTTGAAACAAGACAGGAGCAGGAGCCGACTATGGGAATTTGTAAGGAGTAAAAGCGTATGGGAAGTGTACAGTGTATCTAGCACAAGAGTTGTAAAGACTCAATAATTCACCCTTGTTTTTAAATTTCTTATTTGTTGTTAATACTTGTTTCAAAATGTAATCTTACAGGTCACATTTTCCTTTTGCTGTTTAGTTTCAGGATCCATGTGAGGCATTTCCGTCCTCTTCTTTTCTTACATGTAGCTGTTGTAACTTTCTATGGACTGGATTTTAACAATTCAGCATTTGGAATTTCAGCAGGGTCGGAATCATACTTGGTTTGTGCCATGTCTTGTTATTATTAGTTAGTTACTTTATGTGAAAGGTTATACTGTTAACTGCCTAGCTAAGATACCTTAGATCTTACCAATTGACTACCATATGATACCTGGTGAAAATTAAACCTGAAATTTAATGACCGGGTGTATTATTCAATACCGTATTTACCTGTGCATAAGTCGACCTTTCACAATCTAAAAGTCAGTCCAAAAAAATTTTCCTCGACTTATGCATGTTTATTGAGTCATTCATTGAGCCATTTTCAAAGCACAGGCCTGTGTCTATTGTTTTTTATAGAGCATGTCCAATTGTTGTTGCATTTTGATATGTTCTTATAACTGATCTACTGAAGGACAGTCTCATATATATAATGTCATTTAATTTTTTTGTTTGTTTAATTATTTTGTAAGACACAAAGGTTCCATATTTTCTGTGCATCTGTTCATTAATAGATCAAAAAGGATTTCAAAATGTATTAAAAACATCAGTGACACACTTGCATAATGTGCTACTTTTAACTTTTTACTTTTTCTTTTATAATATACAGTGCTACTTTCTTGTTTTTTACTTATCTGTGATATATTACTCTGAACCGTTTTGCAGCAACAAGGAATCTATTTGTTAGATGTAACACTTCTTGCTATTAATTTACCTCATGCAGATTATGATTATGCAGAAACAGATTTATATGTGATGGTATAAACTTTTTTTTTAACTTTTAACTTTTTTTATCATATAATATTATTGTAAAAAGAAAGTTTTCCAAATTGCAGATATCCCTTGCCTTGACACCTCCTATATTGTTGTCAGCATCTTGGTTGACCAATAAACAGAACTATCCAAGCAATGTTATCCTAACAGTGGCACTGTCAAGTTCACTTCTCATGGTTCTTTTCTGCTCATTTGAAGATGAATATGCTCATTACAAAATGTTGTTTCATCATGGTGTGCTTGGTCTTATAATGAGCGCTTCTTTGGCATTTTTTATTGTTTGTGCAAAACAATCTCTTGCAAAGGTGTGTATTATGATTGTAGTTGTACTTAAAAATAGTGATTTTATAGGCAGGTACAAAAGTCGCACCGGAACAACTCAGACCGCCAGTTCGGGTCGAATCAACTCGAATTGACTCGGATCGACTCGGATCGTCACGGATCATGAAAAAAAAATTAAAATTTAATGAAATTCCGGGCAAAAGTGGGCCAAATTAAAAAAGACTGGCGACGTTTCACGTCATGCTGTGTTGTCAAGCCGCCATTTTGTATTCTAAGTGCCAGTTGCTCTCGCACTCGTCTCATGTTCATTCATCCCTGATCCTGCCGCGTTGATCTTGATGACCATGGACCCACATGAAGGTAAAATCTAGGCCATCTTTCTCAATGAATTTGCATCCGTCCACCAAAATGATAGTTTTCACTTCTTCATCACAATGTGCGCAACACTCACCTCGCCTCTTTGCTTTCTCACAAAAAAAAAAAAAAACTTGCTGTGAAGTATGAGCAAATATTCACATTCTTATTACTGAAACTATCATTTTTGTGGACGGATGCAAATTCCGTTAGAAAGATGACCTAGATTTTACCTTTATCTGGGTCCATGATCGTTGAGATCGACGTGGTGGGATCAGGGATGGATCAACACGAGGTGAGTACATGAGTCCAAGAGGAACTGGCACTTAGAATACAAAATGGCGGCTTGACTACACGGCATGACACAGAGAAATGTCGTGAGTCTTTCTTAATTTGGCCCATTTTTGACCAGAATTTTAACCTTCAAATTGGTAAAAGTTTCAATTTCATTTAATTTTATGTTTTTTTCATGATCCGTGACGATCCAAGTGAATCTGAGTTGATCCAAGTTGATCCGACCCGACTTTTGTACCTGCCTTGATTTTATACCTGAGAGTAGTATTTCAGTTGTCATTACTAGTCTCCAGTTGTTCAAACTGCGCATAATGCCATCCACCAGATAAATTACAGTTCAGTGGATTGCATAGTTTGTCTTGTCAACACTTATCCACCAGACAGCAATTTATTCGCTTCATTTGCCCTTGTATACGCAGCATTAATTCAGGCCTGGTTTCAATCACTTACCAGTAAGTGTTAGAGGTATGGGTAATCTCTTGTATGCATCTGAAAGAAATTGTCAGATGACTGATGCTGTAAAATTCTGAAAGATAGTTTGTTCTAATGTGGCAACTTTTGTCTTGCAGGCTTCATGTGTCGAGCTTCTTTATCTGTTAAATTTTAGCTGTGTTGTCTCTTTGCCATTCATTGCCTTACTGCTTGGGGAATTACGTTCACTTGAAGTTGAACTATTAAAACGAGGACACCTGAAGCTAATCTTCAGCATATTGATTGTGGTGAGTTTCAAACTACAATAATTTATTTAACAATATACATTGTCATCCAAGTGGTTTTAACTTATAGTGGAGCCTCTTAGGAGCATTTAGGTATTAGGTATTTTGCTAGTTTTTAGTTTCTAAGTGTCTTAGAGTAAAATTGTGTTTTTAGGGATAATTTTGTAAAGCACCTGGGCAAATAATGAATGTGTGCATTATATAAACATTCTATTTTTATCATAATTATTGTTAGTTGTTGTTGTTGTTGTTTGTGGGCTTCCCTCCAGATTAGGCAATTAGCCAGTTGAAGCCCTTTCCAGGGAAATTGTGTTGTGATATTGGGCAAAACTCTCACAGTGCCTCTATCTACCCAGGTAGATAAATGGGTACCATGCAGTGAAGGAAACTTTGCCTTTGGGCTTCTTGGGAATTAAGTTTTGCTTTTTATCCTAACATTGGCATTTGCAGTTGCTGGGCTACTTGACACCAACACTGTAGGTTCAATTTGTTCTCAGAGACTGAATTCTACTTCAGGTGGCATTTTTTTCCCAGACTGCTGCATGCATGCAAGTTTCCAGACATTTCTGGTACATGACAACAACCATCACACTCCATTGCTACCCATTCATTTTTTGTGTAGCTTTTCTTTAATTTTTGTCCTCTCGTTTTAGGCTGTCATACGTTTGGCAAGCCAGGCAGTCTGCCTTTGTCATCTCAAGTACTCGACTCCACTGCTAAATGCCACAGTGCGAGGATTTTCCTGGATTTGGATCACAATAGCTATTACCTTTATTACTCCTGGTATAATAGCAGAGCTTGTGGTTCCAATACTAGCTGCATTTTGGATTTGTGGTCCAACTTTTTTACTTACATTGTTTTTTGAATTTGACTGGATATGAACAAAATCATCAACATTTCCACTATTCTGTAAATAGATTCAAAATATTATGCCACAAAGAGGGAGTTTCAAGGCTAACGCCAGATCAAGTGGTCCCAGATTTGAGTGGTAACATTCAGGCATAGTAAAAAGGTAAAATCTTTATTTAGACACGGTATTTCCTTCAGGACTATACAATATTTAATTTAAATAAATCTAACTACCTAACTAATTTAATATTGTAAATAACTGCAAGAATAAGAGAAATGTTAAAAACCTGCTTTACAAGGAAGCCGGGTATAAAAAACAAAATAAAATTTATATAAGACCACTGTCAAAATCATAGTTCTTCAACTTAGATTTAAATTGATTAAGGGAGAGCGATTGTCTAATATTCAAGGGCAGACTATTCCATAGTACAACTCCGCTGTAAGAAAGACTTCTTTTACAGTTAAGTAATTAGTGTGGGGCTGTGGGATAGCAAGCGTACCATCACTATCTCTTAGGTTATAAGTCAAAGTATCGGAATGGAAGACAAAGCACGAACAAAGATATTCTGGAACCATATTATTTACAATCTTGTACATCATTATTGATTTATTAACAAGGCGTTGACGGTCCAGTTTAACCCAGTTGACCATCCTCAACAATTGATCAGTATTACGATCGTAATTTGTACATTTTGGACGATTTATTCCCGTTTACAAGACACGGTTGGGATTCGGTTTTCTAAACAAGAGCAAAACCATTGGTTGGTGGAACCCTGAATACCATAAGCTTGTAATTTTGAGAGAAGAATAGAGTGATCCACAGTATCGAAAGCCTTCTTAAGATCTAAAAATACAATTGCATTAATAAAGCCACAATCGATGTTTAAAGACCAATTATCAGTCGCTTCAATCAATGCAGTAACTGTGGAATGAAGCGAGCGAAAACTGGATTGGTGTCTATTGAGAAAATTATTTACCTTTAGGTAATGATACAACTGATCATAAATAATTCGCTCAAAAACCTTGGCCACAACCTGGATAATCGAGATCAGTCGATAATTAGAAGGATCACTTCTACTTCCAATTGTGTTCTGGTTCATTAGACACTTGGTCTGTTCTTGATTGACATCCTGATTGATACTTGGTTGACACTCAATCAACAGTCGGTCAATGGCTGGCCGAGTGTTGATTGACTCATATGCATCTATTAAAAGTTAGTTGACTGCCTGCCAACCGAGTGTTATTGAGATGCTTTCAAGTGTCAATCGAGTGTCAACTGGAGTGTCGATCAAAGGAATCTAACAAGGGTATTGATCAACACTCAACTGCAGATGCCTTTAGTGCACATGAACTGAGAAATATGATAAACTGACACAATGCTCAAGAGTTTAATTAATGTCTTTACCCGGGGGGGGGGGGGGACCCCCCTTTAAAAAGTATATAGGTATGGGGGCCCCCAAAGGGTATGGTTTTT
>OMLO01003301.1_pt1 | contig 13311 bp, 12 predicted proteins | sample 1674811 | NCBI WGS metagenome assembly OMLO01 (sample SAMN06265003, study PRJEB25207) | coral metagenome | isolation source: Coral host | place: Mexico:La Bocana,Puerto Morelos, Mexico | collected 2008-11-13
AGTTGATATAACCAAATTACCTTGTTACCCCCACCGACGCCGCACCACAGTTTCTTTAGAAACTTTCACCCTTTATTCAATCCCCCGTATAGTCGCGAGGCAACTCTAGTTTAAGTACCAGTATGACCGCTAAGAATTGTCATCCAGACTCGCAGTATTCGTCAGTCTATCTCTGCCCAAATATGACTAAGAACCGAGCAATCCATAATGCCGATTCTCTCCTTGTTTTTTCTAGTTATAGCATCATGCTACGATGTTGGGAGAAGTCTCCCGATGATCGACCGTCGTTTGATGAACTTTGTGTACATTTACAGTGCATCCTACACGAGGAAACGGTAGGAACCGTTTTTCGTTTTAAATACTGTTTTCATAGCTTTAGACACGTCCTGTGCAACATCGTTGGCATTAGCGGCAAAGAATGATATTACTCTAGCAATAAGGCACGGTCGACTCTACACACTAAACAATTAGATTATGAGCTCGAGATTGCTATCGTGTCAGTAGTTGATGAAGTCAACTATCACGCATAGAAATCAAGAGCGGATAATCTAATTGTTTTAGTATAAATCTACTAGTCGTTCAAAACTTTATCTAATTTCTCTTCGCAGACACTTCGAAAACCTTAAAAAGCGGCCGTAATTCTGTTAACAATCGCACACTACTACGCTACTCACTCTCTACAACAGAACTGAGATGGTGAGTAGCGTAGTCAATCAGAAAACGGCATTCGTGATAGAACGCTAGTAGATTTATACTGATATATGTTAGCTTTTTTATAACGAGAGGGATATTCGTTTTTTTAACTGTTGGACTATGATTTGCTTCATAAATACTGGTGGGACTGTCACTTTACAATTTCCTTATTCACTCCTATTTTCTTTGAAGGTTATTGACATTGTAGACATCAAGGTTTCCCATTCCCAAAACTAAAAATGTAAAAAAAAGATTCATATGTTTGAATAATAAAAGAGGTTTCCCTTTGAGCTAGACTAACTTGTGAGGCCAAGTTGTACTACACTAGGCTAAACTAGAGTAAGTTAAACTATGCTAGGCTAAACTAAGCTAAGTTAGATTATTCTAAACTAAATTATGCTTTATTAGGCTATGCTAGGGTAAACAAGGCTAAGGGTAAAATTTTGGACAGCATAGAAAAAACTTCTTCTAATAACACAATGCGTTAGGTGAGGGTATGTGCAACTTGTCGTGGCGCAGTTTATAATTGAGTGTTATCAAGAGAAAATCAAAGAGATCAGAATGGTTATCCTTACAAGCATAAAAAGCTCCCTTCCAACTATTTTTTTCCGTTTTTTTTTTTTGTTTTTTTTTGTGTAGAGAATGTACATCAATGTGAGGAACATCGAGGAAGAGAAGATAGAGGGGTATCACAAAGCAGACATTTCGTTATAAATAATACACTTAACAACAGCACTTTAACATTTCACCAATGGCAGAATACGCCGCAAAATATTGGCTGGGTATTCCAAACACCTCACTTCAACTCCGACAAGAAGAACCGTTCGTTCCTTATTGGAAGTCGCCCCAGCTTCCTCGTGTTGCAATGAGAAGATAATTGACATCCCTTAGTGTTTACTCGACAATAATCAAACGTATATAGCGTGTGGAAACCTATTAACTCATAGAGCACCAAAATGACATCAAACACAAAAATGTCCCCTGCCTTGGATCCCCCATCGTAGATTTCAATATTTTTCAAATAGGTCAGAAAAACTCCTTAATTTATTTCAAAACTTAGAAAAATGTGAGGATACATGACATGTAGAAAAATTAGAAAAATCTACCTAAAAAAGAAATTTAAGCCTGAAAACCAACACATTTGGGTATAATATCCTTTGAAAACACAGATGTGATAAAAACATCAAGTCATCTGAAACAACTGATAGACACGATTGTTTCTGAAAAGTCTGATAAAAAATCACAAAGTTTGATCATAATAGTTTAGATGCAAATTTGGTAAAAAAAAAAAGAAGAATTAATGTAATAATGGGCAGGGAAATGGTGTGAATCTTTTTGTGTATTTGTCGTTTGTTTCTTGAACGCACAAAATGAATCTATAACTATAATGAAGCACGAACAATGTTGATCTGTGTCAGTGAAGAAAAACTTTACTACCAAGCATTTTTAGCTCGCTCTCTCCTTATTTTGGAGTCGAGACCTTTTTTTTGGTGGTAACATAAGCAAAAGAACAATTTCAACTTGAACCGTTTTATTCCTTCATAAGCTTGTCTGCTAATACCAACAAGGTTACAGAGGATAACGTAACAGTGTACAACTAAACGTAACAGTGTAACACTTCCTTTGTAAAGTATACATGTAAATAAATTCAAAACTAAACATGTATAAGAAATAGCAACTCCATGTGTTCAAGTCACTTTTTGCCTTTGTCCTTTTTGGAGGATTTCTTCGATTTAAGACGTAAAAGTTTTTTAAACTGGTACTCTCTCCAAGCTGCTTGTATTGCAGCAGCAGCTTTGTTTTGTTTTCTCTCCTCTTCCTGCTTTCTGGCTTTTTCCTCCTCTGCAAGTCGCCGCTCCTCCATAATGGCAAGATATTGTTCCTCTAATATTTCAAACTGAGTTTCAAGTTTGGCCAGGTCCTTCTTGTTCGCTTCGTACATGCGCGTGTGGAGATCATACTCGTCCTTAAAAAATAAGCAAATGCTTTCAATGGCCACTGAACGAATTGGAAATGGTCTACTTTTTGAATTGACTTATCTTTGTAAGCTGTGCACTACTGGGATTAGATGTCAAGTACTAGTCTTGAAACTGTACGAACTGGGTGCTGTCTACAAATAGATTACCTAGACATGACTTCACTGAAATCACCTACAAGCCCACCTCCACCCCGTTCCATCAAAATGACTCAAGGGGCAAGCCTAGCATCACCTCAGTCAACAAGGAGGAACTGTTTCGTTCCCATTATGACTAGGGTTAATTTTGGAGAGAGCTGGATTTTAGAGCATGCTACCCGAGAAGACCCAGCAGTTTATTCATTATTGCACTAAAAAGTAACGCCCGTTTTCGCAGGTTTGTTTTGCAATATCTTGATTACAATGCACAAGTATTTCTTGTTTTCCCTTGTTCTCGCACGAGGTAACAAATAATGTATGCATTTTTCCCCACTTCGACCTTCATGCAGTCCAGCTTACCACCACTTCAGTAAAAAAAACTTCCAATTTGTGATGTTTCGATTTCCTTTTGTCAGCGTTTGTGACAATCATTCTAGCTAGACGTAAGGAACATGTTTTCACAAGTTATTTTGGTAATCTAGAATAGGCTTACATTACCAATTGAGAATGTTACCCTTATTGGACGCTATCGCCTCAATGTGAATAGTTCACCATGAAACCATTCCATTTGATTGCTTGGGTGAAGGTCTCTCACCTGCCTGCCATCTAAGTCTGCGTCGTACTTCTGAACCCAGTTGTAAACCTCAGTGGTCATCTTATATCTTCGCTAGTGGACAAAAACAAAAATAAACGTGACCTAAAGGAATTAATTAAAATTTGAAGCATATAAATTAATTAAAAGTTGAAGCATATAAACTCCCGGATGCAAACGCTTTTGGGCGAGATCGCTCACCGCACCGCCCTCATAAAAAGGGTTTTACGAAAAGCGATCTTGCCCAAACGTTTCCCTATCGCTTCTCGTCTTAACTCGTAATACGTTCCCTTCCCTAATTTTGACAGTGAGGGCAGCGTTAAATCCAGAACTTTGGTTTCAACTAAAGGTTAACTGATGAAAATACTAAGAATACAAGATTACAGAGTGACGAAGAAATGCTCACACCCTATCGTGGCTTTGACATTGAAATTAAAGTATACATGTACACACTCAATTAAAAAAAAAATTAAAAGTTACTAAAGCAGCAATTTTTAGACCCTTTAAAAAAAACTAGCGTAAGTTTAAGTATTAACCCCAAGACGAGTTCTGTGGCCCCTATTTTATTAGAGGGTCTGGATGGGGTTAGCTGAAAACTGTCAAATAACAAAAAAAAAACTGACAACCGTCAAATACCACTGATATTTGTAGTCAATCATTGGCAACTGACAAAAAGCTTTAGCTATTGTTATTTGTTTGACGTTCAATGAAAATAACTGTTTTTCGGTTGAAATATTATTACTTTAACCCTTTTATTTCAATATTCAGATTGTTTTTAGACCGAAAACATCACAATGAGTTTCTATTAATTCTGTTAATATTAATCATTAGCAATTTCACCCTCATACTATATATTATATGCAGTCCTCAATTGAAGGCCACGCGCTTTAGGCCACCAGGAGATATCAAAATGTCTGCTGTTATTAAAGCGATCAATTGCTTCTTTCGTATCGATTCCGATAAAGCATTGGAACGTCATAGAAGTCGGAAACCTATCAATAGTGATTTTCAGACTGTAGAGCCTATAAAGAAGCAGCTGGTGGAGTTTCAAGGCTTGAATTGAACTGGCAACAAAATGTGGGCTTGGTAATTATGAACTAAAGCTCTACAGGATGTCAAAAGGAAGTGGAGGAAAAAATGAACAGTTTGCAATAACTACAGATCAACAGTGGCAGTTAGAGCTACCAATCATGCTCGGCAGGGGAACAGACACCGAACTAAACGGTATTTAGTATTTTTATAATATTAATTGTCTGACTGGAATATTACATACTGGCATTCTGTGATTGTAATTAACCATGGTAGAATTTTTAACCCTTTCAAGACGCCGTTCTCTCAGTCCTCTCGAAAGAATTTATTTACAATGTCTGCTTCTCTTTACTCAGTGATCTTTATTATTATTATTCGGAAGGACAGTGTAAGCTCGTTTTCCCCTGCGGGATTTGTAAGTACATTGAAAGATATCATCCATGAGTACATTGAAATTTATGCATTAATTTTTATTAAAAGTTGCTCGTACGAAATAGAGATGTTTGATTTGAATGATCATGAAAAGAAGAAACTAAAGGATTTTAAGAAAATAGGGGTTTTGCATTTTATTATATGCATATTTTCTTTAAAAGGGGTTAACTAGGAGAGGCTTAAGCCATTTAAGATCCTTTAACAGCCACTTAACTGACAACTGTCAAATGGCCCAAAAATTGACTGCAACTGATAAATAGACAAAATTGTAACTGACATCTGACATTTGCATCCCCCCTACCCCCATCCAGACCCTCTTACTAGATGCAACTTTTAACGAAATATAGAGGAGTTTGCTTAATTTGTGGTGAATGCCAAACAGTTTTTCGGCTTATAACTATCGACATAAAAAATAAGCACTATTTCAAACTATTTCACTATTTGAAATCAAATTTAAAAAAACAAGCCCGTATAATCTAACCTTTCTAAGCTGAGTCTCATTTTCTCGATTCTGGTTTCGGTCGTCTAGGATCTTCTTTCTGCACTGGATAATATCGTCATAATATTTGGCAACTTTAGCCTTTGATGCTTTGCCTTCGTTCGAGGTTTGTTTGTAAGCTTCCGCCAAGGTTCGCCGCTGTTGGTCATAGTGCATTCTCTGTATCAGCTGTAGTTTGTTTTGGAGTCGATTTATCATTGAGTCTCGTTCGGCGATCTAAAACGAAACATCAGATATGCAGATATATGTTTTTGAAAAAGAGTGACTTACATATTTAAGATACATTGGTCGAAAAGCTTAGGAAAGGAACCATTGGCGAGTTTCTTAAGCTTGAGAAAAAAAGAGAGAGAGCCAGACCGGTATTTCCAAATGCGGATGGAACGAGCTAGCTTTGACGAACAAACGGTTGGTTAATTTAATTTAATTTCCGACTGATAAATGGCGACGCGTTTCACTTTCACCCGACGCCGTTGATAAATGATGGCACCTTTAAAACTCTGCTGAATAAGTAGCGAATCAATTCTTAATAAACGAACACGACAAAGTTAAGCTAAATTTGTGTTTCTTCAGTTGTATTCATGAAGGCGTGGTCGTACTGAAATTGTCTCACAGATATGAAGCAAAAAAGGATATGTACTTAATAACGGGAAATTAAAACTATTTCAACCCCATTGACAGGGTCTCTTCTTCGCCCTGGAGCGGAGGGAAGAAGAGAGACCCTAGGAAAGAGGTAGAAACTTCCGAGCGGAAAAAAGTTCCAAGCATGCGCGAGTTTTGACTGCGCGCCAGGCTCGAAGTTTGAAAAAAATGGCAAGAATTCCGTCGATCGTGTAAAGAGAAAAAGTTACGAACTTAATATTGACCACTTTCATAAATGGCGGTCAATTATAAATTCTTTTGAAAGTATTCAAATTAGCCTTACTAACCTCATTTTCAAGTTGGTAATTCAAAAGAATTTTTCCCCTGAAACGAGGTTAGTGAGGCTAATTTAAATGCGTACAAAAGAATTTTAAATTGACCGCCATTTATAAAAGCGGTCTATGCTTTCCCAGTTTTCCCGGTAAGCAGCGACGGTTTAATATCACTACTGGTGTACCGGTACGAGCGGCACAGGATTGAAAAAGAAGGAATTTTAAGAAATAGGAAGAATTCGTTTGTTTGAATTGGCGTTAAAACTATACCTCGGACTCTTTCTCCTTCACGGCTGCACTATAACTCATTTCAAGTTTCTCTCTTGTAGCATTTGTCTTCATCTCTCTGTTCATTACATCCATCAAGTACACCATCTTTTCCTGCTCCTCATAAGGTGTCATCAACAGCTTTTCTTTCATGATGCTCTCTAATGACGTCAGAGTATTTATTAAGAGTGTGTGGCTCTGGCTGCGGGACATTTTACTGCCTGTGAACAAAGCTTAAAGATTAATTCAATGGTTGTAAAAGTAGGTCCGCAATTCGTACATGTGTAAGCAGATTTAATAACCTGAAAATTTACCGTAGCTGTTAAATTCATAGAGCGGGTTCATAGCAGGGAGCTACCTTTTAATACTGAATTAGATTATGAGATTAAGGCTGATGAACCCGATACCGTACAAGCAATAACAAGTAATAAATTGATAACTGCCGTAAGGTGTGTGCATGAGTTCTAGAATAATTTCAAGCACATAACTTGCACCACGTAACATATATAACCCATGAAATTAAAACGTCGAGGCAGCAAATCGTGAAAATCTTAAAAATCTAAAAAAACAAGTGGAATTCTAATAAAGTCAAAACGGAAAAGACGTTTTTCCAAAGAATTATCTTAAACCTTTCCCCCTAGCATTATATTTGTGTTTTTCTCATCATCTTTTATTCTCATCCTTACTCACTCACTTGTGATAGTTTCAATCGCTTTTGGATTTTTCCGGAAAAAACGTAGAATCTCCTTAAAAGAGCATCTGATTTCTTTCCTCAAAAATTCCTCTTCTTGTTTGAGAACATTTTTCGGTTGAAGCATTTCAGGAGTGGAAATCTCTCCTCTGGGATATTCAATAAATCCTTCATTGTCGGCTGGTTCAATTTTCTCTGTCCCTGTGCCCGATTCTAGCGCTTTATCCTGCTCCGAAATTCTGTGTGACTCGGCAAGGACGTTCTTATATGCATTTTGTAACCGCAAATGGCATCTCAAATGCGCTGTAAGTTCCTGCCCAAAAATTACAGAGAATCGTGGTAAGGATTCCAAGATACAAGGCAGCGCCGTGGTGATTTGCATTCGTCTAACGGTGTCTTGATAAACAGTCATAATTCGCTCAGCTTGGAGTGATTGGAGCGTTTTCCGTTTAGGTTCTAAGATCTTGCACGGATCTTTAACATTCTTTTGGCCATGAAGTGGGTTAGGGGAGTACTTGCCTTTCAAGCACACTTCTGAATGCCGGGGGCTGTCTATAGGAACCATTTTCTTTGTTTGTTTTTCTTTTTTCAGTTTTCGCAATTTCAGATGACGAAACAATAAACTGTTTACGACTAAGTTATGACTATATGACGTAGCACTACAATTAGAGCGCGCTATATCTTCACACGCGCACTGCTTACGCGCGCGCATTCTATTCAGAAGAGTGAATACAACGCTCGAAAACAGGGTTAATTTTTCTGGATGGTTCTCTTGCCTAATATACTTTATACCATTATTTGTATTAATTTAATTTTCACGCAGAAAACACGTGTGACTTGAGGGAATTTGGTCTTACGTTTTCGATTGCAGGAGAACGTGTCACTTTCAAAATTTACTAGAGACCTTTAGATCCAAGAACAAGGACCAGAAGCAGTTTTGGCCGCGCGCACACTGACACAACAGTCTTGGCCTCGAACTGGTACGCCACAAAATGGCAACATTCAGTTTCAAAACAACCGTTGCCAGTACGACAAAAAACAGCTTTTCTCCCTTCATTTGTTTCAAATTGAATATCAGAACTGCAGTTTACACGACTGAAAATATTTTTCTGTCTTTTGATCCATGAAAGCAATGTCATCAATAAACAAAACTTAGCTAAAAACCTGGTTTCGCGAGGGCGACTTTTTCACAAAAACTCATCGACGACCGCTTGGGGAGGACGAGTGTTTTAGGTTTTGTGACCCTGACAGACCTAGTGCGTATGCTCAGTATGCGCGCGCAACCAAGGCTTGGCCTGGTTCTGGTTCTCGGATCTAAAGGCCTTAACTAACTCCCTTGGGCGAACAATAGAACTCAATAGCTCCCTAGGGAAACTACGACTTGCGCTTTGGACTCGCACGCGATCAGGTCATGCACCTTAAAGGCGCGGCAAATTTTAGGGCAAGTCGGCCGGTCGAGGCATTTACAAAGGGGAAAATTTTAACATTTTGTGTGTTAAAGCTTTAAATTTGGGACCAAAAATGGGTCACCTGCGTCGGAGACTCGCTCTTCGATCGCTGTCGCCAGGTAGGAAAATAGTTGTGCCATTTACCGCAAAATTTGCTTTGCTCGCCAAATCAAATCCAGAAATCTCGAGTTAAGCATAACAAGGAGCTTTAGTATTGACTTCATTTTTGGTTAGCTGCGAATAAAAAGACTATGATAGTGTCGTTTCGGCAGGACATCTGGGCTTCGACCGCCGCTCCTACTGCGGGCACAGCCACCGAAGGCGTCAAGTCAAGCAAATCATTTTTTCGCATTTTCTGTTTTTCTAGATTTGAGGCGGGAGGGATAAAAAAACACTTAAAAAACCCCCCCCCCCCGCCCTTGGAAAACAGTAAGGTTTGTTCCTCCTAGACCTTCAATATTCACTGAGGGTCTCGGGGAAACTAGACTCACTGTTCCCCTTGGGGTCAATCATGTAAAATGTAAAATGTAAATCATGTTTATAGTGGTCATGCACTTAGCTCTACAAGCACTAAGCACAGCTAGTTCACAGGCGTGCCACTGAAACAAAGGAACCAAACATTTCAAATGAACATAACATAGTTAAAAGTCCCAACTGGTAGGAGGCAGACCAGTTGGCTATTTACAAAGCGTGGCCGAGGATTTGAACTCAGGACTACCGAGAAACAAATCCCGCTAGTGACAGGATGGAGGCCTTGAAGCCGAGAACTCCGGATTACAACACCAGCGCCCTAAACCACTTGATTAATAATCTTTTTGTCGTTTAAATGTTTCTGGTGAGCTGGAAAGCCGAGAGCCTAGCTAGTGGTAGATAACGGCTGTTTGTCGAACAAAGCCCTACAAAAGCTTGTAAGAAACCGGAATAATCTTAGAGAACTATTCGATTTTTATTATTATTATTATTATTATTATTATTATTATTAATCGCAAATCTGGGTTCATGGTTAACGCACTTTAGGTGGTTAACCATTCATGAAAATATTCTCAGATGCACAAATTTATGAAAACAATAAATACCATAAGAGATCGCTCATTACCTGCAATCGGCTGCGTTCAATATATCAATGCTCTAACACGGCTCCATGGCTTAGCTTGTATTGCTTTTTAAGTTTCTAAGGCTCTTAATTCCCAAAAGAGACTTACTTACAAAAAAAAACAACAACATAGAAGTTTGCATTGAAAACCTTGTAGCCGTGTTAAAATATCAATATTTGAACATTAATACATGTATTAATCGAACGTGGCCCATCGTCCAAATGGCCATTTGTGTATGTGTGGGCATTGCATAATTACTGGTTGCCGTTAAATCAGTGATCAGTCACTAATTAAGTAGAACAGCCTTTCTCGAAACACGTACATACACTTAGACTGCTGTGAATAACGCTTTGCTAACTTCTCGATTGAGACTGTAATGTAACAGAAAAACACTGCTAACTTCTGGAACAATTTCTAAAATTCTTTAGTAGTATTTCGTCCGTAGTCTAACTATCCAACGAAACAACCTCTATTTTGTTTTCCCTTAAATTTATTTCTGTTTATTTTGTTTTGCTTCTTTTTTGTTGTCGTTGATTTTGGTCGCGGTGGGATACTTGGGCTTGAGATTCCAAATATGGTGAATCAGTAATGCCAATTTAATTTCTGCAGCAGTCCAAACTGATTGTAATTACGTGAGTTCATTTTGTTTACAAAATATTTGATTTATACATGCATAGCACAGATAATTCGAAAGCCTTCAATTTTCTCACAGATATTCGATGCTTTACGGTTCATAACTCATATAAGTGCCCTCATGAAATGTTTACGTTGCCTAGTCTAGCTGCTTGTGGTCAAAAGCAAATTCGTGTAATATTTGTGGCAAAGCTAATTGATGCCAAGCGATATTATTATTTAGTATATACTAAAACAGTGGATAGCGTTAAATGCACGCTCGATCTGATTGGCTACTCAAACTCGGAAATCCTTTGCTATTCACCTCTGAGCAACTCGCGCGCGCGCCCGAAAATATTGTATTATCGTTTCATGAATAAATGAGTTAAAAAAATCTTTTTGGGCTGTATTATCTCACTGTTTTAGTATATACTAAAACAACTATTCACCGACACTGAGGTGAATAGTTGTTAAATATTTTTTTTTTGCTTTTACACTGTAAATTTGCAGTGTTTTTTTTTTCTTCACGTTACGACATTCTTTCTTGAGTTTTAGTTCTTTCACTTTCACCTCTCTAGTCTCCAGACTCCACACAGCATAAACAGCTTTATTGAGGTAACGTCGGATCAAACATGGTCAGCATTTTGCCTCTTACGTACTCAGGCGACGAGTTGTATCTTCCTTATGTTATCGGAAAGAAATCTACAATGACATCTAAACTATGATTATAATTTATCCAAATCCGAAATCAAGCGCTTGTTTAATAATAATATTGTTTACAAATTTGTTGCTTCGTGATTCATCTTCGCATTAGTACCCCACATGTACTCAAAACACATTTGTTTTTCCTTCCAAATAACAGAAACATGCAAATCCAATGGCAACTACATTCCATCCAGGCATTTCTGATGTAATTGCTATTTACAAACACTGCTTTTGTTATTCAAAACTGTTCACAGCAATGAAACAAAAGAACTCCTTGTTTCATGATCAGTAGCCAATAGTTTTCTGTTTACAACAATAATAACAATAGGTGATGTCACCTTTTGTTCTAGCTGTAAAACAGTTTGCTTGCCACTGCATAACTGCCTTACAAGTCTTGATCACGAAACGTCCAGTTTTAAAAAAGTCACCATGAATTACATTTTTCTGCTGGTCGCTACTTTGATGCTTGGCTCATGGCACGGTGGTAAGTAAATTTAATACAATCCTATCGCCTGGTCTGCAAAGGTTTAATACAAACCCCTAATGCAGACAGCACACCCTCAAACTGATTGAAGGTGGCGGGAAAAGGCAACAGAGCACACGTAGTTCACAAGATCACGACTTATAAAACATTTTTCGTTTTTACAACTTTCTTCCGAATCAGTAATCCGATTAACTCCAATCATGTTGCCAACTGGTAGTAAGCAATTGAAATCAAACTGGGGCGCTATAGATAAAAATTCTCACTACAGAAAATTTGATCCCCACCGCCCGAAGAATAGATCAGCCTTTTTCTAAAATTGTCAATCCGAAAAAAAGTCTTTTGTTTAATAACACTTCTGTAAATGAAGTAAAAATTTTACGTAATTCTGTATTCCGTGCTTGCCGGCATGCGACCAAATATTTAAATAATTTAGACCCAAAGGAAATGGAATCTAGCGTGGCAAATCCAAAGAAAACAACAGTGCATCCGGGCATTTCAGTTTCCAAACATATCGTTCTCATAATTATTCATGCCTGAATGCATTTAAATATTGAAAATTTGTTGATTGATCAAACAAATACTAGGCGCAGTCACGAAATTTTCTGGTGTGTAGAACATAGTTTTATTAGGTGGAACTCTGCGCATATAAGATTCGCCATGAATTACGCTACTGTGTTTGTCGCTTGTCTTATGGTTTGTTCTCTGCATAGTGGTGAGTATTATTTTCAAATAGCATCGTTGTTTTCGTATTCTGCCAGTGTGCAACTGACTGACACACCTTTCGAGTAGAGATGTGGGTTAAGGCAACAAAGCTTGTCAGAGTCTCTTTGTTCACAAATTTACAAGCTAAAAAACACTTTGTATTAAAAATATTATATTATTACCTCGAGCAAGCTGGCGTATTTGACAACTTCACGCTCCAGTCATTTTACCAGCGCAGTCACAGTTCAACGAACAGCAAAACGTTCCTATACAATATTGTTTATTCAATTGAGAGCGGTTTTGGCATAAACTGTCGCATGCATGAACAGGAATGCACATAAAAAATATCTCAGTCAAAGGAAAATCATTTAAAAGTTTAGACAATGTTACAATCAAGGCATAGCGTGGTCGTTTAATATTAACCTTGTACACATCACGATATGCTATGACTACCAATTTTACGCGCCATTCAAAACATTGTGGCTCAATATGAGCCTCCTTATTTTAGCGTAATTTGCTTCTTCTTAGCACTATATATTTAACTTAAAATGGTTAATATTTTGGTTTGATACGTAGAAAGCAGCCTAGTTCGTCGAAAGCAGGTGCACAATGTACTACGAAAAATAATTAATTCACTCCACGAGCGCGCTACATCATGCCACGCTCCGCCTGGCCAATCAGCGAGTATATAAGTCACGCCAGAGTGATCGCGCCACTTTTGTTAGAACTTTGCTAAATATCTTTTTGAATATTATGCTTCCATCAAGAAGCAGGTTAAATTTATTCCGCGGCCTACCAATAAAACAATATCAAATCGAATCAGTCTAATGATAAAGCACGACAAGGTTTCTTTTAACTTGGTCAAAGTGATAAAAACACAATCACCGAAATTAATTCAAATAGCTCGGCATTGCTGTATAACATCAAAACCAAATATTTTCAAACAGCAGAAAAGTATATTCATATTTATACTACAGACTAAGAAATTTCTGAAATGTGATTGGCTAAGACCAGTAGTATTTAAGCCAAATTTGAAATA
>OMLO01003302.1_pt1 | contig 13311 bp, 6 predicted proteins | sample 1674811 | NCBI WGS metagenome assembly OMLO01 (sample SAMN06265003, study PRJEB25207) | coral metagenome | isolation source: Coral host | place: Mexico:La Bocana,Puerto Morelos, Mexico | collected 2008-11-13
TATAGAACCGTCAGGCAACTTTCAAGAACATTTCGACATCAGTCGCAGTGATCCAGCAACATTGATTATTTACAATGCGACACAAGCAGATGAAGCGGTGTTTTCCTGCAAGGTAGAGACTAACGTAAAGGAATGGAAGGATGAAATTCATATACAGATTGTTGGTAAGTCGATGAAAACCACGTATCTGAACTTTTGTAATATGTTCATGTACCCCTCTGTGTTGTATCTTCTGCATTAAAACATTAAAGCCCAGATTTTCTTAAATTACGTCGAACATGGCGTCTTAGGCCCTGACCGAACCTAAGTCAGTACACTTTGGAGCGACTTGATTTGACGGCTTATTTAGAAGGCGTTAATTTAAGGCAGCTAGTGGTAGACAGTCGTCGACGTGGAAATCTGCTTTGAGAATGTAAGGATTGTTAGGAATAGCTATTAGAAAAAAAGTAGCACATGTTTTTGCTGCAAGAACAATATTTGGGCAAAGGGCAAGGTTGTTGAGTATGTTTCGCTCATGTAAATTCACGTGCGAGCACGGACTTGCATAATTTAGGCTTAGGCTTCCCACGAGACACGTCTGCGGAAAAAAAGAAAAAAACATTGTCCTCTAGGTGGAATGGGTACTTGTAACTTCGTGTGGGATCCCAGAATTTATTGAGGGGAAAGTAGCCCAAAAATCGTTTATGGGGGGAGACTATGGATCTTGCACGAAGCTGATAAGGAGCGATGAAGACCTATTTGATGCCATGGAATAGTCATAAGATCCATTTTACAAACGGTCAATACAAACTGCAGACTGCAGACCGCAGACACGGTGCGATTCATTATAAGAAAACAAAACTGTAAAAAAACCGTCAGAAAAGAGAGTTTTGATAATCGAAGTGCATGCAAAGGAGTGATATTCCTTCTTAGTTATTTTCCAGCGGTGTTTTCTGAAAAAATCGAAAAAAAAGGTTTTTCGTGTTTCTGTAGAGTTAATAAAACATTCATTAAAAGTTGGGCGCACATGAAGAATGTACACTTTTTCCGTTCTCCGTAACTTCCACTCGTGTTGCTATTTAACAATTGCACTAAACGTAATCAGAGATTAAAAGTGCGTTCCAGGAGCTTGCTGCGGGCTACATGCAGAGTTGTGTTTTTCATCCGCAATCCACCACAATACGCACTTGTCTAGAAGTCGTGCACAGTTCTGTCAGATTTCAAAATAAAAATAATTGGCCGAGTCAAAATATTTTGCATCGCGGCCACAAGACCCAACTCACAGTACGAAATTAAGTTTGCGTTCTCCTTAGTCAAACGCAATTATGTGCTCGAGATTTCTGTCAGCAACACTTGACGAGAACGCAGCCCGAGCTAACTATCATGCATACACCAGGGAATTCAAGAGCGAATTACCTGGAAAGGTGCATGTCAAGACACAAATTCCCAGAAGAAAGATAACACAGGTTCCCCGAAATTAAGGAACAATATGGTACATAAAATACATATATGAACGTCACTGGGTATGCAAAGCTAAGTGTACCTTGGATCTTAAAAGGTGGGGCAACCCAAGGCCCTTAACTCTACTTGAGGACGCTCGAGGTTTTTTTGACCGCGCGGAGAATGGATTCCAAGATACACGCGAGCAAATTACCCACGCGAAAAACGCGCAAAGCAGCGCGCGAGGGCATCCTTGTGCGAGTTGAAAACAATCATGGCCGCCGTGGAAACTCCTGAGCATCTAGATCTGTTAAATTTCTAGTAAAAAACTAATAGGAAAGAAACGTTTCTAAATAACCCACAGGAAGCTGGGAAAGAAAATGAAATAATCATTGGGAGATTGTGAACTTTGACAGATGAATTATGAAAGAAATGAACAAGTGTAAATCTGCAACGATGGTCGACTTCCCTGGGTAAAATTACAATTTTATCTCAAAAAGTGAACGTAACAATAAAAGTGAACACGGGAATATTGAACATTTGATTAAGAAACAGTCCATGAAGTTTAGTTTGATTCCATTTGTTAAAGAATACTGAAGGTTCGTGGTAGTGAATGTGACATTGAGAAATTAACAAATGAAAGAAAAAGCATATTAAATCATAAAATGTGTATACGGCATACGACAAAATAATGAAGCAAAAAACCATCCAACACAAGCATACAGCACTTAACAAAATTACTCTGTCAATGCGTTATTTACAAAAGTTTTTATTTTCAACTGAGAAGAGTTATTGTTGAAGCAATAAAACACTGCACTTACTTTCTTTAGTGTCTCCCACATTTATGCACATACTAACAATCAGACAAACAGCACAGTCTGCAAACTGCAACTGATAAGTTGAGCGATGTGTACAAAAACCTGGTTTCTGCCAAGTTTGACGCTCATATCATGACGCTTTGGAAGACGTCAAAAGCTTAAGAAAAATCGTCTAACTCTTCACGGCTCCACTGCAAGTTCCAAACGAAACACTGTTCAATCACATCAAATTTGCATCACCGAATTACGCCTTCGAACGAAAACAAGATACTATCCAGTCGTATAACGGAATTGAAAACTCTACTCGAATGACCAACGGAAAAACTCGCTTTCTATGCTCATAATCCAGAAAGTGACAGATAATGGTCTTTCCTGTAACACACTTCAAACCCTTTGCCTGAACGGACTACATTAACCACCATTGGGGCCAACCATTGAAACGTGTCGCAATGACTAAGTTTCCTCCAAAGCAAAGTGACATCCACCAAAGAATTTCGACATTTCAACAGTTGTAACGGTGGGCAGTCTGAATCTAAAGTAGTGATTATCTCCTGGAAATGATTACAGTACAACTTCACAAAACGATGCGAAATCCATTTTCAGAAATGTTTTCGTTCAGTGGATGATCTCTCCTCACGAGGATGAGCCATCAAGCCAGCGGCATTACTCAAAACGCGTGACCGGGTACAATCGCGAAAACCGCAAATGAACCTTGGTCAGTTTGGTGATCTAATATCTCGACAAGTTAGCTCGGTGACCTACCCTGATTTTTTGTATACAAAAACAATTCGTTATTTTGCATTTGTAAAGAAAATATAAAAAAACAAATTATCTAGTGGAATTCTTTTTTTCCACTTACAACAGCTATAGGGTTCTACTAGATAGATTTTTCTCATATCATGTAATAGACTAGAGAATTTGATGGAGTTTTCGAAAATTGAAAAAAAATACTAGGTCACCTAATTGGTTTTTAAGTTTGTTTTAGAAAAACTGAGTTTGAAAGGGTCTTTTAGAAGCGTTGTATTGTTGCCATGGCGACCGTCACGGCATTGCAAATACCCTTAAAAAAATGTACGATAATAGCTTTATTCAGATGATGAAACATTGCTTTTCTTATAGGGATAACAGTGTTGTAATCTTTCTTCATTCAAAACGCATTGTTATTGGCAGAAAACCCCGAAAAAAGGACGATAACTAGCCATATTTGTACGGCCATATACCGTTGCACTGAGCATTGCAAAGGCAAAAGTTGCAGCTGCATCAGTAAGGTCAGGGAGTCCATAAGCATCACGTGACCATCATTAGCATGTTTTATCGGCCATCGAGAGAAGCACGTTATCGAATCAGACATGGTACATTAGCCTTTGGTAGCGTAACAACGTTCCTTTGATTTCGCCTTTCCTTTTAGTTCCACTCCACGCGGCAATATTATTGTCATTAAATTAAGGTGTGTACGTAACGCTTGAATGAACTCACGCCTCACCTTATAGCTGTACTGCCTTTATGGTATTTGAAGTGAAGTTCAAAATTTTTAGAATGGCTCAGTTTTGGAAGTACTCTACCAAAGTAGGTATTCTTAAACTAGCACATCCCTTACGGACAAACTTCATGATCTCAGACATTTTTTATCTTGCTGATCTGGTTGTGTTCCTTCTCAAGCATGAGTTAAGAGGGTGACGCTAAGCTGTTAGACCCCGCAGAAGTCTCTGAACCGCCACTCCCTTCATAGAGTTTTGAGAAGCTCAAATAAAAAGTCATGGTTTCCCATTATTAACCCAAATTTTCACAAATTTTAACCGTTAAATCACTTTTTGGCTGCCACGACGCTTAAAGGGCCTACGCTCTGCTGACACATATATACGCGCTTGAAAGTCAAATGAAGGGTTTAAGTACGCGGTGTTGGATTACGTGTTGCCAACTCAACTGGAGAGGTTTCTTTACGTCATAACCGGCGACTAAGAGCAAGCGATATCATTTTTTTGTGTGTGTTTCAATTTCTTACAATGATCCCATGTAAATTCCATCAACAAAGAAAAAACGACTGTCATATTCACATTAAGGATGCTGATATGATTATGCTCAGTAAACTTCAAAACTTTAAACTAAGACTTCCATACTGAAACTAATTAAATATTTCCGGCATATAATTGTTATATAGATACTTATAAAATACCAGCATTTTTCCATTTACTAAAAAATTATATCTTCACTACGCGCAGTAAAGATACTATTTTTATCTTTCCCTTACTAACATGGTTACTAATATGAGTAGTCAATTATAAGAGAGCTTCCCGCTCAGTCGCATGGCCGGTTCTTTTGAAATTTCATTCACAAAATGACTTTGAGGTACGAAGACCGTACAGTTACCGGTGACTTCCTCGATGAGGTGCCAAATTTTGACATCGATATGTTTTCCGAGATTGAAGAACTTCCAGCAAGATTTACCGAAATCTCGGAAAGTGATGTTGAAAAATTCATTAAGAGAGAAGAAAATGCAAACACTAAAAAAAGGACCTTCTAATTAAAATAAGTCAAAACGTTTCTGATAGAAGAGCGCCTCGAAATCAGACTAGAGAAGATCTCTCCAACTGAATTAGACAGCTTCTTGAGCCAGTTTATTTTCGCTGCAAGGACAAAGACTGGAAAAGATTATGAACCGTCATCTCCCCGCGGAATTTTGGCTAGTGTTGAACGCCATTTGAGTCGCTCTAGTTTCAACAAAAGTATCCGATGAGACAGTAATTTCAAAAAAACAAGGGGCGCGTTGAAAGCGAAACAAAAGTAACTCAAGCGCCATGGACTGGGAAACTGACCAAAAGCCACAACGGCTCTTACGGAGGACGAAGACTTGAACGGGATAGGATCCACGGAATAAACGGCCGATCAAGCCGCGAATGTATGCCAGCAACGATGGCTATTTCTTTCGATCGTGATGCAGCGTACGTTTACAAGATGTACAAAGAAAAACGACCACCGTCCATGCTAGAACCGAATTCAAGGGCACTTTCCATTCAACAAAAATCACCGGTTCAAATTTTCGGAAATGGAACGTGTCCGACCGCTTCCCAGAATTCGACGTCACGTGCTCTGCAACACAAGGAATGCTGGGTGAAACTTTGTTGCGCTTGAAAATGGCGGACTTTTTGAACATTTTCGCGGCTTTAGAGCAGGGTAATTGTGAAACAACTTAGTTGTACCATTCTCGATAGCAACGACGACGTAATACTTCTGGCTCCAGTAGCCTGCTTTATGCGGAGGGAATCAAGTCGTGTAAATGGGTACTTCGAAGTAACTAGTCCAGGGTATTTGTCGGGGGAGTTCGAAAACCATTTCCGAATGACTAGGGAAACACTTGGCGGAATCCAACTGGCAATTCATCTGGGCGGGCCGCAATTTTGCTAGAAAAACAAATACTGCTGTTCCTTTAGAGTGTGGCAAACAGGGAACCGTATCGTACGATCGCCGACGCTCGGTAGAGATACGAAACCCGACATCTTTTGCGAATGGAACACAAAATTTTCGATAATTCCGGAAATTCCATCAAAGAGGGTGCACTCAAAACGTATTCCTACATTTTCGAAAACTTTACCCGGAATTTTTACCGTTCCATTCAATTTCGGACCGGAAATCTCGGATTTTTTGGTCGAATGGAAAGCGCCCCAAGGTTCTATTTTTCTATCCTCTCAACCAGATAATTCGGGGCACAAAACCTACAGTCAGTTAACAGTTACAGTTCTCTACGAGAAAAGCAAATGGAAAGTATTTCACACATTGTTCCCTCGAAAACCAAAGCCTCTACCAACGTCGCACAGACCGAAAACAACTTGACAGCGTAACGTACCCCTGGCTGAGTATCGAATCTCTTCAACGTCTACCACTTCATCTACATTGGATGTGAATTCCTTCAGTGAAAATAGGTTCCGAACGATGTTTCACGGAAATTATAGGGATAACAGGCGTCCTAAACATTAACTTAGCTCCCACAAAAAATGAAGTAAAGAGTCCAGAAGTTGGCCCGAAGCGTAAGAAACGGCGATCATTATTGAAAGTGACAGTATCCAAGAATCCACATGATGCTATTTTAAGATGCGCTTTTGCTGTTATAGAAATTTTCTCTTCTTCATTAGAATTTTGACTTTTTGGAACAGAAAATACAAGAATTATTGTCTTTATTTCTCCTCTATAACGTTTCTCCGAGTTTCATAACATTTTCGTGACAGGCATTTTGCGATAAATGACTATACTGGCTGTTCGAAAATGAATAAAAGAAGTTGTGTTTTATGTGGAAATTTCATCAGTATCTATAAAATAAACAGAACATTACATGGCCGCTTGGGGATACGGATTTTATCTTCTCGTGCTGAAAGTATCTCTCACTCGTTCGCTTCGCTCACTCGTGAGAGATACTTTCACCACTCGAAGATAAAATTCGTATCCCCGCGCGGCCATGTAATATTCTCTATTTGCGGCATATATTACTTGCGGAATATAGTTATGAATACCAGTCTGACACCGTATTGTAGTTGTGTAGCCAGGACATAGAGGAATTAACGATCGTTGCCACGCTTTATCCCCGGGCATATATAAACCCCTATTTGTATTTATAAGGAGTAAAAAGTAAGTTTATGGTTTTTCACTATTCGCTCCACCATCTCCCTGCTTCTCGTTGAGGCGCCTCTCTTGAGTCACGCTACTCAGTACGTGAATGTGGGTTCAGGAAGACTATTTCCTTGAGGAGGCCGGTACAGAAGAGTTTGCATTTCCTCGTGTCATTGCGTTAACGTTTCTCAACTTATCTTACATTGGAGTCGTCATCGACACACTTGAGAGAAAGCCTAATATAGAGACCTGTTGGTATTAAAGAGGCTGTTCGTCGAGACACCTGAGACCACTGTGTCAAAAATGAACGTCTTTCTATGGAATAAAAATCCTGTGAACTGAAATACTGTATTCAAGACCTAAAGTAAATTAACTTCCACAAAACACATATAGGAATGTCAGCTAAAAAAATTGCGCGACGAGTCGAAGAATTTATGGATCATTTATGCATCAAGTTTGATCTCTGTTCTGTGTAAATCAGTTTACTTCTCATGTGTAACGAGCTGTTAGCTATGGCGTCAAGATAGCAGCTTGCCTCTTCGTCGGTTGTCTTTCGCGCCTTGTACCTTCTTCATGTAAGTATTCTTTGTATATCGATAGCCATAAGGGATCTCAGTGTTTATTCTACACCACTTTACCATTACTGTTACCGCTATCCAAGTACGATGAACCGCTGATAATATCGCATATGGACCAGTGTCCATTTCTCGAGGAATTTATAAATCAATTAAGGGATTGCAGTGAACGGTATCAGTGTATGAGCATTTTAGACAACAAGCAGAAGTTTAAAACTTCCCGCTTTTCACAATGCCCATACACAACATTAGTTAACCGTTTGCAACTATCTATGGATATGTGATATGATCTGACTTGAGAAACTTATTTGTGCTCGATGGCTTGTTCAAAATACTTTATCTGAATGTCCGTAGTATATCGAGAAATCACAATGTGAAAAGTCAAAATACCGACCACACGCATTCAGCTGATTTCTTCTACCCGGTAGCCGATATTAACAGACCGTGACAGGTTACCGCGACTGAAATAAGTACACTCCAAACTACTGGAATTGTCCTGTCATGGTTTAGGTTGCTCGGATAGTAAAAGAGCCCAACTTTTAATTATTTTGTAGAAGAACGCATTTCCTTCAATATGCGATTTGGATTCACACAGTCCGTGATATGCGAAGCTTGAACAAAATAAACGTCAACCGATAGCGAACGTTAAAACAAGTTATCAGCACTTAATGACGTTCTTCTTAAAATGTATTCCAATCTCGACGCCAGAACCGCGCGCACTTCTCAGTCGCGGAGGAATTGACAAGAGGAAACCATCGCTCTGTAGACACATTTGTTTACTGACTACATTCTTCTACTAAGTTTTATCTCACGTTCAACGCTTGTATCCTTTTCAACAAACATCCACTGTTTAATCTCTGACTAACCATTTGAATGCAGCACCTACAGCCTTAAATCATTTAATTAAACTAAAAGAGTTTTAAACAAACGTAAAATTAAAAGTGCCTATGAAGTGACTTTTTGCATAATTGTGTAGCTTATTATGTTCTTATTATGGAATGACAAAAGAAATTTCAGGAAAACAGAATTAAAAAAATCCGCTTTTTGGCCTCTCAATGTCCCAGAATAAGACGTAATTGGTGTCTCCGGAAACTGGGAACTAGTTTGGCACTGATGTCGCAGTTGAAGTTTCTTGCGCTTTGTTTACAAATGGTTTCGTGTGCCGCAGAGTGAAATCTCTCCGTCAAATTACTATTTGTTTCGATTTTCCGTGCTCAAACGCAACTACGCCAACTACGTCTGATAATGACGATCAGATATCATTTTCGGCATCTAAATTTACTATTATTTACATGCAGAAAGAGTAGCACATCGTCTCTGACATAGTAAGATAGTAAATTATGTAGTTTCGATTTGGCAAAACCGTCAAACATAAGCAAAACTTCTTCAGTTCTTTTTTCTTTATTTTCTTTGGTGTTTTTCAACGAATACGTTCATGTCAGGAAACCATTTACCGAGAGGCCGGTAAAGTTGTCCGGATCTTTTAATCATTAGATCTTGATTGCTTTGGAACTATTCTTGCCACTAGTATCCCGTAGGTTTGTGAAAAAAAAAAAAAAAAAAAAAAAACCGTGAAGACTTTCACTTACAATCAAATCGCGAAGAAAGAATCATAAATCTTGACCTTAGAATCGAAAAATCGATTGTGTTCCACCTCTCGAACATAACCAACTTTACACGGTGCAAACGACTGTGGAAGCCTTATGTCAACAGAATGTTCGAAAACCGGGGGAACGATCCACCTGAAAAGTTAGGGGATCCTTGTTGTCTCGCTTTAGGGGGATAAATCAAGGTGTTTGGTCTCAGCTACTAAGGGCGCTGTTATTTCCGATTTCTGGTCTCTCGAATCCGGTCTACTAGCGCGAGCTCCTAAACAGAGGCTATTAATCGAACCTTATTCCTTTGATCAAATAAAGCTCAAGCCACGCTCAGATTGATCTCCTTTTGGCGTTTAATTCAAATTTTCCAACGAGCATCCTTGACATACAATAAGTTATCTGCTCATCTAGCTGTAATTTTTCATTCTTTTAGTGTCGGTTTTTGAATCGCACACTTCTTTTTGCGAGTATCAGTGCTCTTCTTTGTCATGCTCATGGGAGGGTAAAAACTTTAGGTGTAAATTCAGTCCACGTCTTTTTTCTCTTGATGAAGAAAAAGGGACAGGTATTTCGAATATATTTTCCTCATCACTTAGTCTGTTATAAGATTAGGGTATTCATGTGCTTTTCAAAACATACCTACGCCTGGGTTTACTCTTCATTGCATTTTTTTCAGTTGAAGCCAGTTTAACCAGCAGTCGCAGTGGTGACCAGACTGTCAATGAAGGTTCAAATGTAACATTGTTTTGTGATGCAACTGGCAAACCAGCTCCAAATATTACTTGGACCAGAGTATTAAAGAATGGTACAGATGGTGATGTATTGTTCCTTGGAAACTCTTGGGTTATTGTAAACATCAGCAGAACTTATACTGGAACATACCGCTGCACAGCTTACAATGGAATTAGAAATCCCGTGAGCCATTCACTTTACATCAACGTTACTTGTGAGTATAGACATGCACTTCGAATAGGTGAAATAAATAACCACCATGTACTTTTAGAAAATAACCCAAAGCAAATACGCGCGCTGATTTGTTTAAGAACGTGTTTCTATTTAACAAATAGATTCCATGTTGCCGTGATTCTGTTCAGTAATAGATCACGGATGGCGTGAAAATGTGGTAAGAACAAAAAAGTGGCACACGAGGCGATAACCGAGTGTGTCACTGATGTTCTTACCACATTTTGACGTACTCTTTGATCTATTCACTGAACAGACGCACGGCAACATGGAATCTATTTCTTTTATACAATAAAGAAACAAACTATTACAGCTTTTTAGTTTCAAAATCTTTCTCAATTACTCGAACACCGACCTTTGCCCACTTCGGCGAACACGAAAAAAGCCATTTAACGTTATCTGTTGTCTATACAAAATGAAGCAATCTCATTGGTTGCTATGCGTAGCAAAGAATTGTGATTGGTCCAGAAAAATCATGCCACTGTCAAACTTGACTCAAAGGGCTTCTCGTGGAATGAAACCTTACAGCGAAGGCAGAATTGAACTGCGAAATCTACAAATCTTAAATAAAATACCGGGAAAATCAAGTCAGTTTTTGTCATCAGAGCAACCTTGTGAGCCGAAAAGCTTGGATGTTGCCTTGAATATTGCAGGAGTTGAAAGAATACGCTCGGAAACATTGCGGTTGCGGTTAACACTGGAGGCCATTTGATTTAAGTTTTGAATGTAAGGAGCGTTACCGACGGTGGAAATTTGTGTCGTCTGTGGTTGGTGATTCTCAAATCAGTTCGACATACTATCGGAGACACCTTATAGCTGCAACACAGTTGGCCGTGAGCTGTAGTGAGCTATGCTTTGCTCGCTGTTGTGCCCTGAAACGGACTAGAACATTCCCGTCGGAAAGCAAGGTTACGCGTTCATTTTAACTGAATTTAAGAAGTCATGATTTTATGTTTCATTCCTGACATCAATCTGTGTCAACAACTATTTTGAGACTGAGAAAAGTTGAATTTTTAAATAAATTAATGTAGCAAACATTTTGTTGGATTTGTTAAATTCGAGACAAAGCGAGATCAATTTAGTGTTTGGTTTAGGCTCGCTTAACTGCCGACTGAGACTGCTCGCTTATTTTTTTTGAGTCATTCTCTAAATAAGAAACGGCTTTTTCTTAGTTGTTCCTGTTTCTCGTATCTGTTCAATGCCTCAACAAGACGTTTTTGCACCTTATCATTGCCCAATCACGTAAAATATTATCTTAATTTTAAAAACGTTCCGCCATTTTAAAATGCAGAAGGAAAAACTTTTGTGGTCATGACGTCAATCCTGTGTCTGTCCTCCAATACATCATAGGCGAGAACCAATCAAAATGCGAGAATATCTTGATTTATTGGATAGAACTAGCGCGAGCTGTTGACGTAATGATGGCGCGAGCAAATAGAATTTACATTTTGATGGTCGAAGTAAAGAAGTCAGGAGCCGTTGTGCTCCTGCTCAAGCTTTAATTCTGAAAAGAATAGAAACTTAACTGTCCTTGTTCGCAACTTTTGAAAGGATTTTTTGACCGCGCGGAGAATAGATTCCAAGATACACGCGAACAAAATACCCACGCGAAAAACACGCAATATCGTGCGCAAGGGCATCGGTCTGCGAGTTGGAAACAATCATGGCCGCCTCGAGCAATAAAAAATATCGGTTTCCCTCTTCTGCTTCCGATGGAACTGTTGCTTAGAAGAGAAAAGACAAAAGTTGCGTGTCCAAACCATTTAGAGAAATGCCGGCTCAAGTGGCACTAAACTGGCCGAAAAAGGATGAAAAAGGTTATTTGAAGAGCGAATCGAAAGGAGGATGGTGAAGTCAGATCTGTAGGTCACATTTTGTTTTGCAGTAAATGTTCAAATGGAAACTCCTGAGCGTCTAGACCTGTTAAATTTCTAATAGAAAGACTAATGGGCAGGAATCAACCCCCAGGAAGCTGTAAAAGAATATGAAATAATCATTGTGTCCAGGATTGTGAACTTTGACAGATTTATGAAAGAAATGAACAAGTGTATATCTGCCAAGATGGTGGACATATTGAAAAGTAGACAAAAGTTCGTATGAATGTAGGTTCAAAAAACTTACGGTAATCACAGCCAGTATAATAAAAACAAAATATTTGCCCACGATTTATATAAGAGATTGTTGACTTTCCCTGGGTAAAATTACAATTTTTATTGAAAAACTGTGAACGTAGATACGGGAATATTGAACATCTGATTAAGAAAGAGTCCATGAAGTTTAGTTTGTTTTCCATTTGTTAAAGAATACTGAAGGTTAGTGGTAATGAATGTGACATTGAGATATATATTTAACAAATGAAGCAAAACCATGTAAAAATACAGCAGTCCACAAAATAAGATGAGGCAAAAAGCCTTGTAAAAATCACCAACACAAGCATACAGCACTTAACAGAATTACTCTGTCAATAATTATTTACAACAGTTTCCTGTCAAGAAGAGTTATTGTTGAAGCAATAAAACACTACAATTACTTTAGTGTCTCCCACATTTATACTCATACTAACAATCAGACAACAGCACAGTCTGCAACCTGCAACTAATAAGTTGAGCGATGTGCACAAAACCCTGTTTTCTGCCAAGTTTGATGCTCATATCATGACGCTTTGGAAGACGTCAAAGGTTTAAGAAAAATCTTCTAACGCTTAACAGCTCCATTGCAAGTTCCAAACGAAACTGTGTTCACTGAATCACATCAACTCGCCGAATTACGCCTTGGAAAGAAAACAAGATACCATCCAGTGGTATGTAATAAACGAAGGACGGACACCGGTAAAAACACGAATACAATTTAATGGCAAAACGAACACAGACGTTACAAGCAACTCATACTGCTTGGTTGCCGAGCCAAGCTTAGTAACCCGTCCTAGAACTCGGTACTAAGAGTGGACAAAGTCCTCAAATATAACGTCAACAACAAAAGGAAAAAATGTCACTAGTCTAAATGTTCATTTGATAATCCCGTGTCCAAACGGGTGGACGCCTTTCTCTTTGAGACCTTCTAGCTGGTTCCGCTGCTTCTTGGCAAGGGCGTGGTACCGTCTCAGGAACCTCAGGCAGCACGGCAACCGCAGCATCTGGAAACACGTCGTCTTCCAAAACGATCACACCCGGACCATCACCCCACCTCGATGAAGGGGAACGAGAAACCTGAGGAGGTTCTGTCTCACCTGCAACGCAGCCTTGATCCTTGTTACTGGTCCCATGGAAAGGTTTTAACTGATTGAAGTGTACGACTCTCCGTTTGACCCTGGGGTAACTCGCAGCAGCCCCACAGTACTTG
>OMLO01003303.1_pt1 | contig 13310 bp, 17 predicted proteins | sample 1674811 | NCBI WGS metagenome assembly OMLO01 (sample SAMN06265003, study PRJEB25207) | coral metagenome | isolation source: Coral host | place: Mexico:La Bocana,Puerto Morelos, Mexico | collected 2008-11-13
GAGGCGAAAGTAGCCGGCCAAAGATTGGTCAGTAGCCGGCTGTTTTGGCCGGCTACCGGCCCTTATTGACAGCACTGCTCATGTGCAATTCTTGCATTCTATGCTTACGGGTGACACAACAGAGAAACAGTAGGCTAACAAATGATTTGTGTGTGGAAGTTAATTTATGATCATATTGCTGGTAGTTGATATTTTTTGTTCTTTGGTTTGTTTTTATTTGAGGGATGTGAAACAAAAAGAAGCTGATGCAGAACCATTTAACAGAAGTGATGAGGGGTTATCAGATGGTGAAGGAAATACAGAACGGCAAAGTACTGAGAAGGATGATGAATTAGCAGAAAGTACCTTTACGCAAATAATAGATCCAAAAACACTAGTTGACAAAACAACGGAGCAGAAAATGACTGAAAAGAAAATAACTGAATGTGAAACATCAATCAAGGAAACTTCTAAAAAGGAAACCCCTGTGGACAAAATAATTGCACAGAAAACACTTGAAAGACAAACAACTGGAGGGAAAATATCTTTGGACAATAAAACAAAGCTCAAACCACATGTGGAAATCAAAAGTGATGACAGAGAGAAGCAAGAAGTTGAAAGCGATGATAGCACATTTCTCAAGGTGGAGAAAAGATCTGCTTATTTACCTGCGTCATCAGCTTTGAAACAACAGCTACAGGAGGAACAAAGCATGCAGACATCATTCACAGAGAATTCATCATCCAGTAATAATTCTCAAAAAAGTGACAAACTAAGAGTTAAACTTGAAGATCCAAGCATCTCTTCTGAAAGGGATGCATTGAATTTCAAAGCTGAAAGCTTAAAGACAGAACAGTTGAAAGATGCACCCAAGGCTACTAATGAAAGTACCATTGATTGTGCTTCTATAGTTGATGATGAAGTTGTACAAATAAAACTGGAGCCACAGAGTAGTTTTCTGGCAAATGAAGAAAACGAAAATAGTAACGATGGGAGTGTTTGTGACTCTAATAGCTCGGAGCTACAAGAGCAAACTGATTCGTTAGCTCTATCGACTGTTGCTCCTAATACAGAGACAAAGACTTCCTCAGAGGCTTCTAAATCATCTGATCCTTCACAAAAAATAAGAACTTCTAAAGGTCCTAAGATAAAGAGGACACTGTCTAGAGCTGAGCGTTTGTCAAGAACTCGGAAAGCCAAGAGTGGCATATCAGGGAAAATGGGGTTATCTTTAAAAGTCAGCCCTTCAGCTAAACAACAAGTAACCCCAGTGGTTAATCCGCCTTCAAAAGCAGATACCTCAGGGATACGGTTGCCATCAAAAGGGCCTTCTCCAGCAAAAGCTGGTATTAAGAGTGAGAAAACTGTGCAGCGAAGAAGGAGCTTTAAGGGGGGTAGGTCATCATCAATCAGTCCAAGAGGATACGGTTATTCTATGGCATTCATGGACATTGAGAAACCGTCGCAATCTGGCACAATACCAGAGGAAGACTCTGAAGTAGCGGAAAGTGGAACAGGTCTACTGAAAATTTCTACACACAGCACAAGTTATACTACCAGCAGTCCGACTAGCCCTACAGTTGCAGGCACACCTACTGAAAATCAGACTGCTCCTAAAAAACAGACATACCAGGCAAAGAAGTTTCGGCTGGATCAGATTACTGGAAAACTTTCTGCTCAGCGTCAGAGTGAAGCTCAAGCTGCGGCACACTCGCCGTCTGCTTTTCAACTTACGAAACATCACTCTTCTCCAACCCCTCCCCCAACACTTAGCCCATCGCCACCTGCTAATCCACCCTACCCAAGAGAGTCATACCCCCCGCCTGGTCCCCCACCCTTACTGTATTCACCCATGCCAGGGTCATGCTGTCCTACTCCGCACCATCAGCACATGTATGGGCCACACCCTGGTCATGGAATGCGCCTTCCAGCAGGTCATATGCATCCACACCCAGATTATCCCCCTCCGTCGTCAGGCTACATGCTGTATGCTCATGGAATGCATTACCCTCCCCCTGGTCCTTGCATTGGTCAGTGTAAGTGCAATCATAATTTAAATGGGTAACTTTCAATATATCAGTATTCTAACTTGACTCGCAGGCCTTCAGGACAAAGTTGCTAAATTTTGTTGTTGTTTAATTGTAGGTTCTTGTTCTGCTGGTGTGGGGCAGCCTGTATTCCATGCCCTTCCCCCAGGGGCACCTCCTCCCTCTCATGAGAGTGCACTTGCACAGTTGATGCAATGTGAGCAGAGGATCCTTCGCGGTGGGCCTGGAATGCCTCATTACAGAGAAGGAGCTCCTCCGGGGCCGTGGGTGGGTCACAGGCATGGGCCCCCACCATCCCAGTCCTTCATTCCATTGAGCCATCATCATGAGGACCTTTGGCATGCTCATGAAGGTTAGCGCTAATGTTAAATATTATTATTATTATTATTATTATTATTATTATTATTATTATTGTAATGAAATTGTTATAGTGATTGCACGAGCTATGATGCGCATGCTAGGATGTGTAACGGTTGTATTTGAATGTATACTTGCAAGAGTTCTAAGACTAAGAGACGGTTATATGGCAAGTACAGAATGCGCAATGTACTCATAATACAGGGTATATAAGGGACTCACGTTATGGAGTGCACGTGTGTGTGTGTGTAGACTTGCCACGTACAAGTTAGCTAAATGTTAAGAGTCGAATAATTAAACCGTTGGCTGTTGGACTCTGACTGGAAGTTGTTGTTGCCCACACGCATTACATTATTATTATTATTATTATTATTATTATTATTATTATTATTATTATTATTATTATATTATTATTATTATTATTATTATTATTATTATTATTATTATTACACAGGTTAGGTTAGCGTTAGTAAGTGTGCTTGAATGTTTACCAATCAAAAATTAATATTGCTTAACAGGATGATAGCATGTGCTTTATTTGTTAAAAATGTGTAGCTAGAATATCAGGCTTTCCTTATGCTTCATATGCAGTAAACAATTCCCCTTATCAGTCTCCCTGATTGTATAAAATTGTACTACACCTATGACTTTTTAACCAACCTGGAAAAATATAACAAGAAAAAATAGATTGAGATTGCACTCACCAAGCTGAGAAAGTTAGTTTGCGTTTAATAGTTCAGAGTACGCTGACTCAATTGATCACCTGGTTTGTATTCTAGAAAATTGTCTTGCCATTGATAGCATTTGGCAGGGCTTCCTTGTACAATACAACACAGCTACTTAAACAACTTGCATCACTGATACAATTAACGTACACTTCTTGTAATTTACAATTTGATTACTTACACTAACATGAAGCAGTGCTTTTTTGCCAGTTACCAGCAGACATAACATATGTACATGACCAAGTCATATAAAGAAGGTTTTACTGGAACTAAAGGTAGAACATTGAAGAATCGTCCAAGGGAAGAATAATCTGCTACATACAATATAGAGTTGGAAAAAGGCTACTTGTATATACACTCTGTTATTAGGCTAAAATTCAAACTTTTTTTTTTTGCTTTTCAGAGCGTGCACTCCAGCCACCTCCTGCTTCTCAAGGACCACCTCCTCCACCCCCAGCCAGCATGAGCCCAACTTCAGATAGCACTAAACATCCAAACAGACGCTCTCGTAAGAGTGAAAGACCACTCCCAACCAAGGCTTTGCCTGCATCCTCAGTTACAGATAATGAAGCTTTTTCGACACCATCAACTTCAAAGGCAGATTCAGAACATGTTTCCACCCTTGATAAAGGCATTATTCCAAGAAATGACGAGAACTGTATGGATGGTACATCCAATTCTGCTGTTTCCGATGCAAGTGCAAAAGATCTGGTTGAAGATAAGATAGAAAAAGATGAAAAGTCTCTTCCAAGCCAATTGCCACCTGCTTCAGATCAGAAATTGACACTTGAGGTATCATCTTCCAGTCTTACTGGAGCTGGAGCTGGAGCTTCAAGTACATCTGCATACGTAGGAGCAGCTTCTAGGGTGCCGCCTGGAGAGTGTACTGAGGGTCTTCCTGCTCTTCTTCCTGGCAGGGTTAGTCTGCATGTCTTTATGGTCTTATTTGTTCATTTGTTTTCTTTTTTTCTTTTCCAAGTTACACATGCTTATATTATAGTAAAAAAACTTGTGTATAAAAGCCTAAGTTTTTTAGGATAGCCTCCATAAGTAGGTCCTTATATAAATGGTGTTTACGGTGAAATTAGGCATCCTGGGTTTGTAATCAGGTTGTCGATTTTTGGTTAAGAAAAAAAATTGTACTCATGGGTGTGGCTTTCATATTGGATCATTCATGGTACAATGTTGTGGTCTTATAACACTGCCAGTGTTCTGGCTTATTTTTGTTACCTTTTTTCTATCACATGTGATGTACATACATGTATGCTGTTTTATATTGGCCAAATATTGGCTTTTGGCCAAAAGGGTTATACACAAGGTTTTACTGTAGTTTACAGTCTTGTATGTATGTCCATGCACTACAAGATAGTGTGTATTGCTCAGTATTTTTACAATGGCGAAGGGCAAAATTTTATATTATGCCAATAGATGTTACCCTGTACGTTTGTATGTGCTAATAATGACGATAGCGTTGTTGCTAACAATGATGATCATTCAGTGTTATTTTTCTTTCAGATACGCAAGGGCAAAGACCTAGGTATAAATGGTATTGTTTATGCATCTTGACTTGTCAGGTTCACTTTGTTCAACAACAATTTACTGAGTGCTGTTAGTACATAGATTGGTATACTGTAACAAGTACATCACAAATTGCTTATAGCTGCAGTTTGGTTGAATTTCGAGTAGTAGTGTGTAAATTCCTGGTAAGGGTTTTTCAAAGCCGGATTGATCCAACCCAGGATCAGCAAGAACTTTTGTTTTTAGTTTTGTAACTTTTCGGTGAGATTTTCTGTTTATATTTTCTGTTTATATTTTCTGTTGTCCTTCAGTTTTGAGCTTGAATAATTTCAAACTACACAAAACATAAGAAGTGAAAAACATTTTATATACCAGAAAAATTAATAATTCCAATAACTAACTTATAATCCTGGGTTAGCATTAACCTCTCAAACAACTTGGCCTTGGTAGGTGTATTGACTGCGTAATTAGCTCGCTGAACTCCAGATCAACTGGCATGCATCACGGTGTTGTGTTCTTGGGCAAGGAACTTGACTCTGACCGTGCCTTGCTCTGTCCAGTTTTATTCATGGTTGATTTTCTCCATTTTGTCTTAGCTCCTAAAGAACTGATCATCGAGATTGATCACAACAAGTACAAGTGCCAGGTCCCTGGCTGTGACAAGTCATTCCGCAAAGAGAGTGGACTGGAATACCATATGAAGTACTATCATGATCAAAAGGACAAAACTGGAATGAAAAGAAAGAAATCTGGTATGATCTGCGTGACTTTCTGGTTAACACTCAACAGCTGTAAAAATTGCTTTTAGTAGGATTCAAACTTAGAACCTGTCTGCGCTTTCCATTCGACCAAAAATTTCCGAACCTTTCTAAACCTACACTAATGGCGTGGAAATTTCCTAGGAAAGTTGCCAGAAAATCCAGAAAATCCAGCGAAACATTCAACCGAAAATCCCGGAATTTCGGGAGGAAAGTCAAATAGAAAATTTCCGTTGACTTCGCGAGGTTGTCCTCTTTTCCAGAAATTACGGAAAATGCTGTTTCATTTGTCACTGGAAATATCCGAAATACTCTTTTTGCAAGGCGTCGTCCTCGGCGTCGCCCTCGTCATTGCTAAAGGTCCCTATTCACCAAGCAATGCCGCAGCTGGTTTTATTGATCAATCCAAAACCTTGACTAGATTTTCTTTGTGTTCACCAGTCTCTGTCAGGTCTGAGTCTACTCCTGACAACTCTCCAGAGTTTGGCAGCCGTCACCGTATACCCAAGCGGCGCATACACAGATCCTCAGCCCCGGGGCAGCTCACCACAAGTAGCACTCAGTTGAGTAGCCCACCCAGCGTTTCGACCCCAGCAAGCATCAAATCTGAACCGGCCCCTACACTGGAGCCCCAGTCACCGGACGTATTCATGTCAGTCAGTATGGATTCAGAACCTTCTGTCAATCAGGACACTGATTTGGAGATTGAAGCTGGTGGCGCAGACAGCGAGAGTATTGATCCGGGCATGGTGGAGTACATGGAGGTGGAAGAAGAAGAGGACGTGAACGGGGATGTGATAAGGTGTCTGTGTAACGAGTCTGAGGAAGGTGGATTCATGATACAGGTAATACTCTTGGATCCGAAGTAATATTTTTACGCGGACGTGTAGACAAAAATTGTCCGTAAAATTTCTGCTTCACAGGGAAACAGAAAAGCAAGGGACTTTACTTTGCTTACAACAAAAGCCAACTTATTCTAGACTCGGCTGTATAAAGGCATTAAAGTACCGCGTAGCTTACATTTTAGTTGGGGTTTTGACCGTTTTCGTCAAATAGCTGACTTTCTCAAAAATTGAAGTCCAAACATATCAACGTTATTTTCTTTCCACAAGTGTCAATTTTCACTCGTATTGGCGGCTTCCAGCTGGTCGCAATTTCCGATTGCGAATTTTTATCAATCCTGCAAATATTAAAACAAAATACTCTGTTTTGAATAACCGTTTCCTCTCTGACAGTATAAGCGGCATGTACAAGCTTGGAGTGCGAAAAGATTAAGACTGGAAGGGCGAGTGGTCAGCTGCCTCTCACACACTCTAACCGATAATTTGTCGGAAATCTATAGTCAAAATCCATGTTTTCACAATTGCAATTTTCACAGAATTTTATCAGGTGGTTAGGTTTGTAGTTCTGTAAGGAACGTTTCTTTTGTGCATGATAAACTACTGTTTCTAGCTTTGATACTTGTTTGCTCACAGGTTTTCCAGTAAACCGTATTCGTATTCTACTGGAAGTGGCTCGCGATGGAGGCTCGTGCGGGGAATATCATTAAAAAAAAAACTAATGTCAGTTACATGTGAATAGACTCGGCAAATTAGCCTCAGTTGCAAGCTAGTACCAGTCCCCTATCGAGAATGCGAATATGGCCTATTGCAAGATGTTCATTAATATGTCAGCAAACGTAAAGCTAGTGTAGCTTTTGTGTCGTGTTCTCACGACGTGTTTTTTTCTTTGTAGTGTGAACAGTGCTTAACATGGCAACACAGCGAGTGTGTAGGTCTGAGTGAGCAAACCGTACCTCCAAATTACATCTGTTACGTTTGCCTCAAGCCTAGAGGTTTAAGAAAAAGTGCCAAGTACAAGGTGTGTATATATATTTATTTTAATTTTTTTTTTGCATAAAAAAGCAAAAAGAAAATAATAAACAAAAACTGAAAAAGCAAACTTCAATATAAATCAAAAATTACAAAAACTAAAACAAACGAGGTATGATCTCAATTTCTGTGAACTATTGGCTTGAAATTTGCACCTCTTGACTAAAAAAAAAACTTCAGATTTTTATGTGTCAGTAACATTTTAAGAAGAATGTAAGGAGTTGATATTCTTATTCCTATGTCCGGCTGTCCACAATAGGGTTTAAGATTTTTTTAACTTCCGGTGCAAATGAGGACCTGGAGTTAATGTTATTACCTTTCTTTGCAGAATGATTTTGATTGGTTCAGACGAGGTACACTGGCGTGCATGCCTTTCACGTCAATCCGAGAGCCGGAGTATACTGCAGAGTTGAACATGGCGACACATGGACTGATGAGTGACGTGCATGATGTCAACCGATCCCTAAAGAGTTTGAAACTCAAATTTGAACTCCTTAGGTAACTGACTTCCAGTACATACCAGGGCCGTAGCTTGTACTAGGCAAACCGGGGCAATTTTCTCTGTCGTTGTTTCGTTTTTTGTTGTTTGTAGTCCTCGCAAACACCCAGTCATTCCTGAAGACGTGTTGACAGGGGAACAATCGAAGAACAGTGTTGCCACGTGATTCGTACCTGGACTAACTGTTCGTCTCAGTACGGATAATTTGTCCTTTGTGTTAATTCCGTCATTAATACCGATGCATTTATCAAGCAAACAGGTGACAATTATAAGCAAAGAAGGAACAAGTACGATTATGATTGGGAAAGATCGAGATGGTTTGTAAACGACAGGGTCGGGTACCAGCTCTGGTAAGGCCTCACATGAATGGCTTGATACCCTTTGAGAAGACAATAGTCTTAAAACAATAACAGCTGCTAACAATGAAACTCATTACCAGCTTACGAGAGGTGTTGCATTTCTGGAACGACAAGGTTTAATTTCATGTCTGGTTTCTTTGCAGGAACCCAAGTCTCCCGGATCTAAAGTGCTGGCAGGGACCGCGAAAACATGACACGCCAGAAGAATCGGACAAAGCAAGTGAATTAGAAGTCCAGTCTGCAGCAGATTCGCAGGATTCAGTGAAGGATGCCACACCTGCAGGAAACGCCGGACAAGGGGAAAGTAACGGAACAGATTGTACGGAGAGCAAAGATCATGCAGTCATAAACGGGCATGTAGAGCCGGGGGATCCATCTGAGAATGGGCTCACGAGGGTGAAGCAAGAAAGGCCCTCTACTCCACCCCCGTCTGTGGATGATGGCCCTGGTGACACCAATAATAACGTACAGGGCACAAAGGCACCAGTTTTGGACCCTGGTTCAAATTTGATGTCAACAGTTCCTGCTTCGTCAAGTAGAGCTCCAGGCTCTTTCAGTGCGAATAGTGAAGCTGAGTTACGTGTTGATGTTAGAGAAGGAAGGCTTGGTGTGGTGAAAAAGGAGGAACAACCGGTGTCTCCGATCCCTGCGTTAGTTCCTGTTGGAGAACAGACACCTTACTCAAAGAGCGGGCTGTTATCTGACAAGGGAAAACTCGATGAACTGTCCTGCACTAAATCAGATAATTCTCAACCCTCTGAGAGTGACAAAGAAGTTGCCAGGCAACCAGGGCAAGCAAACACCTCAGTAGGGTCCTCTAGGGCAGACTGCTCTGACGCCACGGTACCTAGTAGTGAGAGGACTGGATCTGATTCACGGATTAAACAAAAGAATGACGCTACGAGTACAGCGAGTGATGCGGCAAGCGATGGAAAAACAGAGAATCAGGAATCCGTACATAGCATGTCGGATGACGAGAGCGTGGGTGCTCTCAATAACTTGTTGGATGACATCACTCAGATTCAGGATGACTTGGAAGGTCGGATGGATGACATTGAGCAGCAGTTAACAGGTTAGATACCTAGAAGCCCAGTCACAGTATTTTTAGTCATTTTGGACACGTAGCAAACTACTTTTAAATTGAAGCAAACCTGAAAATAGTAGATTGCTAAGATAGGAAAACACCAAACAGATAATTAATCAAAAAGAAACAAGGATGGTCAAGGATGGAGAAGATTGACACGGTTTACAAATGACGAACATGAAAACTGAGGCTAAGTTTTTTAAGATGCGCGAACAGTGACGTAGCTCGTTTAAAGCTTGGTACCACATGTGTGCACGCACAGTACAGATACATGTCTGAGCGTCTCGCATACGCACGCACATCGCGCACGTTACGCGCGAAAACGCGCGTTCTTTGCGCTCTCTTATTATTATATGACCCAAATAAGCAAGATGACCCAAATCCTGCGTCGTGATTGCCTACTCCAGTGGGCAACATGGAGCTATCTTGCTCCTCTAAGGACAACCCGTTGTATCCCGCAAGAAACATTCCTTCCGAAAACCCATATTACAGTTCTTTATTGACCAAGCTTGTTTGGTCAAGGTCGCTGGATGATGGCCTCGTTTTTTTTTGCGAATTTATGGACCTCGACTCCCTCTCGGTACATTTTCAGGCAAACCAAAACCCTTATCTTGTTCATGTCATCCGCTGTTTCCAGCAGCTAGATCGTGCACAGTTTTCCAGTTTGTTGCCACATGGAACGCTAGTTCACTGTTTCAATGCCTGGGAGAGTATGTCTCTAAAACGTCTTTACCACTTCGGATCTAAAGCTTTGAACGGTAGCAGTGAATCTTTTACCGTTCATGTAAATGTAAGCGACTTAGCGACATGGTCTAATGTATAAAATGTCATAGCTATAGAGTTGCTTGATTTTCCTATGTATTTATTTGTAGTCCTTGAAGAAGCATATGGCCCACCATCCCAGTCTGCCAAGAAAACAGACTTCAGGAAACTTGTCAAGGATCTTAGCCGTGTAAGGAGACTGCTGCAACAAGTTAGCTGAAGGACTCTTCACTACAGCTAGCGCCCATGGCTTTGTTCAGCACAGTTGTTCAGGTCATCAGAGTAATGCGCTGGACGCATCTCGCATTAACAAAGCTTCTTAGAACTGACTAACAACGAGTACGAAAGCTAAACAAATTTTCGTTTGGAGCAGATTCTTAGACTGAGTTCGTAAGCTTCGTTAACTGAAAGAAACCTTGGGCTTAGTTATGCCTGGCCAGTACCACTTCGTATAAATAAGCTTCCTCTTGAACGTTTTGGAGTTTCCCAACTCCAACAGATGTCTAAGCACGCAACTGTTCTTTGAATTGTTGCTAAGTAATTGTCACGAAGCCTCATAAAAGACAAGGTGACGTGACGACTGACACAGTGCTCGTGCTATCTTCGAAAAACCTTCGGGTGGTTCGACGAGAATTTCCCGACAGCGAGTCGTCAACAAAAAAAAAAGATAATAATAATAATAGCAAAAATAATAATAAAACAAAAACCTATTGACAATCATGCTTTTTTCATTCACCTCCGAGCGTATTTATTTCGTCTCCACTTTCTGTTTTTCTGAAATTAGCTTTTACTGGGCATCATTTCTGTGGAGGCAAAATATAATTTGTTGAAAAAAAAATGGTGTAATTGAGTATTTGAAGCAGAAATGGGAGGTGTGCGTTTTGTAAGCCACAGAACTGAATAAATTTTGAGAGAAAAAAATTCAAGTCATTACCTGTAAATAAGAAGCCGATGGAAAAATAAAGAATAGTTAAATGGATTATGCACGCAGACTGGTGATACATTATTACTACTCGGCAAAGAATCGTGCTAGTTTTCAGTATCTTTGTTCAAAATGACGTCCCGCCCGTTAAATCGTCTCTGTTTGTCTTCTTTTCATCGAAGCACTCCCGAGTGTGATATGATATATGATATGGCCGTTATTAGCAAAGTTTTGCTGGTATTTAACGGAGGCGAAGTGAAAATAAGTCTCCAAGACAAAATGACGGGAACAGTAGTTGCCCTCAAACTACGCTTCTCGACCAAATACTAAGTATTCCGTTTTCGGATATTTATCTTTCAGCCGACATTCCAGCCACCTGAAGGGGGTGTATACTTACTAAATATTCTACGAGACGTAGACGAGGGGAATATTTCACCAATATTCACGAGCCTGCGACGTATAACTGCTTAAGTATAATTACTCAAATGCCAAAACAACAATCTCGTCCCCAGTGCCCACGAAGGATTGAACTAAAAATGTTTTATTAACATTGCATATGGTTTGAACCCAGCAGTATCAGTAGTTTCTGTCAGTCTCACCAATGTTTACCGCCGTTCACAAAGACAAAATTGACGCTTTCGGCACGACCATCTCAACGAACAGAACGCCGACATCCAGTTTACCAAAGAAATTGAAGAAAATGGAAAACTTCCTTTTCTAGACTGTTTGGTAAGACGCGACAACAACGAACTACGAACGATAGTACACAGAAAACCGACGCATAACGACAGATTACTCGAACAATCATCCTACAACCCGACCTCACACAAAGCCACGACTCTAAAGACTCTGACGAGACGAGCGCAACTAGTGTGTGACACACCTTACAGTTTACGTGACAAAACCAAATACCTTGAACGTGTTTTTCACAAGAACAACTACAACGCTGACTTTTTCAAACACAAAACATTTATCTACCTTCCGAAGCTGACGACACGAACAGGAACCCAAAACCTGTCACAACAGTGACTATACCTTAGGGGCACCTTTGAAACCATCTCACGGAACCTACAGCCCTACAACATCCGCGTAGCCCACAAACACGACACTTCCTGACCAACGTTAAAGACACGAACCCAACAACAGACAGAGAGCAGTTTACAAGATCAAATGCTCCGGCTGCCAGGCTTCCTACACTTTTGAGCCTGACAGAAACGTTAACACGAGACTGACTGAACACAAACGAGCCACAAGAAATGGTGATGCTAACAATCGTATCGCTTAAATTACATCATCTGACTAACCACAACATTGACTGGGACACTGCCCAATGCTTAACCAACAGTACGAACTATTTCCAACGACTGACTCTGGAAAGCTGGTACATTGACTTAGAACAAACGCCAACTTACAAACGACTCGTCTGACGTAAACGAAACCGACAAACGGACTCCTAAACAGACCGACTTAATTTGACTAACAATACACGGGCATCTAACCAACTAGAGGGAGCTGGGATGGCGCAGTGGTGAGAGCGCTCGCCTCCCACCAATGTGTCCCGGGTTCGATTCCCGGGCCCGGCGTCATATGTGGGTTGAGTTTGTTGTTGGTTCTCTTCTCTGCTCCGAGAGGTTTTTCCCCGGGTACTCCGGTTTTCCCCTCTCCTCAAAAGTGTGGAAAGTGTCCCCGATTAGTGCGAGAACGCTAGAAGACATTGACACTAAAATAAAGTTATTATTATTATTATTATTATTATTATTATTATTATTATTTAGACGGATCGAACCGACCTATGATTGACGACAAACTTTACACGAGCCAATACCATCATGGCTAAACTGACCAATCAGTTTCAACGGCCAGACTTCATCGCCTGACAAACACTATTCACTTGACTCTGAAGATTACTTCCGCTCAGGTTGTCGAAACGTCAGCTACCAACAACAGTTATTTTCAGAACTACCCTCACCCGGATGATCACACTATACGAACTACATGTACTAAAAATGCTAAATTTAATATTATTTGTCATTGTCAGGCATCAATGAACAGCTAAGCGCACAGATCACATGGTCAAAACAGCAGCTGTTTTTCCCACGTTTTAACGTTCTGCCTTTTAGAAAACAACGGCTCAAAAAAGATTTAAAATTGTAAAAGTGTAAAAAATGTAAATCTCATTTATAGTGATTATGCACTTAGCTATACAAGCACTAAGCTGAGCTAGCTTACAGGCATGCAGCTGAAACAATAAAAAAGTGTCATTCCGAACTTTGCTACATGTTTGGTGTTTCACGGAACAAATATGGTGGCCCATTGGTATCATAGGAAGATCAGCTAAAAATGCTTCTTTTATTTAAAAAAAATATAAAATGAGAATTAAAGTAAAAAGATAAAAACAATTAAATAACAAACAAGAGAAAAAAAAATA
>OMLO01003304.1_pt1 | contig 13310 bp, 5 predicted proteins | sample 1674811 | NCBI WGS metagenome assembly OMLO01 (sample SAMN06265003, study PRJEB25207) | coral metagenome | isolation source: Coral host | place: Mexico:La Bocana,Puerto Morelos, Mexico | collected 2008-11-13
CACTTGATTTCTATGAGGTGACAATTGATTCAGCCTTTGGCCTCATCAACTATCACCTCAATAGAATCTCAAGCTCATAATCCAGTTGTTAATTAATAGCTGCCACTCAGCTGTGTTCTATTGGAGATCTGCAAATCTGATTGGTTCTCTTGTCATTTTCTATTCACCCATAGACAACATGGTGCTCTTGGAACTGAAAATTATTTTTCATTTTACTGAAAATACACAAAATTATAAGTTTTTTCCTTTATGCACTGTACCTGTGATCCTTAAGTTTTTTCTACTAAAGCAGCTAGCCTACTTTCCATTGTTTTTTTATGAGCAATACAGTCCACTCTGCTATGCCTTGTTGTGAAACTCGATTACTGGAACTTCTTACCAGTACCTGTATTGTGTGACATCTATAAATAGGTGGCAGCAATACCAGCTGTTGAGCAGGTTTTACAAGACTGGGATATCAAACAAACAGATGTCTTACTGGAAAAACTGGAAGTTGATAGGAATACCCGACAAGAACAAGAGAAAAAGCTGAGGGAGGCAGAGAACAACAGGTCATAAGAAACTATGCCATTAAAAAATGATGTTGTTTCATTAACTGCTATCAGTCTTCGTAGATATTATGCTGGCCACATATTAAAACATCAATCAGCAATGGTGAATATTAGTGATCACTTGTTCATGGATTTTAACAGATTAGAAAAGGAATTAGAAAAGGCAGAGAAGGAAAACCAGGCTCATCAAAAAGAGGTAAAAATATAAAAAAGGTAAAAAAATAATGAAAAAAGGTAAAAATAAAGAAAAGATATTCAGAGGTAGCTCTATGCACAGATTGAACTGTCCAATAATCCAACTTTTTACATATTTAAATTCTACAAATATAACAAGTCAAAATAAAGAATCATATGATACATCAAGGCTGATACTTTTATAGCAATATTATTTTGTCTTTCTTTTAAACCTCTTAGTCGTGGCAGAATATTATATAATGTTGAAAAATGAGACAACGATTTTCAGTAAGTATAGAAAATGTTTCATTCAGGCTGACTTAATTAATTACTATAAGTGTCAGTCAGGTCATGCCATGGATCACACCTATATACATGTCACCGGGGTGGGGGGAGGGGTACTCCCTTATATGGGCTATATAGGTATGTGCGGCCCCAAAGGGTATAGTTTTTCAGCTGTTTTTCACGCCCTCCTTCTCCCATCTGCGCTTTGCCTTCCTCTACACCATCAAATGCCTGCCAGATAAAGCCAGCAATAAAAGCCCTTCCCCTAATGATCTAAGAGTCAGGTCATAAATAGGGTAGGGAAAATTGCAGATTTTGGTCATAAATAGGGTAAGGGTTTTGGGAAGTGGGTCACACACCCCTACCCAATTTTTCTGGAGTAGCCCCCCCCCACGCAGGATGTCACCTGCATATAGTCAAACAGAAAAGAGTGGTCATGAAGAACACCATACAGTGGAACCTCTATTTAACAAGCCTCCATATAACAAAGTCCTTGTCACCAATATTCTTTGCCCCAGCAATGGTAAAATGTATGTAAACAATGAAACCATGTTATAGGGAACAAATTATTTTGCCAGTCCTTTGGTCCTTCATTGTATAGGAGGTTCCACTGTTCTTTGTTATGTATTTTATTTTTGTTGTGCAAAACAATACTTTGTTTAAATTAATTCATCCATATTTTATAAAAGATTGTGTACTGTTGTGTGCCTAATCCAACAATTAATTTGTCATCTTTATTTGCTCATTTGAAGTTTGCTTCATAACCAGTCCCTTAATCTATGTATGTGTCACATCTTGCATTAGTGCCTCTCACATTAGTGCCATTAAATATCTTAAGCCCCCTTTCAGAGTGTGGGGATTTTGCTTATTAAGCAATTTATTCAGCCTTCTTCCACCAATCATTTCCATATTTTTCCCGAATATTGTTTCCCAAAATGATACCAAGACAATTTCTCAACAGGGAAATGTTTATTCATCGATTGTAAGTAAGCTTTTAGTGGGTGTAATGGAAGTATTAAGTTTAATATGTAATTTTAGTATTATGTACTAACAGCTGATCAAATATTATTAATAATTTATAAATATACATTAATTTATATTTCAATAACTAAATACTTAGAACAGTACTATACAATCCATTCATGAGCATCTGAAAAATTAATAATTCACACATGTATTTTGTATTGTTTATTTTGTTGTCTTTCACAGTTAGGTAAAGCCCACTGTGAACTAAACAAAAGGATTTATGAACATGATAAGTGTATTGCTGAAGGAAAGACGGACAAAAGAGATGTGACACTACAGGTGTGTGCTTTTTGTGAAACAGTCTACTCCACTCACAGATGAAAAAAATCAGAGAGTGTGAGAAGGAAATGACAATGTTTTGGATAGTTCTGAGCTTCTCTCTAGCTACATGTAGCAGACATTGTATGAATAATTTTATTATGCAGTTGTTTTTATGTGCAAAAAATATTTAATATTTATTTTCACAATGTACACATTCAAGTTGATGCAATTCACATGTTCTGCAAATTTATGGATCAATTCTTGCATTGTCTCATTTGTATGATTCAAATGGTAATACCAGTAGAAAATATCCCTGCTTCTCTGGAATGCCAGTTTTAGCGTAATATATTTTCGGTTGAAACTTAATAGGTGTTTATAGAGACTCCACTCTTTAATGAATTCTATGAACGAAAATAACCTTTTATGCGGTCAGGTAGGAATATTTTAATTCTAACTGTGATGAATGAGGTATTTTAAAGCGCTGATGATGGTCAGCAGTACAAGCACTGAACTGTGTTCATAACAAGCACTGAGCCTAGCTAGAAAATTTGTAACAGCTCATGTCAAGAGTGTGAACTAAATTCCTGGAATGGTTGCTTTACAGGCAATACATGATGCTGAGGCAGTGCTGGAACTTGCAAGAAAAAAAGCAGAGGCTTCAAAAGAAGTACTAGCTCAGGTACATTGTTAAAAATATAAAAATTAAAAAATGTATTATTTGAAACAGAGTATCATACAAGTGTTGGGTTTCATGACAGACAGTGGGTAACATTTTGTAGTTGACTTGATTTAAAACTTTCATTTTTTTAAAACAGACATTTAAAGTGTTGTACATCACTATAGAATTGAAAACCTATAGGTTTGCAGACCTCTGCTGGTGTTTTTAGGATGTGATTTTGGTATTCTATTAATTCAGGATATTGATAAGAAAATATAATTAACCTCTTTTTCAGGTGAAGCTAAAACTTAGGGAGCAAGACAAAAAAGACAACAATTCTGCAGGTACCAAAACTGTTAAGAAAAATATGTCATATCATTGCTACTGTGACATGTTCATTTTTAATTTCTTTGCAAATTGTTAAAAAAAATTTGCAAATTCTCCATATTTAGAGCTACCCTTATGAAAGTTGGTTGGTGGTTCTCTTTTGAATAGAAAATGGACCAGTAGAGAAAGATACCATTATTAACTTAATGTTTTATTTCATATATTTTATTTGTTCACTGTACATAAAGGACAAAAATGAATATTGAAAAAATATAGACAAGGGATAAAAGAGACAAGGGAAGTTGCAAAAAGGCTAATAAAAGGAAACCACAGGCCAGGCTGGTAATATTTTAACCTCTTATGTCTTTACTTATCAAAACATGAAGTTGGGTAGGTCCTATTGTCAGATACCCAGGGGCAGGCAAAGTGGGATGAAGTGATAGTTTCAAACACAGTATTTTGGGTGATAAGTTGATGCCCTTGATGTAAACCTTCGCCCAAAAAATATCGCATAAAATATCAAAAATATAAAAAAATATCACAAGAAATATCAAAAAATGTCGCCCGAAAATATTGCTTCATCCCAACTATGTGCGCCTGGATCTCCATGGATCATGTTAAGGCTAAGTGGATGATTACATGCTTACATGTAGGATCAAGAGGTCTGGTTGGCCTTGATAATCAAGCTACATGTAACTGGACAAAAATACCAACTGTAATTTGCAATGGACTGTCATTCTATACTCTCCTACTTGACAGTGCTACGGATCTAGAAACCATACCAGAGAAACCTCATAAGCCCCTCACACCAAAATTGCCTTTACTTCTTTTGCTGATATTTTTCTTCAAGATGGCACCGACCTAAAAGGCATGAAAGTGATGATAAAAGACCTTGATGATGTATTGTTTAGAGATGTTGGTGGCAAGATTGCTTCAGATGGAAGGTGTGACTGTTATGGTTACTGAGATTGTAGCAATTATGCTTACATTTCAAAAAGTTCAAATCTTTACAATTACATATACCTGGTTTGGCAGCAAAACAGTTTACTTGTGTTTACAGATGGCCCCTCCTGATTGATTCCACTCCTCAAAGTTCCACCTTCTTGCGTTACCGTGACACCAACTTCATAAATGCACTCAATCCTAAACACATGGAGCCTGATGTGATTCGTTTGGCAATTCTAGGAGGTTTAAGGTTTGGAACAGAATTGTACACCGCAATTACATGTAGGAGGCGTGGTGGCCATTAGTACCATGTTGTGTCATTTTTTTCCTCAAGAGTTAACAGATAAATGGCCACCAAATACAATGTGAAAGCTAGAGAAGGGGAAATCTGCAAATTATGGACCACTTTCCAGTGTTGGAAAAAATTAGTGCTTGCCTGCTTGCCATGTGACTGTGAAATGTGCAGGACCATGAGTACAAATCATTGATCATTTGCCCATTTGGGGAGTATGACTTGATCATTTTTGGGAAGTTGTTTTGATAACACCCCATTCTGTTTTCCATATTGGTGAGAATATCTCTAAACCAGTGCTTTTGTTTCCTTGTTTAGTTTTTGAGATCTGTCCAACTAATTTCTTTTTCTCACAGTGATAAGTCTGACTAATAATTTAGATAACGGTCACACCTACATAAAGTGATACTGTTGGTCTCAAGTTAGAGAGCCAGTAGTACAAGTGTTATATTGAACATTGTTTCTCTATATAGGTATGGTAAGCCTGTAGTCTTGGACAAGTTAGAGAGGCAGTAGTACAAGTGTTATATTGAACATTGTTTCTCTATATAGGTATGGTAAGCCTGTAGTCTTGGACATGATGGATGTAGACATGTTTGACACTGCCACCATGAAATTTGATGAAGTCAAAAAAGGCCTCATGCCATCACTGATGTCTAAAGATCTTCTGAAAGATAACAAGTGAGTAGCAAGATGAATCAAATGCAATCATAATCTAGATACAAATTGGAGGAAAAGCAATTTCACTGTACAGAAGGACCCTCCAAAGAAGTAACATTAATAACTATATTTGACTGTCAGTTTCCCATTGTTTGTGAAATGGTTATTTAAATCAAACAATACAGACTGACTGACCTCCTACTGACAAATCTTCCATGTAGCACTTCATGCCGTGAATTTTTTTAACAGATTTTTGGAGCTTGTCCAACCAACAGATGGGGAGGAGTATAGCAAAACAAGTTTCCTGGGAGCAAGAATAGAGAGATTTTCATTTATCATAAAAACACAACAGTGGCATCCTCCAGAACACTTAATGGAACAGATGTACCCTATAAGAGTTATAATTCCTTCCAGACCAGATGTATAACAAGTAATTCAAATCAGTGACTGCTAGTCACTGATGGAACCCTCTTCTAATTAGTGCATGTGGAGGCTCTTTGCTATGTATATAATTACAACGTTTTATACTGACTTTCACTTTTACATCAATTTGCTTGAAAGCTGACTCTAAGTATTCCATTTTAGTTGACAAAATTGGACAGCACAATCCCAAATTTCAAATGAAACTGACAGCCACTGTACTTTTTACAGTGAAATATGTTTTTCTTAAAATAGGGCAGTTTTCTACTAGTCTTATATCTGCAAAGAAAACTTATAACTACACTAAAACTACTGTGCAAAACCTTAATTGAATGTATTCTGTTTAATTGCATGGTTTTCTCTGTCTGCGTGTTTTTTACTCCTCTACGAATTGCATCATCTAAAACCAGAAATGATTTTTTCTATATAAAAAAATATTGGACAAATGTCGGATATGTGTGAGAGTATAACTGAGTATAACTGAATACCCTAACCCCACATAAGTTTATTATGTGTCGATCACCTAATAACCTAATGCCTATTTCATACTAAATAACTAAGAGTAAATGTAAATATAAAGAGACATAAATGTAAATATTTCAAGTAGATCTTGCAAATTAAGGACGCTGTACAAACCATCTTGTAAGTTGTTCAATGAAGCATCAAACTGAATGCTTACTGTAGATTAGTAGGTTGCCTTTATTTATACACGATATCTTTGAAAGCTGTGTCGATTTCATTCCTCTACACATAGAACAGCATCTTGAAGTACTATCAATGCGACATTGAAATAAATTGATCAGTTAATATACTTTCAAAAAATATTCAAGTTTTTATTATTTTTATAATATTTTAACTCCCTAAAAAGAGTATTAACCAACACGTTTACAATCTATATCTACCAAGTAGTGTAAACAACCTAGAATGAGAATTGTGTTATGGTCTTGATGTATTCTTTAGACTAGTTCCTCATACATTACAATGTCATGACCAAAAGGTTATTTCACTCCTGGATAAGAGTTTTTAAAAGGTTTGAAACACCGTAGATAACTTTGTTTTGCTCCGGAGAAATGTTTCCTAGTTTTGTACTACTTTGTAACTTTACTTCATAAGGATTAAGCAAATGAATATTCCACAAATAAATGGAGTGCATTCTGATCAATGGACAATCAGGTTGCTGCTTCTTTTTCGTCTCATACAGAATTATATTTGTATATTTGTATGGAGATAGGAAGTGCTCAAGATTGAGCTAAGTATTATAAATTGTTTTGCCCGTGAGTTTTCGATTGCAAGACGGTGGAATTATTCCGTTGAGGGTACAAGACATTCCTGTTTTAGCATAGTTTTCCATATCTTGCAGATAGAAGGCTGTAATACTGTTTACTCTTGACTTTGTTTTTCTGTATGAACATTTTAAAAAGCATTTCATAGGGGGAAATTTCATAGGGAGAAAATTTTCAATGTCGATTTTTTTTCCAACCTGTAAGAAAAAAACGGATGACTTGTTTACTCGAATAAACTGATTATTGCATATTATTTGATTTAGCATAAAAAAAGCAGAAGAAAACTTAGTGACCTTGGCGCTGATCCATGGAATCAGGGCTGTTGACACAATAGGTTCACGTGAAAAATGATAAACTGGTAATGGGATTTTGTCCAAAGGTTGTACGTAAATTCGATCTTCTGTGGCTGTAACACGTCAGAGTCGCGTGTCCTGGGGGGTACTCCCAGAAAAATTGGGTGGGGGTGAGTGGCCCGCTTCCCAAAATCGATACTCTATTTGTCACTAAAATCTACTATTTCCCCCTTGCCTATTTATGACCTGACCAAAACTTCAACACCTTATTGATGACCGTTGCCGCTGGCGCAGTTTCCTAAACATTTTATGAAGGGCTTTTGATGATGGTCATGTCGTGGCTTCCCAATTAAAGACTAGAGTGAAAAAGGATACCCCATTTATGACCAAAATCACCAAAATCGATATTTATGACCAAAAAGGCTGAAAAACCGCATCATTTGGGGTCGCACATAATTACAAAGCTTATATTTTACTATGTATTCCCCTCCTGGGTCGCGTGGTGGCCTTTTTCAGAGGAGCCTTTTTTTCTTATGATGTGCATTGCTATTTTTGTTTTTGTCGTTATGAAACCGCTAGAGCTATTAATCAGAGCATTTCCTATTAGTTCTTTTAAGGACCTATACGTGGTGGTGGAAGGTAAACAATCATTCTCATGAGCTCGTTTTCTCTTTTTGTCTACCAGCATTTGTTCTTTTCATCACACAATAGGTTCACGTGAACACTAATGGACCGGTAAGGGGATTTCCGTTTGGATGCAACCTTTGAACATGTTGTTTATAACGCTTTAGAGATGAATTTTCGTCTCAGAGTGAGCCTTTCGTTTCACGCACTTTTTGTTGTGTAGTATCGCTGAGTATTTTTACGAGGTGTGCCGTATTTTGACGAGCCCGTAGGTCGAGTCAAATTACAAACAACGAGTAAAAAAATAGCTACAATGTTGCTGTACTTCAATTAATTTTCCAGAAAGAAGAAGAATTATCCAGGTTGTGCTTCGTTTCCAAAAGGGAATTACACTTATTGTTCAGAAAGCTGAAATCCGACTAAAACAAGCTTGTATCTCGTCTCGATTTCCGCCACTCACCCTAGACCCCCCTTCTCCTTGCCGATTTCCCTCAACAACGAGTTGTGCAAAGACCAATTGACAGCACGTTACCAAACCTTGACCTTCCGCAAAAGTTGCCGTAGCATCAGAGTATTTTTGTTTCGCCAGTCACGAGAAAAACAAGAAAGCCAAGACATGTGAGACTTGTGCGCCGAGCACTGACAACTGTTTTCCCGTGATTTTCATGTTTACGTCGCCTGAGACAACGTGATTTTGATGTTTACGCCGGTTTGCCGGATGTGGCCACAATCAAAAACTTTGCGTGGAATTTTATTCTTTCGTGAAATAACCTGGCAATGATTAGGTGTCATTCATTGTTTTACACTATTCGAAAATACGTATTCTTAGTTATTTTGCTACCATGAATTAAAATTACGTGAGCTTAAAGCCCGGCAAAACGTTTTAAAATATTGTTAACAGTCGGACAAAATGTTTGCATGATCGATGGCAAAACATTCATAATCTGAGCAGATCTGGATTCTCCTGGTCATTTCATTCTGTGGTCGGGGTAGAATTTTGACAGTCTGCACATCCCAAGTTTTATCTTTGTTAGCAGAAACTTTATGTTTTGTTTTCGCTTGTTTGAATGGGGGCTAATATGAACTTTAATCTTTTGTATCAATTTCTGGGGAATTTTAAGCAATCACAGGTAACGAACGAATTCGACCAAGAGCATTTACCCATTCCACGATAACGAAAATCATGCAAGGATCAATTGAGATAAAAAATTTCTCTCCTATGAGCTCTAAAAAAACAGGACTATTGTACACTCTACGTAAAATTCTCCTAATAACACGGCATTAATTTAAGTGCTCTTCAGAAACACGTGTTTCATTAAAAACACATGTGTTTCATTTTTTCTGTTGTTTCATTAAGCCAAAAGAAAGGATAATCGTTGTAGTTGCACTGTGTTTTGTAAAACAAGTCCGGAGGGCTAATTAAAGGAATGTGACCTAACCGTTTAGCTTTTAATTTTACTCACAGTATCATCACTAGGATATTTTGGCGATCCATATACAATTTCAACGGAGGTGCAGCTACTTCGTATACAAGGCCCATTTGTTTTGTCGGTAAACTACACCATGATCGGAAGACCTCTACAGTGATTATTAGTGTGACTTTTTCTTACAAGCATAGTTTATCATAAAACGTAAGTAACATCGCGAGCATATGGTTAACCTGTGGAATCTTATACGAACTGACCGAAGTGACCGTACTTTATCAAGATCTCATGTCCTCAAGCAAATCACGTTCATTTTGCGTTCTTTTCAAATGCTCCTGTTCGCTACATGTGACTTCTCAAAGGTCACAACTTTGACTTATTTTTAGTCCACTTGACGTGTGTTCATCAAGTTTAGAACGTTTAGCACCCCATTTTTTTTGCGGCATTTTCTGTTGGATGAATGTTTTGCCATCGATCAAACATTATGTTCGATTTTTAACAGTGCAAATGAATATATATGACCTATATATGAAGGATCATATATTTGAACTACAGAGAAAGATATGAAAACATGATTGATCATCGCAGTTATACACACAACTAAAGCAGCTGTGAATTGCTTTTTTTGAACTGCGGAGAAAGATATGAAAACATGATTGATCATCGCAGTTAGTACACACAACTTAAGCAGTTATGAAATTAAAGCAATTTCACAACTGCTTAAGTTGTGTGTACTAACTGCGATGATCAATCATGTTTTCATATCTTCCTCTGCAGCTCAAATATATTATCTTTCATATATAAATCATTTACCACCTTCTACGGGTATATGACGAACTCACAATAGGACCAGATCCAGATGGCTTGATAGCTCAGTTGCCAAGTGGTAGAGACTGCATCGGTATCGCAATGGTCGTGGGCTCGAATCCCGTTCAGGCATAAATTGTTTTCAGGCTTTAATTTCACAACTGCTCAAGTTGTGTGTGCGATAATCAATCATATCTTCATACTTTCAACAATGTTAAACGTTTCGCCGGGCCTTAACAATTACGTTATTCTAATTCATGGTAGCTTGTATCAAATAACTAAGAATATATATTTTCGAGTAGTGTAAAACAACAAATAACCCAGGTTTTTTTAGGAAATAATAAAATTTCGCGCAAGGTTTTCGTTTGTGGCCACTTCCCTTTTACCGGCGTAATCATCAAAATCACGTTGTCTACCGACGTAAACATCAAAATCACGTTGTTTAGCGGAAAATACTTGTCAGTGCTCGGCGTACAAGTCGCACGTGTTTTGGCTTTCTTGTTTTCTCGTGACTGGCGAAAAAAAACTGACTGTGATGCTACGGCCACTGGCTAATCTGTACTGGATTTTGCGTAAGGTCAAGGTTTGGAAACGTGCTTTGTCAATTGGTCTTTGCCCAACTCGTTGTTGAGGGAAATCGGCAAAGAGGGGGAGGGACCAGGGTGAGTGGCGGAAATCGAGACGAGATACAAGCTTGTTTTAGTCGGGTTTCAGCTTTCTGAGCTTCAAACAATAAGGTTCTTCTTGTTTTGGACCATAATACAGATTAACGGCCGTTTTCGGTGTTATCATTAGAGAGAAAAGCCAGCCTACCTTTGTTTTCTGTAACAATAACTTTAAAGAGAGTCGTTTGATTGCCTAATATGGATTTGAAGGCAGACAATTAGTGGAACTCCCTTTTCCAAACGAAGAACAACCTGGATACACCTGCTGGGTAATTCCTCTTTCTGGAAAATAAGTTGTAGTAAGCAAAATTGTAGCTTTTTCGCAAACTTAAAACAAATTTTGGACGAAAATGGGCACGGCCACCCACATGGCGGACAAGAAGGTTCATATCAGCATTTATTTGTAGTTTAAATGCTTCCTATCCAGCATTGTAAGGCTAAAAATTTACTTGAATTTAATATGCAATAATATATTTCTCTAATATAAACCTTTTGTTGCTGTACTGATTCCGTGTTCTTGCAAAAAAAAAAACACTCCTGCAGAAAAGGCAGTAACAGGTAGTTTTCTGACTGGAAACACATTTAACAGTGGTGAAAAGAACAAATACTGGTAGACAAAGAAGAAAACGAGCTCATGAGAAATAGTTTGTTTACCGTCCGCCGGCGCGGATGGCGATGACGTAACTGAAAAACACCATGGATAAGTCCTTAAAAGAACTGAGAGAAAATGCTCTGTCTAAGAGCTAGAGTGGTTTCATAACGACAAAAACAAGAACAGCAATGCATGTCATAAGAAAAACAGTTATTTAAGTGCGTGAAAAAGGCTCACTCTGAGACGAAAATTCACCTCTGAAGTGTATAAACAACATGTGAATTACATAACATTCGCATGTTCAAAGGTTGCATCCACCGCAAACAGCTACCGTAGATCGAATTCACGTTCAACCTTTGGACGAAATCCCCTTACCAGTCCATCACGTGAACCTATTGTGTCAACAGTCATGATTCATGGATCTACGCCAATGTCATCAAGTGTTTTCTGCATTCAGTTTTATTTCACCAAGAGAAAGAATAATCCTTGTAGTTACGAGGTGTCTTGTAGGTTTGATTACCAGCCGGTTTTCTAGAGAGAGCGGTGGAAATCTAGCCTGTGTGCCTTTCGAAACTAATTGAGGAACTGTAGCCAAACCGTTAAGACTTCAATTTTACTCACATGTGATTATCATCACCAGGATTGCTATATCATCACCAGGATAGTTTGGCGATCCATATACAATTTCAACGGAACTGCAGCTACTACGTTCACAAGGCATATTTGTTTTGTTGGCAAACTACACCGTGATCGGAACATCTCTACAATGACTATTAGTGTGACTTTTCCTTACTTAAAACGAGGTGAAGATGGTTTTTTTAACCACAGGCTAAGTAACATCGCGAGCAGAGTAAGCCTGTGGAACCTGATACGTCGGCATTCACTCCTACGACGATCTGACCAAAGTGACCTACTTTAAACAAGATCTCATGTCCTCGAGCATATCACCTGAATGCCGCCACAAAACATATAAAAACTGAAATGTTTCATATTCTCATTCCGCCTCTTTCTCGCCCGCCTGAGGAAATTTGTGAAGCGAGATGGAAGGAGCCTCGACTCAGCCCGGTGCACCCGACATACGAATCGAACGAAGGGTGTATGACGAATCTGTTCCTCTTCTGGCCACACGCCGCTTTGCAGACTCATCAGAAAACAAGGGCTATTTGCAAGCTATTAAGACAAAAGCGTCCTCAGTCTCTTGTTCTAAGGATTCTTTTTGCCAATGGCTGGTAGATCTCTTTCCGATCATTCGCTGGCTGCCAAAGTACAACATCAAGAGAGACTTGGTGGCTGACATAAGCGGAGGCCTGACAGTAGGGATAATGCATATTCCTCAAGGTAAGGCAATTTACTTGTCTCTATTCTCAGAATCGGTTTTCATATGCAGTATAAGTGTACTAAAAAGGTGCTCTTTTTCCGCCTTTTTTTTTCAAGGTTAAACTATGAGAAATATTGTAACAACTTTAACAATTTACTAATGATCAAGTTTACATATCCCCACAGGAGATCAAAGATAAATATCACCACAAGAGATCAATATCAATTATCACATCACATCTTCTGTAGTTTATCTCAGTAATTGGTTTCTATTCCTCAGAGTATAATATTGTTCACTAAAATGCTTGTCTGGTGAGTAGGTGGCCTAACGCTATCAAGCGTTATTAGTTTTAACTTCCTATCTGTTTTTTTTTATGGTTTTCTCAGGTCTTGCGTTTGCGATGTTGGCGACCCTTCCCCCTGTTACTGGTCTTTACACTGCCATCGTTCCAGTCTTGGTTTACATGATCATGGGAACATCGAAACACTTGTCTGTTGGTAAGCGTCTTAACTGAGATTTCTGGAATGTAAATCCATCATTTTAACGCAAGTACATGTAAAATTTTGCCTGTAAAGGTAAACTGCAAAAGGCTTACTCTTAAGTTTTAAACAAAACCTTTTGAGTTCCGTGCGGGTAGATCATTACTTGGCAAAAAGGAAGGAACATCGGGAGCCTGCCGACATCGAAATATTATCGTTGAAATCT
>OMLO01003306.1_pt1 | contig 13305 bp, 9 predicted proteins | sample 1674811 | NCBI WGS metagenome assembly OMLO01 (sample SAMN06265003, study PRJEB25207) | coral metagenome | isolation source: Coral host | place: Mexico:La Bocana,Puerto Morelos, Mexico | collected 2008-11-13
TCGCTATTCGCGACTATTCGCTGTTCGCTGTTCGCTATTCGCGACTATTCGCTATTCGCTATTCGGGTTTTCCAGACCCCCCTATTGTTTAAATAGAAAACTCCCTGAAGGATCAACGCAGGCGCGGGCTCTGGGTACGAGATAGTAATGGCTTCTGACAGGAGCCCAGGGCTCCTGTTTCTGAACATGGCGCAAAAAGGTCTCCATTCCTGGCGCCAACGATTCTAACCAATGTGACTGTCAACAGCTCTGGTGCTCTCTGATCGAACTGGACTCGGTGACGTCAATGATCACGTGACTACCTCACCTTGGCTGGACGGGAAGTTATAATCTTTTTGAATGACGTCAACGCTGTCTCAAAAAGTCCGAAAGGGTACAAGCGGCTAAAAAGAATGCTCGGTCTTGGCCCTCGGTGCCCGTATTGGTCTTGATGACAGGGAGATTTGAGTGCATCTATTATCCATAAAACCTCACCACTTAGAAGCAGGGGATGGCTCCTGTTAGAACAGATTCAGTTTGTCGCTGTGTTCTGTACTGATCAAAAAGGCCGTCAAACTATATAGTTTCATTTTTTAGTTTTGAACACTCCCACCATTGACGCAAACGGGAGCGCTTTTAGTTCATCAGACATCGCATGCGCCTCTGAAGATAGCCATTAACAGGCAAAAATTTCAAAAAAATATTATAATTATCATTTTACTCATTCACGTAAACAATTTTATGAAGATTTGCAAACAGACAGCAGTTGTTTGTGTTCATTTTTTGCTAGTTTTTTAATTATTTAGTTTTACGTTGTTTTGTTTTCGAATTTTTCTCCCTTTCGGTTTTGCAAGGAATTTGAATATCGATTTGTTATCGATCGGCATCTGCTATTAAGGGTAGGTTGGATCGGAAGGTAAGTCACGTGCCACAATGTTATGCGCAGTACGTGTTGAATCTGACGTTGACCGAAGCTTAGTGGAAGTTGGTCTGGAAATAAACTTCCTTCCTCAGCTTAACCCGTTTCATTATCTTCTACAATACAAAAGAGACGTTAGAGAAGGGAAAACAAAAGGCCTTGTACATGGTGGACGCGAAATATTTTATGGCAGCGGAGAGAAACGGTTACAACGGACAGATATTCGAGGCCCTGAGGAGTAGGTTTCCTGAAATTCCGGAACGAATCATTTCTCAAACTCTGCAGGCTGAGGTAAGGCGATTTCTAATCTCACATTGCTAACCTGTTTGAAGGATTGGTTGATTATTTATACTACGGATTCAGCAAGTTCAATTTTTCGTTCAGACGCTGTAGTTTAACACCAACATGTTTTGATTCTTTGGTAATTTCCGTGGGTAGTGCAGTGGAGGTGTTGTCTTGTAAACATAGCGTGTTCTCGAGTATGGCATCACTATGATTCTCAGGCGTGCTTTAAATTCTGCTTTCTCGCGATCAAGGCTTCTTTCAGCTCCATAGTATTCTATATAACTTAGTATTTTCCATGGAGACGTTACTGATTGAACTGAAAATCGGCGTGGTTGTAAACAAATGTGAAATCGCCACTATTGTTTGCATCAGAACAGGTTCGATCGATGGCAGGAATTTTTAATAGCGTATATAGGAAACATTTTTTTGCAGATAAATAATCTAAACTGTATCTGTTCATTACTCCTAAAAGTCGCAAAATATCAGCATTGTAGACGAACATGCCAAAATCAACGGTCTCTGCATCCACTGCACTATAGATTATGTGTTTAGAGCCAGCTTTGCAGTTCTTCATATTTTGAGGACAAAATCGAAAGTAGAAGACTTTGCTTGCAGTTATTATATGAAAGCTTTGTTTATCTCCAAGCTGTCTCTTCGCCACAGTTAGTCTACAGATTAATAAAAGATTTCAGGGGAAATGTTTTAATTTTAGAACGTTAATTACTGTGATCGGTCACGACTATAAATTCCTCTGTGAATCATCGCTTGCGTATAAACCGGATGACTGGACTTGAATCATGTGCAAGTTGATATTAGCTTAGCCAGTGAATGGCGTGATAATTTGTAGTTATTAAACAAGTCGTCTCGGAAGGTCAGTTGGCATTTTCCGAAATTTCATTCTTAATTCTTTCTTAATAAGATGTTGCTAGATAATACATCAAGGCGTCGAATAACGGGACTTTAAATATTCTTGTTTTTTTTAACAAACCTGTAACAAATCGTGTAGTCTTGGGCTCTTATGCTTAATTTAAAAGTTGCTAATATTATTCAAGCAAGCTTGACAAACTTTCTATATTGTACATCACAAAGTTGATGACTATGTACTGTCAATGGCGTTTTGAATGTAAATCAATAGCATTTTATCATTATTTTGATTACCACGAATGGTGCATTTTCTGCTTTCCATTAACCCTTCTTTCTTTTCATTGCATAGTTAATTTATGGTTGTATGGCTAAATATAGAGTTGATAGCTTCGAAACTTAATAAGCCCTAACTGCTCAGGTTTCATGTGCTCTATACAATGTATGATAATGCATTTTTTGGTGTGCAAAGAGACTAAAAAGTACATAAAATTCATTTGATGACACAAGTAAATTTATTGTGCATGTGCACTGTAAATTTATACTAAGTTTTCATTGCTACTCTAATGGAGAGGCATAAAACAAAAAGGAAATGTAGCTGATGTTAAAACTTTTGAGACAGTCTCAGATATGGCAGGGTGTAATGTACCAAGCACTGACACATGCTAGTCACACAAGTCCCTTAGTCATCAATTAGGATTTTTCCCCTTGCGGAATATGACTGGACAGCAGCCTTGTAAGGCACGATCTTAGCCGTATGTATGTGCACATGTATATTTTCATTCAAGCCACAAAAATATAACTTATAATAATCATTAGCTAAAACACTTTCAATTTTAATTTGGTGTCATTCATTTTAAGTTCTACATGTATAAGAAGTTTTAAGCAGCAAACATGGCAGTGTTTTTCATCAAATCAACATCTGTAACTTGTTGCTTATTTTTCTCTCACAAAGGTGTAGGTAACATGACACTCTTGATTTCTTGAAAACTCACTGAAGATGTGTTGTAAAGGTTTTTTCAATGCTAGAGTTCACTTACATAACTGGGAAGAAAGTTAGGTATCTGATAAAAAAATGGAAGCTGCGAAAAAAGTTTGTTTTGTCCAAAGAAACAAAGACAAACATGCTAGTCATGGAATAACTTTGTCTTATCATGTTGTTGCCAACGATCTTAAGTTTTTGGTTTTAACAATAAAACCATAGACTTCAGCCCCCTGAGTGATCCCTTTAGTGCACTCTTTACTCAAAAGACTCTGGAGGAGCCAGGCTTGAAATGGATTTGTTATCAGTTGTAAAAGGAAAGAAGGTGGAAATATTAGTTAGGAAAAGGTCCATAACACAAACAGATCTATGTGACTGTGTTACTGAATAAATGTCAATTTTTGCCTTCTTTGATTAAGTTGTGGCTGTTTTTCATGTGATCAGTGCTTATGTTATTAAATACTTTTGATCGACCCTTACCAACTTCATTTACTGACCAATCTCTATTCAGTCACCATGCTTAGTACATGTATACTGTGTGTACAATGGAAAACATTGCCTAAGAGAACATTTTTGGTGTATTTAACATCACAGCAAGCCAGCAGTTTCTTGAGAGTGGTTTCAATAAAAATTCACAGTGATCACTTAGTAGATATATGACCATCAAGACTTGATTAACAATCAATTAGGATCATTACATGTACAATCCCTGGAGCAGGGCTGTAGCCAGGTGAAAATTCTTCCCAAAACAATCATACCACAAAACAATTGAAATATTTACTGACAGTGGCAAGTGCCAAGGCATGCTACAGCCCTGACTGAGGAGTTGTTTCCATTTGTTTGTGACTACAAAAATCATTGAAATTTTGCTTTAACAATCCTTGCAATTGTAACAATCACAGACATCAGCCTTTAAACAGTGTTGACAGTTCCTTGCAAGTAACTTTTGACTTTTTATATTTTTTCAGCATGGAAATACAGAACGTTGTTTGAGGATTCTCGCAGCTGAGAGTGATAGATTTTTGTATGGCGGTGGCGGTGACATGTTAGACAGTCCAATGCCAGTTCAACCATCTTCACAAAACACACCTATAGATGAACCAATATCAATCACAATCCCCAACACAAACACATCCCCATATCTACCAAACAGAACTACACCACCACCATTACAGCCATTGATGCGACCAATGACAGTTGCACAGCCCAGTCCTGGAATGGAATATGTTTCTCCTTGCTCAGTAGAAAGGCCTCCACCTCCTGCAAGTGTATCTTATGATCAAAGTAAGTGTCATATCTTGGCAGTGCCAATTTCTAATTTCCATTGTTCCCAGAGGTGTCTTTAAATTAAAGTAACTGACGCAACACATTATGAGACAAGAATTGGTAAGACCAAGACAGATTAAGATACTGTCAGTAACATTGTATTAGTTTGGCTTGCACGATTTTTATTTGCATCACAAATTTGGCTTCGCATATATTGCAGCTATTCCGAGCAAGGTTGTCCAATGAAAGCGTCAAGCCCATGTGACAAGACCAAGTAGTTCAGGGCTGCAAATATTTTTTTCTTGTAAAAGGAAATAGTTATGTCCTACTAAGACAACCATCTTGGTCAGACAATTTAAAAGATTGTAGTCGAATGTCACCAAAAAGGAAGATTTACTGAAGGTTGATTTTTATTCATCATTACCATAAAACAATTTACAATAAAAAAATTGTGTGGACATCCTGTCTGCCCACAGTTGGGATTTTGTTGGATAAAAGCAATTTTTTTTTCCACCTATGTCTAATGACCGACTATTATTCAGCTCTGGTAGTTTGGCTATTAAATGAAATTTTGCATATCAACGTAGACTGAGGAAATCTACAGATTTGTATTTTTACGAGTAAAGTACAGCAAGGATTCATTAGATTTTCCACACATATGACCATGTTTCTGTAGCTTGTCTTTAACTGTTACAGAACTTTTAGTTGTTAAGTCAGTGTGGTGAAAAAAACCTTGGTACCAAAAGCCTGAAGAAAAAGAAAACCTAACAAATGATGTTTGCCATGTTGTCATATCGGATGAAGTATTCAGCATGTGCAACTGCTCTGTACTTCTACCCATACCAACTTTCAGAATATTGCTCTTTTACGCTTTATTTCAACAACCATTCTCAAAGCAGCTGTGTATCGTTTTATTATATATCATTCTTGGCCCATTTTTTTCCTAGAGTTATTTAACATGTTATAATTTTTACTGTGCTCTTCCCTTTTACACAGCATTACTTTGTCACCAACGGCAGAGGTTAGACACGCTCAAAAAGGTATGAACTTAGACTCATTGCATGGGAGGCACATCTGTGTTGCACCTGTTCTCAGCTGCTGGTTGTGTGATTGAGCATGTTGTTTCTAAATTGTGCACATTGTTAGGGCAAAACACTTTCACTCTTCTGCATGTCTGACATGACTTTTTTTTGGCCTTGGACAAGAAAAACCCACTAAGTACTTGTCCAAGCGGATGAGTAAAATTTACTGTGTCAAACACCTTCCTTTTCTCAGACTTTTAAAATCTGCGGTAAATAGCCTGCAGAGAATAAATATATGTTGAGAAGTAACCTGTTGCTTATAGGTTTGTTTCCCTGTCATATGCCTTACCTACTTTGACAGAAACAAGTTTGAAAAAGTATTGTCAGTAGTAATTTATTTGGAGATTCACTTACCATGTTATCTTTGTTTTCTTTGAAGGAAATGTACAATGAGCAACACAAATTGATTAGATTAAGAAATGAGTTACAAGTCAAAGAGATGGAAATGTGGAACTTAAAATATCGTGTTGCTGCAAACCCCACTGTAAGTGAAAAGTAACACCATGATCCTTATGTACATAAACATGTAGCAATTTTTCCTTTCTAGGTTTGCTGGTTGCTACTGCAATTAGTGCTCAATTAAGTTTAAAATTATTTTGTTTATGCCAAAACTACTAGGCTATAATCCAGTACTCTTTATGAATTGTTGTATTTTGTTCAACACTCTTAAGTTAGTCCAGAATATATTTCATTTTGGAAAGTATTTCAAATTGCAAAGTACCATTTGAAATTGATTTAACAAATAAGTGCAGTTCAAGAGCTTTCATTTAAATGTTGAGAAAAGGGTTTGAAGTTTAAGATTTCGTTCTCTGTAGCATATGTACACAATGTACAGTACAGCCATTAAAATGATACATGCAAGACGTTTCACTCTAGGATGAGAGTTTCATGTATATTAAGTACCTTACTGACTTTTCATATGTTTATACTTAATGTTTATACAACATTGGCATATTTTATATACTTTTATTAGTTATTTCATTCATACAGGTGTTTATTAACAGGGCTTTCATTAACTTTATCAGCCAGAAAACAACTGGTTTTTACAGGCGGGAAAACCTTTGACCTGAACTTCTTTATCAGAAAAACTTTCTTCTGGATGATCAAACCAGGCACACAACACTGCCAGTCAATTTGCCCAGTACCCATTAATGAAACCCCTGATTGAATATACTTTTATATTGTTATTTTCATCATTTTTCCACAACTAGAAAGTAGAAATATTAGGATCACTTCCTGTATAATTCCAATGTTGTTGAAGTCAATACCTGTAGCCATGAAAAAATGAAACTGCTAGACAGTTTGTTGCATCTTGTGATTACTGACAACTTCTCTCAGCGAGAGAAAAGTAAAAAATTTAAAAAAATCTGTAAAATATTAGTTTCATTTTTTATTGATGTTTTGTTACAATTTAGTCGACAGATGTAAAACATCTTAGAGATGAAAATCACGTGCTAAGAGAGGAAATTGAGCAGATGACGCGTGAAATCGATCAACTTAGTTATGAGCGAGAAGGTAATACGGCGTAATTGTAAATGTTCTAATTACTATCTTGTTTAGAGTTACACTTGAAATAAGAGTGAGTCAGTCACTGATGTTAACTGGCCAAACAAAATCCTCAATTCTGCTGTTTAGAAATTGGAACAAAAATAATATGAAGTAATGCATTCATTTTGGCTGGATGTAAAAACTCGTATTGAAGTCTCACTTAGGAGTACAGATTCTTCTGAGTTTATGTTCATGCATGCTGATTGAACAGACTTTGAATTTCTGCATGCAAATTGCTCATTGAAGGCAGGGTTGTACACACAGTCTTGCGGTGGCATTAGTGATGGTAAAAGACTATTTTACAGTTAAATGTAGCATTCCAAACAAATCTTGTAGCTTGATCTTGTGCATAATCTTTATTTATTATATAAACACATCTAGTGTTTTACTGGGAAACACACCAAACAAAATGACAGCCAGGACATGAAGATATTGATGATGTAATTTCCTTCTCTTTCATGGTTGTTTGTGCAAACTTGCATAGTGCCTTAAAATATGTGTTAAAAACAGCATTTAACTCATTGTGCTTGTTCATGATATATTGTTTTTATCACTCAAAAATAAAATTCATATCTTTGCTCCACCATGTAACATCCTCTATTTATTGTTCTTTAATCCAGCAGTCCTTCAACACCAGCCTCCCCCAGGTAAGTCAATCCTGCAAGCTCAGCAACAAAATTGTTTTGAACATGGTTCGTTGCCCATTTTCTATTTTGAGTACTATCAAGAACAAGTCATATGCCAAAAGACGTTTATGCCAATGAATTTTTGACCTTTTACAGACTAAAATTCAGCTTAGTAGAAGTTAAAATGTACCATACAGAGCAGTAAAGGCATCTGCTATTTGAGATTCTAAGATCATGAACAAGTTTTTAAAATGCGATGTACATGTACCAAAAGGTTCATATTTATGGACTCTCTGAACTGATTATCTAGCGTAAATATACTGTTACAGTAAATGCATAAAGAGTATTGTTGTTTTAAGGCTTTGTTTGCCAATTTAAAATGCCAGACCTTTTCAAACTGATTTGCCAAACTAAATAAAGAATTAATTACAATTGCTGCTCCTTCAGCAATTTGCTAAGTATAAACATGTGCCTACTCTGATCTGTACATCTCGTTGTCAATGTTCATTCCACATATAAGCCAAGGCAGTCATGTCATAATAAATTAGCATTATTTTGACAAAAAGCGGGAAAATTACCATGATATTTCCCTTTGAAGGTTCAATAAATTGTTGGGTGCAGATAACTCTAACCCTTTGAACATTTTGAATTAATTAAGTACTTTTCTATTGCTTCTACATGTACAATGCTGAGTGTTCTGTGTTTCCATTGCAGTTAGAAGAGTTGAAAGCTATCCATCAAGTCGACCTCACAGCAATTCAAATGGTGAATATAAGATTAACTTATATTGCAGATACAGTTAACTCTGGTGGATAAACCACACCTTTTTACTCAAAATGTTCCTAGAGACCATGTGGATAACGTGACAAACATTTGCTTGAAATAAAAAATGCTCAATATTCAGGTGTAATGCCTAGCTTCTAAGCTTCAAACAAGCACATGGAAGCATCCTTGTTGTTGTATATGTAAAATTCTATTGAAAAACGGACAGGAATGAAAAAATACTGGTTGAAAAATAACAGAGAAAGAAAAAGTTGTATGTGTAGACATCATGTCCATACTATTACACAGCTAAAATTGGTGGTAAGGGTTTCAGTTTGAAGTAAGTTCTGCAGGCTAGTTTGAAGTTTTCTTAGTTTTCAATATTAGTGAGTTTACGCTGGTTTATATCCAATAAATCAATGAATGTACTTGTCAAGCATTTTCTCAAGACTGTACTTTTTATATATTTTGACTTCTTTCCAAGACTTTTTTACCCAAATTGGAGTTGCCAAACCTCGAGTGAGACTTTCTACAAGTGTGACTTTTCTGCCAGTGTTTATGGTACCCAAAATTTGGGTCCGTAATATGTATTTTGACATACTTTCAAGGCTGTACAATGCATACAGCCTTAGTTAATGACAGATTACACAATTCCAAACTGCACGCACAGGGCCATGTAAAGCTCTTGCACAAACTATTTGGTCAGTGTTCTTACTGGAAATTGTTAGTTCTGGTCAAAGCAGAGTTAACAAGTTAGAAAAATTTTCTGAATCACAGCCAAGTTTTAAATACCGGTATATCTTTTCAATATGTAGGTAATTTCACTGCAATCTGTGCATGTAATTCTAATACAAGTTAAGTGAGCATGACAAGGAGAAGCTATGTTAAGATCACCTTGGATTGCCTCACAACGTGGTGCTTTATTCATAGGTCCTGCTATTTCCTTGCAACGATTGTGTTCTATGTTTGGAAGCCCGCCTGCATCTTCTGCACATGGTACTAACACTTTATATCATTAATTACTATTGTCGCCAAAGGCCACAATTCTTTTTGTGTCTCACTCGGGAATGATTATTTTTAACAGTCAGTTAGCAAGACCGCTTTTAGCAGCAAACTTTGCAACTAGATCAGATTTTGTGTCAATAAAATGGAATTGATGGTTACTAGTACAGACATAAGAGTAGTGTTTGTTTGGAAAACAACTAAGTGACTACTTGAAAAATTTTGAGTTGGCTGTTTGGACCTTAGAAGTTGTGTACTGTTTTCCATTATTTTGTAATATGATGGAGCATAATAATTTATGCATTGATTCTCAAGAGATGCAGAAATGTGTTCAGTCATATTTTTGCTTTAAACCATGTCATGTTTTTCTTCTACCAATTATTGCACATTTATTTAAGTGTCAGCTTGTAGTTTGACAATATTGTGTGGCAGATTGACATTATTTCCAAATTGGTGATATTCTTGCTACCTGGCTGCTGGGTAATGTCTTGATTTTGACAGGAGAAAATAAATGTGAAGATTTATCACTTTCCTACCTTTTAAATAAACACTTTTATTTATGTACATGTATAGTGTTATCGCACAGGGAAGATCCCGGTGGTGTGTGCGTTTTTCTTTAGCGTCTGAAAATCTAGCAATGTTTGTTACATCTGAGTTATTAGTTGATTATAATGCTATACATAATAACTTAGTAAGTTGTCAAGCGATAAACTAAGTGCTTTTGGGACCGTAAACTAAGGCTAATATCTAAAATTTAATAGTTAACATTTAGAATGTTTAGAATGCTACATGAACAAAGTTGTTTCTACTCTCTACGGAATTGGTTTCTCACGGTTTGAGATCTGAAAAGTAGTTGCAAAGGAATTAGGTTTTCAAAAATGAAGGCTTCTTTTTAGTTTTTGGTATGATTCTGCTGTGAAATGAGTTTGCGGCACCAAAAATGAAATGTCTTATATTTTTTTATTGAAGCAGGGGAAGAGAGTCCTTCCAGTTTAAGCTCCCCACCCGATGGCGGAAGTAATGAATGGGTGATCTTTCCTCCAATTTTTCACAATTCAGGTAACAAACAGACTAAAATAAACTGGGCACATCATTTGCAAAAAATTTCGGATTTTAATTTCGGGCAAAAAAGTGCAATGTAGCTCAAGGCATGAATTTCATTTTAATCGCAAACAAGCCAGGTACACAAGCATTTAATTAGTTTAGTCATCTACCGTGAAGAACTGAAGGTAGAGCTCCCCATAAATATCAAGAGGAGTAATTTCCAACTTGGTTCTCTGAGTGACAAACATATCAAATTATCAATTAATTATTAATTGAATGTGCACTTTTAAGAATACCAGGTAATGGAATTAAGGCATCTCCTTTTAGGCTTCTCAATGGAAAAGATATTCAGCATTCTTACGGATGTTTTTCTAATTCTTGTTTCAGAAGAAACAACTTGGACTTGTGCACTTTGTACATTTGCAAATCACGAGGCTTTGGAAGTTTGCGAAATGTGTGACATGCCAAGGAACCGAACCTTGGAGGCTCGAGCGTGACTCAAGCGTGACTGACTGGAGGACGATTTTGAGTGTGGCTTGAGCTTGACTGATTGAACAGGAAACTTTGGCAGGATCAGAGTTTGACACGGCTTTATCATAAGTTATTAATTACAAGGAAACATTGGAAAAATCCAAAAGACATTAACATACTAGATGTTATTGTTACAAACGATAACGTTTCTCATTCATGTTATACGGCAGTTTTACTGTAACGTGGCAGAAAAACTAAGAAAATATCGAAATTAAGTGATTTATTTTTTCTCTTGGGAAAGCATAGTCCCAAGAAAGCTCAATGGCTTGTTGGTTTATCACCCTAAACGATGGCAGAGTATTGTTAAAAATAAAACCATTGACGTTTGAGGTGACTGTGAATGTTGTAGCGGTGTCATTTCTTGACTGACATTTAGGGAGGCGTTTTGTGCTAAAGGTTTATGCGTTTTACGTAGCCTGTGAACAGGTCCCGGATGGAAGGGTCTGACAGCGGCTGAAAGGGTCAAGAAGGAACCGGCGGAGAGTGAAGTGACCGAGGGGGAATGGGTTGAACTTGGTGTGTCGTCACCCTCTCTCTTCTTTCCTCTTTCTTCCTGTTTTCTATTTGAGTTTTGTTCCGGGGGAGACTACTCGCAGAAAAACTGGCGGGGCCTGCTTCCCATAACCCCTACCATATTAGTCAACTCCCTGTTTCAGGCATGCCTTGTAATTAGTTCCCTGATTTTCGAGAAAAAACTTCTACTGTAAATAGAGAAAACCCCTTTTCTACGCTTTCTAGCGTGAAGGGGTCTATTTGTGAATGGGTTTTGTTAATAATAATGAAAAAGACCCAGTTCAGTACTAGAGTGCAAACACCATACTCTATTTATGACCAAAATGGCCAAAGCCAAAATTAATATCCTATTTATGACCAAAACGGCTGAAAAACCACACCCTTTGGGACCGAACATACCCATATAGCACATATAACAGTTATCTCCCCGGGAGTTTTGCCATGGCGAGGCCAAGCAATCTTGATATGATGCTTGCGTCCCAAAATTCGTAATAAGCCAATCAGTAGCCGTTTCTTCTGTCCTGATATCCTGCGATATTCAGCCACTGACCTGATATGGCTACGATATCGTGGTCACCTGGCCGAATTTGGGTGCGGATAATGCTAATGGTACCTTTATGGCGGCCTCAAAGTGTTGCTGAAGAGGATTTAGAGATGACTTGTAGATTTGCACGAAAACAATTAGATTATTCGATTTCTTTGAACGGTAGTTGGCGAGGACGCACCCCGAGTCAACCAATTCAGCATCGTGCACAGCAACCTATTTTTTTTTTCAACCCCTTTTCTTTTTATATACCATTTTTTTCAGAAAAGGCACCCCTTTCCTATACCTTTTATTGGAAAAAGGCACCCCTTTCATATACCTTCTTGAGGGGACTTATCAATAAATTGTTAAAACAGAAAGTCGTCTTGTTAATTTTTTTTCACGGGGCGCGTAATAAATTAAAACAAGAGAAAATGGCCTCTTGATTAAAATGAACCCGTCATAAGTTGCGTCTGCTTGATCTGTTTTAATTCAAGCCCTATATAATACCCGAATGAAGATTTTCCTACCCTTTCATATACCTAAACTTGTGAAATTGAAACCTGAAAAAGGTACCCCTTTTGGGCGGAGCCTCCCCGTCAGTAAGCCATTATAGGGAATAAACCCCCCAGGGCCGCTGTATATTGCGGTATTCAACTCAACCTTCCCATCGTTCGCCCTTCTTCCCTTCGTTTAGCCCTTCGCTCTGACGAAGGGCTAACGCTCGAAACGTCAGCTTTTTAACTCGTTTCGGTGGCCAATTTACATTTTCAACTTAGTTGATATAACCAAACTGCCCATCGTGCGTTACGTATCTTATTCCCGCCAAAACAAAAGCCGTTCTGTTTTGTATTTTCTATGGCAAGGTATAAAATAGGGTTACAGCACTTTCTCGTGGTATACCCTAATAGAATATGCCACTTGTCACTTGTATTTCTGCATCCCAAGGCAGAAGAAAAAGCCTGGGCGCTAGGTTGAGGAAATCGCACGTGACGTTCATGATTCTCTTACATCGTCTTGTGTCTTGTGGTGTGACGAGCAGGCTCGATGGTAAGTCCGCCTTTCTTTTCTAATGAGTGGAAGAATAGGTGTTTTCTAGGTAGTTCGGGAAATAATCAAATTCACGGTACTTCGTCTTTGCACTGATCGAGTTGGCGATCACCGCGGCACATTCAGCGCGCCCAGTGTTTCACTGCGGCTAAACAAAAACTTATCAATGGATTACTTTTAGGCAGCAGCTGCAGTGAAACTTAATAATGGAGCATTGATGCCCTCTATTGCATTAGGGTGAGTAACCTATAATTAAAAGGCAAGGTTTACTAGCTAAGTACAAGTACTCTTATGGCATTGTATCCCGGGGGGGGGGGGGGGGGGCCCCCCCT
>OMLO01003307.1_pt1 | contig 13305 bp, 6 predicted proteins | sample 1674811 | NCBI WGS metagenome assembly OMLO01 (sample SAMN06265003, study PRJEB25207) | coral metagenome | isolation source: Coral host | place: Mexico:La Bocana,Puerto Morelos, Mexico | collected 2008-11-13
TAGACTTGCACCTTCATTGGACTTAATGATGTCCTCGGGCAGACTTCCTTTAGACAGCAAATACAGAACGCTAATCGATCGCTCCTTGTCAGAGTCACCGCGCGAACTCAATTCAGACGAGTGTAGCCTGGGCTAAACTCTTTAAGTCCCGCCTTAAATAGCGTTCCCTTGCGAAAACTGTTCTTTGATTAAACAGCGTAATAACGCCTAAACACTTAAATGTGATCTTCTTAGCGAATATCGACCGTAAATAACAATTCCTTGTTAAAAGTGTAGTTTTTAGTAAAATTGCGCTTAAACTTTAAAAACTGCTAATAAAGTGCGAATTTAGGCTGAAACGCCGTTTACAGGCTAAATTTTTTGACGGTGATTTTAGCGTTATTAAGAAGTTTTACTCTAAACGACAGTTTCAACAAGGAAACGCTATTTGCAGCCTGAACTTCAGGCCAAAAATAGATGAAAGGTGTTGTTTTTAGTAAATGATTTACTAAAAACAACACCTTTCATCTATTTTTGGCGTTATTTTGCTGTTATTGCCTGAAACATCAGTTTTTACAAGGAAATCATATTTTCAGCCTAAATTCGCTAAAAACAGTACCTTTAACCTTAAACGCAGTGTTACTAAAAGCTACACTTTTAACAAGAAGACGCTATTTACAGTCTAAATTCGCTGAAAACATCACTTTTGAGGTAATTTGATCGTTATTACGGAGTCTTACTCAAAACAACAGTTTAACGAGGAAGCGCTAAACACATTACTTTGGAGATTTTTTAGCGTTGTAACGGAGTTATACTCAAAACGACAGTTTGAATAAGGAAACACTGTTTACAGTCTAAATTCGCTAAAAACAACACTTTTGAGGTGATTTTAGCCTTATTACGCTGTTGTACATGTACTCAAAACAAGGCAACGCAATTTTCAGCCTAAACTTTTAGCAGTTTTTGGCGTGTTTACGCTGTTTTGTTCAAACCAACATTTTTAACGAGTACATGTAAACCCTATTTTTAGTCTAAAGACGGTAAACATAACTCTTTTGAGCTGTTCTAAGTGTTATTACGCTATTTTACTCAAAAAAACTCCGTTTTACTGAGAAAATTCTGTTTTCAGTCTAAATTCGCTGAAAACAACGTTACTATAAGCTGTTTTAGCGTTATGCTCAAAATATCAGTTTTTACAAGAAAACGTTATGTTCAGCTTAAATTTGCCAAAAACAACACTTTTGAAGTGATTCTAACGTTATTACTGAGTTTTACTCAAAAGGGCTGAAAACGGCTTAACTCTGTTTTCAGCTTAGAACTCTTAACACAGCTCAGAAGTGTTAACTGAAGGCAATTTAGGCTGCAAATAGCGTTTCTTTGTTGAAACTGTCGTTTTAAGTAAAACTGTAACAACCCTAGAATCACCTCCAAAGTGTTGTTTTAAAGGCTACAAATAGCGTTTCAATATTAAAACTGTCGTAACGCTAAAATCGCCTCAAAGGTGGTGTTTTTAGGCCATTTGAACTGTAAACAGTGTTTCCTCGTTAAAACTGATTTTGTTGAGTAAAACAGCATAATAGTGGAGTTTTTAGTAAAACTGCGTTTAAACTCTAAAAAAGCTAAAAAGGGATGTTTTCTGCGAATTTAAACTCGCTAAAAACATCACTTTTGAGGTGATTTATGCGTTATTACGGATTCTTTTTCAGAATTTTTTTAACAGGGAAGCGGTGTTGAGAGTCTAAATGTACTAAAAACAACACTTCAGAGGTGATTTTAGTGTGATAACAGAGTTTTACTCAAAACGACAGTTTGAACAAGAAAACGCTGCTTAAATAGGCTCAAGACAACACTTTTAAGGTGATTTCAACACTGTAACGTACGTAACGTAACGTACCCAAAACGACAGTTTGAAAAAGGAAACGCTAGTTGCAGTTTAAATTCGCTAAAAACATCACTTTGTGAGTGTCTCAGCGTTATTACGCTGTTATACTCGAAAAATAGCTTTAATAAGAGAACAATTTTGAGGTGACTTCAACTTTATCACGGAGTTTTACTTAAAGCGACAGTTTCCAGAAGGAAACGCTATTTTAGGCCTAAATTTGCTAGAAACAGCAGATTTTAGTTATTTTGGCGTTAATAGGCTGCCTTGCTTAAAAGAACAGTTTTAACGAGTAAACGGTAGCTCCAGCCCAAATTCGGCAAACATAACACTTTTAAACTGTTTTAAGGACGTTCGCGCCAATTGTTTTGCGCATTCTTACTGCGCACGAAATTCACACGCTACGTCATGCGTCGAGTGCGCGCGTTAAGTAGTAAAGTGAACAACAATAGGGCAAATGACCATAGTTATAGCTTTGTGTCGATTTAAATAACTTGGACGTTCGGTGACCCCTGTTTTTCTTTCAATGGGTTGTTTTGTTTTCTTCGAGAGAAGGAGAGCTCTAAAGAAGAAAATAATAAACACTTCATCAGAGAGGCTGAAAGAGAGATATAGGCAGCAGTACCGACATGCAAACCGCTGCGCTCACTCGTTCGATATCAATTTGAACACTCGAAGATAAATTCCATATCTCCGCGCGCCCATGTATTATTCTATATATCTTTCTCTGCAGTACAAGTGTATGATATTTCATATATTTATTTACGTCATCAAACAATGCACTGAACGACAGAGACAGTCGTGCATCAACTACGTGGATCATGCGTTTTAGGCGCATACTAAAGGGCATATGGAATTATACAACAGATCGTCCATGTCATCAAGAGGTTCTATAACAACGTAAAGTGGAGAGTGGAAAACGGCAGTCCAACTTTGGTGTGAAGACTGGTGATAGACAAGGATGGCTTATTTTAGCTGGGTTCAGATTCGAAAACTGTTTGATATACTTGGATGATGTAACTGTGCACGGGAGAACCTTTGTGGAAGAACCGATACGTTACGAAGAGGTGATTGAGCGCATTAAGTCTGCCCCTTATCGTACCTGGCCGTAATGTGTCCGAGAGTGGCATTAAGACTGACACCGTAATGTTCAAGTAGGTAGACCTCTTCACAAATTGACAGAAGCTAACGTTGACTTTGTGTGAGTACCTGAGTGCCATTCGTCGTTCGAAAAATGAAGACCTTCCTGTCCACGGATCCAGACTTAGGGGAGAGTTCTTACTTAACGCAGATTCCAGTAATCATGGTCTTGGAGGTGTCCTAAGCCAGTTGAAGAATGAATTGGAACTAAGACTGTTTTTCTGCGCCAAAATTGACATTTCAAGTCTCATGTGGTTCAAACATGTAATAGAAGCCGTTGCATTTGGTTTAAACATGTAGTTTTGAGTCCATACCACTTGACTCATTCACTTTTACCACGATAAAGGAAATTATAAATACCAGTTGCCCGGTCTTTAGTTGTACACACAGTTGTGTACAGTTGGGTAATATTTTCGTGACCCTGAGTCAAAAACTCCTTACAGATGCTAACTTCCCCTGTTAGCGAGTAAAGGCTATTGCATCTACCTTAAAATCACTTAAAAGATAACTGACTCTTTTTGATGTAAGCAACTAGAGATCCCTAGCAACATTTGATTGGATCCCAAAATCGATTAGATGGTCACCCACCTTAAGGAAGGCCTCTCCCTGCCATTTTGGATTGACCGCGAGGCGCTTCACCCATTGGGCTAAAAGAGACTTGAACCATGTACTCTATTTACACTACCATAAACCCTCAAGTGCATGTAGACGAGAAATGACATTTCTAGCGATTAAGTGCATTTTAACAGAATAAAAGAAGTCTACATTGTGCATTTTCACTTCAACACGAGCTCACGATGGGATGGACATAAAGGATACCACGTACCAGGTCCGCAAACGAGCCAAAGCGTTTATAACAATTACTTTACCCGAATATGAAGTAGCCGTAAACGATTTTGGACATCACTCGACCGCATCTATACGAGGTTGCCAGTTTTTCTCGTCCACATTTCCATTACTGACATACACGCCAAGGAAAGGACCTTGATTTAAACGGAGATCCAGGTAATAACGACGGGCGAGTCAGTACGATCATGCCAAGCGCCAAACCAAAGGTCTTCATATTTTGTAGTTCCAAGGGGTGTCGCTCGAAGACGCGGTTAACGAGGTGTTTGGGGCTATTTTACGGATCGAGACCAATCAACCAAAGTTGACTGTTTATACGAATCTTCGAGTAAGAAAGCGAAATCGACCACGAACCACAAAATCAAAATCAAGAACAATCAATTGTTCGATCGATCGATCGATCGTAAACTTAAACAACAATACAAAGAATTTCTATCAATCTAGTGAAATGTGAAATACATATTCCAAAACTCGCGTGTAAAAAACTGAGCCTAAACGCCGATAACGAGATTAAAAGGGCAATGAACAAATACAAATAAACCAGAACAAACTACGTTAAAGTACGAATGTTTCGGTACAAAATTACAAGTATTCTGGTGGCTGGTTAACAGCCCATTGTTCTTATCTAAATGGCTGACGTTCACTTGCATTTGGTACTATTTGTCTTTAAAATCTTGAAATTCATTGAAAATATGGCAATACAACAAAACATCTGTGAATAGATTCGCCTAATACTGAAAAACTTAACTCAGGAAAACAAAAGAACAAAGATACTCAGATATCGGTCCCGCTGTGCCAAAGGTTTAGAGAACAAAAGTTTACCAAGACGACTCAAACACCTACGAAGAACTGTTTATAAGGACGCTAAACACGACTTTTATATGCGCGTGGTGACGCTGAAAGGTCCGATTACAAAGCCATTAGAAATACAGATAAACATTGTAACTATGTTCGTATCTAGGAAAATGGTCTCATGAAATGAAAGAAACCAATATATTTAAGGGCTCAAAGAAGAAAGGCCAGTTGACCCTATCGAATGCCATTCCTTGGTCTAAAGAAAAGAAAACAGCAAGGGTATTCACGTGAAAGTTGAAACAATAGATAAACTGGGAGAGGGCCCAAACAAAAGTGTTGCTTTTAACAAATTTAGGCTGAAAACAGAGTTTTTATGTTGAAACTTGTTCTTGCCTTTTTACTCTTAAAACAGCTTTAAAGTGTTGTGTTAAGCCAAATTGTGTTCAAAACACATTAAAACTTTTGTTTTGAGTGAAACAGCGTAAATACCCGGAAAACAGGTTAAAAGTTTTGTTTTTGGCATACTTATGCTAAAACAGTGTTTTTACGTTGGGTAAAAGTAGCGTAGCTATGCTTAGAACACTTTGAATGTTTAGCATTCTAAAGGTGTTTCTAGCATTCTAAAGGTGTTTCTGGTCTTGTTGTGACCATTTCTGAGGTCGTCGCCTGCTCCGCCGTCATGCCTGACAGTGCTTACGAGGTAGGTAAATTGTTCGGTTGTTGGAAGATAATTTTCGTACACTTTGACAGGCAAGGGCCTAGGGACATTCAAGATCACTAAGGCTGTCTTCTCCTAGCTGATCTTCGAACCTACTTGTTGTGCAAACACGCTCAGACGAGTGGTTTTTCTTGCAGGTGCTGATGAGTTTGTGAGACCAGCGCTTGGACATCGGCAAAATCCAGATCTTCAAGGGTTGAGAAGTTGGCCCAATCCTGTTGTCCGTATCATCCAGTGAATTGTCATGTTAAAAAGCAACGGCCATGTTCACACCAATGCAGGATTCGCTGTTTCCCAGTCTGCTCTTTAAGTTTCATATAGAACCTCTTGATGACAAGGACGATCTGTTGTAGAATTCATTTGCCCTGAATATGCGCTATAGACATTTTCGGTGGATGCTGTCGAAGGTCTTTTCTAACTCCACGTAGTTGATATACAAGTGTCTCTGCCATTCAGTGCATTGTTCGATAATCTTGCGCAGGGTGAATATCTGGGGTCCTTTTCGAAATTCTGCGTGCTCTTGTCTGAGTCGCTAGTCCACTAATTCAGAGAGGCAGCTAGGATCTTGTTAGGGAGAGCAAAAGAGTGACCCCTCCCCAGTTGCTTAGGGCTCCCTTTTTCGGAAACTTGACGATGACACACTCCGTCCAGTCGTCAGGTAGTTGTTGCCTCTTCCATATTGCTACAAAGAGTAGCTTGATTTGCTACGTATTCCATATAGCCCCACTCGTCGCCATTAGCGTCCTTTTCACTGTCCGGTCTGTTTCTCGGTACTGCTGCCCATAACTGTCTTTCAGCCTCTTTGATCTGGTGTCCATTACTTTGTACTTAAGGGCTCCCCTGCTCTCGATAGCTTGCAGGCATCTGCCGTAATCCACTCCTTCGTTTCCGTCCGTCGGAGTCCCAGGCAGGCTTCGCTGGTGGGCTATAGGCTATTCTGATCTGCTCTCTCATAGTGTTGATGTCGGTCGTGCCGAGCGTTGTGTGGTTTTCAGCATCTTCCAGTGCTCGAAACTTGTTTTTCTTGTTCTTTATGTTCTCAAGAATTGTGTTTCAAGATGTTGCTGAAATTGTTCTCGTCGCTACGCAATATTAATGCTTTATTTTAGTTGGCCCCATGAATATACTATCGTATCGTACTATCGCACTATCGTATCATGACTATACTATTCTAGGTATCGCACAGTCCGTGCCGAAACAAGCGAATGAATACGAATATCACTAACTCTTTAATCCATGAGACGAAAAAAGCTCGCTAACACATTCAAAAACATTTTTTCTCAAAACGATATATTGCATCATGATCTATGAAGGGGGTGTTGGGAAAAAGTTGGGAAATGAATCGTACCTCAGGGGAAATCGGGTGTACCTATAGGTAAATGGATCTTCCCTTAAAAAAATGGATCGTACCTCCAGAGAACTGGGTCGTACATTGAAATGTGTCGTACCTCCAGGACAAAAGGGAAATGGACCGTAACTGACGGAAAGGAATTGTGTCAGCACATGAAATATACAAGTGCAAGCTTATGTGAACAAAACTGTAAATCGTTTTACCTTGCTGTAAATCAAGTACAAGACAGCTTGGCTAATCGACCATGTGACAGAAATGTTTCTTAAATTCAAAAATACCGCACAAAGAAGAAAATAAATTACCTGCGCACGAAAAGATTCAAGAGACTGATCCACTGGTTTCATTTGGATCGGTACGTGACGTTCTATGCTAACCGCCTAACATCTTTCTTTGTGAACGAAACTCTTCTATATTTTGTAGACGGCAGAAATAATGTTGTATTCTTCATTGGCAAAATTCGACTTGAAACCCCAAAAGAGCAAGTAGTTTTTAGCTAGTGCTCCAGGTTTTGAAACACACAAAGTTAGACACAACAACAATTAAAATACTATGCTGCCTCTCCCGCCCAAAAGATTTTGTTATCACCCAGATTCTAGGTGGTCACGTGGCGAGCTGCAACCAGGATCTTTTCCAAGGGGAGGAAGTGGAGAGAGCCTGGGAACGAGATTGTAAGTTTACGTGACGTGAGGAAGTATCGTTCCAGGCAGTTGCAGCGGCAATTGGACTGATTATTCATAGTTGCTTCAATCTGATTAGCCAATCTGATACATACATCGCTCGTCCACCCATCCATCCATGGAATACATAACATGCCAACTAAGAGGTATTTTTGTTTAGAAAATAACCGAAGGCAAATGTGTGCAGGAGCTGTTGACGTTATGATGAAGTTTACATTTTGATGAGCAAAGTAAACAAGGGTTCGAATCCCGTTTAGGCCTGAATTTTTTTTTCAGGCTTTAATTTCACAACTGCTTAAGTTGTGTACATAACTACGATGATCAATCACGTCTTCATATGTTTCTTCGCAGTTTAAATATCTGATGTTTTGTATATTTAATTGAGTAAACAAGTTGATTTTTTTTTTGCGTCGTTATATTTTCTAAAGGAAATGGAAAACATGTTCTCCGGGTTTCTATCGAGTTAGGCCTCTTTCAAACGTCGTGCTACTGCCGTGCCGAACTAAATTCTAGTATTAAATTGGACTTAAGCACGGCACAAACACGACGTCTGAAACCATTCAGCTAAATTAAGTTCGGCACCACTACTTAGCACGGCAGGCCTTGCCGTGCCACACGGTAGTGGCACGACTTGGTTTCAAACGGCGTGCTCTTGCCGTGCCGAACTGAATTTATAGTCTGCTGCATCAGCTGCCGTTGTTTTCTAGCATTTAAAATGATCTTCAGCGAAGCAAACTTCTTCCGATCCTAGGCGCGCCTGAATTAAATTGAACGTTTGAAACCACTGCCGTTCTTTTGTCATGCTACTGCCGGGCCAAATTCGTTTGAGTACGGCACGGCAGTAGCGCGCCAGTAGCACGACGTTTGGAACAGGCCTTATAGAATCACGAGTGAAAGTTTGAGAGAACGAGAAATGTTGTGGGAACACGAGCCGCAGGGGAGACTGAGTATGATATGAGGCTGAGTATGATATGAGGCAGAGTATGATACGAGGCTGAGTATGATATGAAAAATTGTACAGATCGAGTAGGGTGTTATCCGCCAAAGTCGAAGGCTTTGAGGCGGATAACACCCTCTGAGATCTGCGTGTCTTCATATCATACCAAAGCCGAGTTCAATAATTGTTTAATTATTCATTCAAAATATTCCCACGGTTCTGAAATTCAACAAAACGGTAACTAAAAATAATCAACTGGATGATATTATAGTTACTGTATATCATATACTTGAAAAGTGCCAAAATTTCGCTTTCTGTTTGTGTTGCGGCCGGTAACTTCGTTTGCGATGTCATTGGTGCACCTTATTCCAAAATGGCCGCCATTATGGTGTTCTGTTGTTTTCCTTCAAATTACCCCTTGTTGCCTCGTTCTTAAACTTGAAATTCAAAACAATATTTTCCCTTGAACGAGGCAACAAGGACTAATTTGCAAGCAAACAAAATTATACTAAAATGGTGGCCATTTTGGGATAAGATGTATAGCCCGTCAGTTCGCAACCTCGTTCCCAGGGTGTCTGTCTCCTCGCCCACTGATTCGAGGTTGGCCAGTTCGTTTTTTGTGTATGTTTAAAATTATGCCTGGAAAACGTAGCCTATAATCCACTGATTGGTAATTTTCCAATCTTAGCAGCATTTCAGACCGAGAAAATGTTTCTTTTAAGGTCCAAAGTAGCCCCAAAATGACCTTTTTGTTCACCAGGGACTGGTACTGAAAAAACTCCTTGTGACGTCACAAGGTGTGAAAACCCTCCAGCTTGTCACAGTTTCTCCTGTTTCTACATGTAGTGAACTGCCAATAGTTTATGATAGCTTTTCTTCAAACGCTTTGGCTTCATAGCCTACAATGTTTGTGCGTGTGAGAAAGGGAATCTCCCGGCTTTTCAGTGACTGCAAGAGCAGACTACAAAAGATCGGAGAGGCAAAAAATTCCTGTATGCGGTAGCCTATGTTTTCTCATCTATCGCTCGCACTGTCAGTGAAAATTATTTTCATGTCACGGTCTTAAACTAAGTGAATGCACGGAATTGCAGCCATTAATTTTCACCGCTCCTTTAAGCATTGAAGAATATTATCGAGGAGCTGAATTTATCGCTGAGCGGTAGCAGTATTGGGTGTGCACACGGCCTGATTCGCGCTGAAGTTATCAAACGAGTTATATAAATGATTCATATTTGACGTAAACCGGCCGATTGACTTTTTTGCAAACTTGGTTTATGAAAGATTCGAAAAGTTTGTTAGTGAGAAAGAGAATAATCTTGTCTTTGTTTTTGCGTCGAAAGCGCAATGCTGATTATGCTCACAGAAGCAAAAATGATTACGATATGCGACCTTAAAGTGTCCAGGCGCAGCTTAAAACTGGCTTTGACAACACAGCGTTTTAACACAGGCAGTCGAACGTAAATATTTCGCTACTCAGAGGCGGAATATCTTTGACTCATGGTTTAAAGATTTGTTTTAAATAACCGTCCGATACAAGACTACGAAAGTAAGAAAACAAGCTGTAGACGTCAAGACAACAAGCATCTACCATGGGCCAAGTTATCTTCGATGACGTGAAAAAGTTGTTAAATTTTAAGTGTTAATCACATTTTGTATATCAAGAAAATTTTGGCTGTTATCTAACAGAATAATTTTGCGGAGAAGTACACTTGAGCATCAGTTTATGCACAACGGCGACAAACACAATCACAATTGTCGCGCTAAATGAATGGCAGAAAATCGTAAATTTTCTGCGCTATTTCTTCGAGCGTAGAAACGTACAGCCTTCTGATGAAGCAGTCCTGAAAGTTTTCTTCCTAGCAGTGTCGATATCCAGAGTTAAAACGACAATCAACAAGCGCTATTCTCCTCTTTGCAGCAATCATAGTTAGTAACTATGCTGTAATATAATCGACATGTCTGCACACTTTATGACGTCAGGAGATCTAGTTTGCATGTTTTGGGCGCGCGCCAGAAGTGGCACATTTTTAGCTCGAAATGGCCAACTTCAAGGCAAGAAAACTAGTAGATTGCGCTCTTCAATATAGCTCAAATTGGAAAAATACGAATCAGTGGAACATGTAATTCATTTTCTGCACTAAAAAACGGGTCGAAAATGTCATGTCATAGGCACTTTAAAACTGTCAGGTTACTAAATCGTTCCTGATTCATCCTTGAACGGAGCCATGTTTTTAGCCTCTTGGCAGTCGAAAAGGATCTTTTACCGGCTGCACTGGCTGACGAATTTACGAAAATCATCTTAAATAACGTGAAAACTTCTTTTATCATTTCCCGTTCTCGGTTGGGTAGCTCTTTAATTTTTACTATGATGTCGTCAAAACACAAATAATCATCATCCTTCAGAAAAATTTTTCGCTAGTTCACGTTTCATTTTTTGATAATTTTTTCATTCAAGCTTTTCCTGCTGCGCTAATTTTCCCTGACAGAATAATGGCCAAATGTACAAAACCTTTCAAGTGGATGGTTATTCTGCTCTGGAATTTTTCCTTAATCCAGAATGCGATGCGCTATTTCAATACCCGAAGACAAATTGGCGGGCGTTAGATTAAGTGTGGTATGCATGGCTGTAGCCAGACTTCAGAACAAGGCGAAGCAAGTTTCTAGCTCGTGCCGCGAGGAGGGTCTGAGGACATGCCCCCCCCCCACATCCCCCAGAAATTTTGAAATCTTGAGGCTCAGAAATGCTCTTGTAAGCATTTTCCGTTTTTTTTCCCGCATTTTTCTTCAGAAAAGTCAATCCTGGGCAACTGTAGAAATTCACTATCGGGCTGCCATTTTAATATCACGCAACGCACAAACTTGGAAACTCAAACGTGCTCTATCAAAAAATGAGGAACCCTGTCGGAAAACGTCAAGCTACAAGAGGGTCTGATATAATTAAAACTTCAGAAAGATTGATAATTTTTTATTTTGGGAAATGATGACGTCACATGGAAAACAAGAGTTGAAAATCGACATCGTAGTTAATTTCACCTAGTCAGGGTTGTGTTGTTTAAAGCCCGATTAAGAAGGAGTTAATAGACTCTGATTAAGCTAACCCAGTATTAGCGAGAATTATAATTTAAGTTTTTTAACTTTTCGGTGAGGTTTTCTGTTTATATTGCTTGTCCTTCGGTTTTGAGCTTGAATAATCTCAAGCTTAACAAAACATAAGAAGAGAAAAACATTTTTTTAAGGAGAAAAATTGATGCTTAACTTTTAATTAATCCTGGGTTAGCGTTAACTGCCTTTCGAACAACCCGGCCCAGGAGTTTATCATCCGCACATTGTCATTAGACTCGGGTAGGTACGTGGTGTTACTAGTCATAGAGTGGCTTAACGTTCTCTAAGAGGCACAACACTACACAACCATATATAGCCATACATATCCATACATAGCCCTACATAGCTATACATAGCCACACACAGCCATACATAGCCATACACAGCCATACATAGCTATACATAGCCCTACATAGCCCTACATAGCCCTACATAGCCATACATAGCCCTACATAGCCATACATAACCCTACACAGCCATACATAGCCCTACATAGCCCTACACAGCCCTAGATAGCCCTACATAGCCCTACACAGCCATACAGAGCCATACATAGCCATACATAGCCCAACATTGCCCTACATAGCCCTACATAGCCCTACATAGCCCTACATAGCCATACATATTGGCCATACATAGGCATACATAGCAATGCATAGCCCTACAGAGCCCTACATAGCCATACATAGCGGTACATAGCCATACACAGCCATACATAGCCATACACAGCCATACACAGCCGTACATAGCCCTGCAGAGCCCTACATAGCCCTACATAGTCATACATAGCCTTACACAGCCCTACATAGCCATACATAGCCATAAATAGCCATACATAGCCATACATAGCCCTACATAGCCCTACATAGCCATACATAGCCCTACACAGCCCTACACAGCCATACATAGCCATACATAGCCATACATAGCCCTACATAGCCATACACAGACATACATAGCCCTACATAGCCATACATAGCCATACATAGCCATACATAGCCATACATAGCCATACATAGCCATACATAGCCATACATAGCCATAAATAGCCATACATAGCCATACATAGCCCTACATAGCCCTACATGGCCCTACACAGCCCTACATAGCCATACATAGCCATGTAAAAAAACTACGTTTTCGCTGAACGTTTGCATAAATATTTCAAAACATACATAACTCCTGGCATCGTGAGCTTGGGCCGCCTGTGAGGTAACTCAGTAATTTAAAACGCGATCTGCTCTTTCTGCTCAGTACCTCCATCTCTGAAATTTGGACAATGCAAACCTTTGCCGATATCTTAAGGTTACTGTAGACCGTCAAAGGCCGAATTTTTCGAATTTTTTCTGTTTCCTGTTATAGCTAAAACATTAATTTAAAGTTTGGTGAAAAAGTTATTTGAAATCATTCAATGATCGCGAAATTTCGGTATAAAACTATTTTGGAGAAGAGTTAATAAATAATTAAAGGTGTTGTACTCCTATTAAACACATTTAGGCCTATGGATTTTTCGCGCCAAACTTTATCTGGGACTTAAATTACAAACATTTGCATATTTTGTTTTCATTGGAGGCGTCGTTTAGGCTGTTGGTATCAGTCAATTTTTTTAATGTAGAATCGGTGAACATTCTGAATTCATCAAAAAGAGAGAAAATTTTTTTGGACGAAATATCGTAAGAGACCCGGCCCGAAGAAACATTTCTACTCTTTCGCTGATTAGTGCCTCTTCCCTTTACTGTTTTTCCAGAAGCTTTTCTCGTTGATTTAACTTTACCCATTTTTTGGCCTCAATCACTATTCGACAGTGTTCGACTGCGACTGAAAAACTTCCCGCGAATTCAATGGGATATTTTTGTTGCGGGCACTCGGAGGTGTCCGAAG
>OMLO01003308.1_pt1 | contig 13304 bp, 2 predicted proteins | sample 1674811 | NCBI WGS metagenome assembly OMLO01 (sample SAMN06265003, study PRJEB25207) | coral metagenome | isolation source: Coral host | place: Mexico:La Bocana,Puerto Morelos, Mexico | collected 2008-11-13
GCTCGAAACGTCAGCTTTATAACTCGTTACGGTGACCAATTTACATTTTCAACTTAGTTGATATAACCAAATTACCTAATATCTGCAATAGTTAGTGAAACCATTGTTAAGTCGTTTGTGGAAGAAAATAGGCTGATTATGTCCATTTTCTTTGCCAATCGCTAGTGTTCTACTGAGTTGGTGCTCCGATGTTTCAAAACATGTCGCCACAAAGAGGCCGGGGGGGGGGGAGTATTCCCAAATTAAAAGGGTGGGGTGCTCGTCGTACCTTTGAGGGATTAAAAAAGTGGTTTTGGTTCCTCTTAGGGTGCTCGGCCATAAACGGTCTACAGCAGGAGCTTCTGCATCATAAAGGCTTTTGTTCTTGGGCCATCGTAGTTTAACGAGGAATAAAACACAAATAGCAGTGATAAACATATTAAACTTACGCATTTTAATAACTTCACGTTTCGTATGCTACGCAACATACATTTTCAAAAGTGGAATAAAGACCGTTGCAATTTTTTGAATCTGTTTTACCAGAAGCTAGATTATCATTGTAAAGTAAAAGAAACTTTGCTTATCCAAGAACTTAAGCCGGCTCTTAATGTAAACGTCAGCAGTGAGAAGCTGATACTTTACTAATTAGCTTAGGCTTTTATTGTTTTACTGTTAAGAAACAGATGTTTCTTAATCTCGTTTCCAGACCCCTTATTTACATTTCATATATAGTTTTCAAAAAAAAATTTGTAACGGTCTTTATTCCACTTTTGAAAATGTATGTTACGTAGCATACGAAACGTGAAGTTATTAAAATGCGTAAGTTTAATATGTTTATCAAGGAGCTTCTGCGTTACCTTTCAGGGTGTTGAACCAAAACAATATGACAGGAGATAATGTGTTGTTTTACAATTGGAAACTCTTAGGGGTGAAAACAAGCCACGCCCACAAAACAAGATTTTTTACCTCTTAGACGACCAACCCCGTGTTCCCCCCCCCCCGGGCAAAAAGGCTCACTCCGTCAAGAATACTATGAGGCTTGTCAATCACCTGCTGTTGTTTTTGTTACACTGTAATTCAAATTTCACATTAATTCTTTTATAAAACGTTTTATTACAACTACTAACAAATACCAAAAAATTAGTTGGACTGTAAGCTTCTTCTACTCTCTCTTTCTTACGCAATTACCTTGAGAATAGAAGTATTTCAATGATATACTGAGAATAACAGTGATTTACAAACGTGATTTCCAGCTAAATCAACCTACAACTTGGCGCCGAGTCATTTGGCAATTCATTTCACAGAACGCGACTAAAGACTTACTTACTGACTACCCTAAGTTAGCTTAATGTGGACAAAGTTCCTTTTCTTGATCTCTTTTCAATCAAATGTGAAGTACTGAATCGAGTGTTGATTGTTCAACCGTCTTTTTCTCAGTTATGCTCTATTTGTGATTGACGTTCCTTATTTCTCAGTTCATTTTGGCTTGTCAGTTCTTTAGCATGTGTTTTTTAAACGACCCTAGACTGTAAATACTCAAGGGTAACTAATACACGGATATCACTCACATCGTACTGGATATACAAACAATGAGTTGGAACGTCTTGGGTGCTATTGCAGACAACTCCTCTGCACAAAATGGTACATGACGAGTTTTACAGCAAGGATTGTCGTATTCCCCTCCACGGATGGGGACAACTTCAGAAACACAGTTGTTGTCTGTACGTCTGCGAATAGCACATTCCACAGCAGTACAGCGTTCTTTTCCACTGTTCCTGTTGTCCAAAAGTTGCAGCTATCGCTAGAAATACAATTTACTAGACGGCAAGACCAATGGCAAGTCTTTCTTCCTAAAGACTGGCTATGAGCTATTCATGTATCGAATGAGAATCTAGCATCGCCAATAAAAGGCATGCTGTTAAGCCGGTGCAACTGCTGGAAGATCACGTAGTCCTCTACAGCCTGCTCCACGACATTCCATCTCACTCAGGCTAAGCTGACGCTTCAATTTCACCCTCAAATCTTTACCAACCAACCGCGTCTCTCTTCTTAACAAGTAGATTATGAACTCAAGACGGCCTCATCGACTATAAAAATTGAGAGCGAATAATCTCATTGTTGTAGAAAAATTCTAAATGAAATAACCATAACGCTTTTCTAGACAGTTAACTTTTCTTCTTCCATTTTCATTGCTCTGTTGTGCACCTGCTGCATCCTTCGCTTCCCACCGGAATGTCTTCGCCATCACGCACTATCCACCCCGTAAAATAAACGTGGTCGTGGTCGCATGATTTCCAGACGTCTCTTTGGTACCCCGGGAAATTTGCGAGGTCTTTTGCTTCCTCAAGCGGTAGGAAAGGGAGGCTCATCTCTGCTCTCAGCAAGATGACCGTTTCTCTCAGCCATTTAAGATCCAGGACATCGTCGTTACCCTTAAGAAATACTCTGTAGCGATAGCATGCCTGACTCAGTCGGGTTGTAGCATTGCTTGTAAAAGGAATCTGACGCATCGAAGCCTTGCTTTGGGCCTCTAAAACGTGAGAGAAAAGGAAGATCTTTGTTGTCTGTTTATACACTTGACTTAGAGTTTTCAAATCAAGTTGAGGTTCCTCAAGGTACACTTTGATCTTTTCGATTGCATCTTTGGTATCGTTCCATAGTTCTTTCAGCTCCATCTGTTGTAGCGAACTTGCTCGAAGACCAATTAGCACTTGATGTGTTCTTTGGGCTTGCTGTAGGATCAACAGGTGATTTTTTAGTGTGAATATAAAAAGGGCAAAGCGCCCAAGCGCCTGCGACATATCGGGCCTCTTCCTTGTGTTTGAATACGACTGTACGACACTTACGACTTGTGGTGGAAACTTAAGATTGCTTACATCTTTGCGCAGGTAACATTTTGGTAGAAGAAGACTGGCAGAAGTGATTTTTTCGAATACAATGTCGTGTACTGTTTTGTTTACATTTTCAATGTTTTTCAGTGCCCTTTTGATGATATTTCCATAACGATAGCTGAAGGTAATTGATGTAGAACACTTTGGGCATCTCCTTAGCTGATCATCGCCAGCCAGGTCTCGGAGCATCCACCTATCCATATCTTCAACCCTTATTATGTGAGGACAGTCGAAAAGTTGCAAGCACCGTGTGGGTTCTGTTTTGTTTCCACGTCCATCCGCTAACATTGAGGAAAGCTTCTTAGGATGACAAATGGCACACACAGTGGGGCAATTTTCTCCGCACAAACCAATACAGGGGTGGCGACAAGGCAGTTTTTTGGGACAGGGAGCATCACAGGGAGGGCGATCGCATTCCTCTCCACAGAGATTTTTGCATTGGTAGTGAGGGCAACTCCAAGTACATGGTCTTCTGCACGGTTCACACGGCTGGCCACAGCGTTTTTTACATTGCCCGTGAGGGCAACGTCGGTTGCACTTTCTGTCGCAGGGGGGGCAAGGCTCATTACAAGTTGCTTTACAACGGTGCGAGCAAACAAGCAATCGACCACATGGATGTTCGCACAATTCATGTGAACCACTTTGTTTGCAATCATCACAAGTTCCAGTGCACTGATGACCACATGGCAACTTTTGTCCACATCCAGCAAGACATTGCACACCTTCAGTAGGGCGACTACAAGGCATTTTAAGCTTATGACCACACGGGAGGGTTTTTACCACCTCTACATCACAGGGGTATCTAGAACAATCTTCGCCGCAGATCCCTTTACAAATATGTTTGCATGAGCTTTTATGACGGCGACAACGTTCCCTGCAAGTCGCGGTTTTGCTTTGAAAGCACTGTAGCGATTTCTTGTGTCCGCAAGAAAATGTTTTGTCCACTCTTCGCATACACTTCAAACTTCCGCACTTCTGGCTGCAGGAACCCGGACAAGGATGACCACAATCTAGCTTATTGTTACAGCGTTCCTGGCATTCTACGGTGTTGGCATCATCGCTACAAGGCATTCTTAGTGAATGCCTTCCTGGACAATTGAGATGTTTGGCGACCACCTTTTGGCATTTGAACTGAATACAATCCTCGAAACATTTACCAGGGCATTTATGCCCGCAAGACAATTTTCGGTCGCACGCCTTTTGACAAATCTTCTGGGACACATCATCAGAGCAACGACAACTGATTTCATGGGAGCCACATACCAAAAGCTTTTGGACTTTGACGGTACATTTGAAGCTAGCGCAGTCGTCGCCACATTTTTTAGGACAAGGGTGTTCACATGGAAGAAGACGTTCACAAGGCTTATCACAAAACACATTACCTGGTTCTTCTGAACACAGCATCTTCCTTTTGTGCCCACAAGGTAATCTTCTCGTCACTTTTGTATCACAGATTTCACCACGCAGACCGTGTCTCGCTTTAGAGCATGTTGTGAGCTTCTTGTGTCCACATGAAAGGGTGATTTGAGCCTCCTCTTCACAAACGTGCTCCATCGGGTTTTCTGAACACAACATCTTCCTTTCGTGTCCACAATGTAATCTTCTCATCACCTTTGTATCACATATTTCACCATATTGTCCATGTCGTACCGTAGAGCATGTTGTGAGCTTCTTGTGTCCACAGCTAAGGGTGATTTCAGCCTCCTCTTCACAAACGCGTTGTATGGGATTGTCTGAACACAACATATTTTGTTCGTGCCCACAGTGTAATCTTCTCACTACCTTCGTGTCACAGATTTCATCACGTTGCCCATGTCTCGCTTTAGAGCATGTTGTGACCTTCTTGTGTCCACATAAAAGGGTGATTTCAGTTTCCTCTTTACACACGTGCTCCATGGGATTTTTGTAGCAAGGAATAGTTATCTCGTGGTCACATGGTAGTTTTCTTTTCGTCTTAACCTTGCAAGAAACCTTTTGTAACTCTGCCGACATAGTAGAGCATACGAGAGTCGTAATATGACCACACGACAGTTGGACATCCACTTTCTTCCTGCACTTGCATTCTTTGGGATTTCTGTGACAGGGAAGAAGGAGTTTGTGCTTGCAAGGCAGTTCTTTCTCTACTTTCACGTTGCATAATACGTTTTTTTCATTCACTTTTGCAACATGGCAGACCAAGGGCGTCTGGTGTCCACATGGCAAACTGACCTCTGCTATCGCTTCACATTTGTATTTTTCAGGATCCTTATGACAGGGTATAGTCGCCTCGTGACCACATGGTAACGTTTTTTCTACGAGCTCCTTGCAATCTCGAGCTTCACATTTGTTACTGCAAATGTTTTGACAACTATGTCCACAGATCTTCACTCTTTCACATGGCTTTTTGCACTTCAATGAAGATGGATCAATGTGACAGGTCGTCTCAATGCTGTGTCCACATGTCGGAATTGTCATGTTTACTACTTCCTTGCATTCATTACATGAAGAACCAAAGTGGCATAGTCGCGAACAGGCATGACCTCGCTCACACTTCTTTTGACATAATTCTTCACATCGAACCTCATGGCAAATACGGCCACACACAGATGAACACCTGTGTCCGCAATCCAGCTCTCGTTGACATGGAGCGTCACAAAAAGCCTTTTTGGGGTCAAGGTGGCAAGGTACACTTTGCTGATGACCGCATGGAAGGACTTTGAAGACAATGCTTTCACATTTTTGCACCGCGCAGTCTTCGTGACAAATACCAGGGCAATCATGTCCACAATTCAAAGCTCGCATGCATTTCTCGGCGCACTGTGGTGGCCTCTCTTTCTCTGGACATAAAAGTTGTTTTCGATGACCGCATGGTAGTTCAACTTCAACTTTGGTGTTGCATTCACAGGGTTGGTTGCATTTTCTGAAACACGGATGGCCACACTCGAGAACTTTGGTGCACCTCTTGTTACACCCTTTGTAAAGCACGGGATCTTTGAAACAAGGCAAACTTTTGTCATGTCCACACGGGAGAGTTTTCTTGCAGTCAACTTTACATTGTTGTGTACATAAGTTCCCACATGCCTCCTGACAGTTGTGTCCACATGTGAGTATTTTTTTGCATTTGACTGGGCAAGAGAATTCTTCTGGGTCAATACTGCATGGAACTGGTTGTTCGTGGCCGCACTGTGGGACCCTCTTCAACACAGGTTGAAGACACTGAGGACAGCGTTTCGGAAAATGACACCTATACTGGCATTGGTGGTCATTTGGGCTGCATTTCATGAAGCAACGTTTAGAGCACTCTCCCTTTGCATGAAAGTGATCTGAGACATGGCATGGCGTTTCACACGCATGGCCACAAAGAAGACGTTCTCCACAGGGCATCTTGCATCCTCCAAATATGATATCAAACTCAAGTGACGTTCTCACACTGGTGACGTTTTGGTGTCTCTTGCAAAGCAGATCTAAAGTCTCTCCGATGGCGTTCTTTGTTTCTAAATCGTCACATATTTCCTGCCACAGCTTGCACTTGCTTTTCAGTAGCTTAAAGTTTCCAATGCAGTAAAACCCCTGGCGAGCTCGGGACAATGCAACACAGATTCTGTTGGGCTCGTTTAAGAAACCAATTCGCTGGTGTGAATTGCTTCTGACCAATGAAAGAAGAATGATGTCGCTTTCTTCACCTTGAAAGTTATCTACTGCACAAACCCTGACTCCCTCAAATGCGTTTCTCGGCATCTTCTCTTGGAGACATAATAACTGACCGATATACATTGTTAGAACTGTAATCTGGCTCCCGTTATATCCTTGAAGTAAAAGATACCTGCAAAGGGCTACTAAGAAGTCGGCTTCGTGAGGGTTCGAGTAACTTTGTAGACCGTCTATGTTAACCTCGAATTCAGAATGGTCAATAAAGAACAGATTGTGGGTTAGGCCAGATATGTCCTTGAATTCGCGCACAGTTTCGTGGTCAACAATTTCATGATCGTAGATTCGTTTAGTCAGTGACGCAATTTCTGGCCGCATCCGATGCTGTATGGACAAGCGTTTGCAATCCATACTGTTCATTACCATTCTCTCAAACAGCGAAATTGACAGGTTGTACTTTAAGGCTAACTCATACACTGTTGGTTTTGGACGGAGTTGCTTGTGGTCTCCGATTAGAATGGTATGCTTTGTATCGTGTGCAAGAGAAGTGATGATGTGAGCTTCCATAACCTCAGCTGCTTCTTCGATTACAACAACTCTGGGAGCTACTCTCTGAAGCATTGAGTGGTATCGCGCTGCGCCGCTGGTCGTCATGCCAACAACAGTTGCGCGGCGTATAACCTCTTCTTCTTCTTGAAATCTAACTGCCTCTTGTTCTTGACAAAGTTGGTCATATTCCTGTTCACCTCTTTGAATCTCTGCTCTGAAGCGTTCGCGGTAGCTCTCCACCCAAAAAAGGTACAACTGACGTCGATTCAAAGGGGACAAAAGCCAAATGTCGTGAATGCACACTGCGTCATCAGCAGGCATCGCATCTGTCTTTTCCAGATCCAGCTCCAAAGATTTGATATCTGCTGTTATTTTTATTTTGTTTTTCTTTCTCTTTGAAGATTTTGTTTGAGCATCATCAACGGGACCCCTTTCCATTCCGTACTTGGAATTCTCACCTTTTGTTTGCTGCCATGGAAATTTTCCTCTCCTCCTCTTGTAGGGTACTGTTTGCCATCCCTCATCTTGGTCTCCATGGTCTTGATTCTGACAACTTAAGTCATCTGAATGTTTCGACATAAGTGGCAGGAAATCTTCATCTCCATGTATACATCTTTGATACTGTATCAAATCAGCGTCCATTTCCACCTTGATGGTACCTTCATTGTTGTCGTGTTCCAAGCCTTGAGGTTCCTCAATCCATTTGATGTCTTGGATCTGATCTACTTGCTTTAAAGTTTTGTTCTTCTTTCTCTTAGAAGTTTTTGTTTCAGCAGTACTTTTCTCCTTTGGAACATTATGATCGGGGACGCTTTCCATTCCGTACTTGGAATTCTCATGTGTTGTTTGCTGCCATGGAAATTTTTCTGCCCTCTTCTTGTAGAGTACATTTTGCCATTCCTCGTCTTGGTCTCCTTGGTCTTGATTCTGACAAATTAAATGTTCTGACTGTTTCGACGTAACTGGTAGAAAATCTTCATCTTCGCGTATGCATCTTTGATATTGTATCAAATCATCGTGTTTTTCCACTTCCATGGTACCTTCATTATTTTCGTCCTCAAAGCTTTGAGGTTCTTCAGTCCATTTGATGTCTTGGATCTGATCTTCTTGCTTGTAAGTTTTGTTTTTCTTTCTCTTTGAAGATTTTGTTTGAGCAGTACTTTTCGTCTTTGGAACATTATGATCGGGGACGCTTTCCATTCCGTACTCGGAATTCTCATCGGTTGTTTGCTCTGATGGAAATTTTCCTTCCTGCTTCTTGTAGGGACCACCTTGCAATACCTCGTCCTGGTCTCCTTGGTCTTGACTCTGAAAACTTAAGTCATCTGAATGTCTCGACATACCTGGCAAGATATCGTCATCTCCGTGAATGCAGTTTTGATATTGTATCAAATCAGCGTCCTTTTCTTCTTGAATGGTACCTTCATTACAGTCGTCTTTTAAGCTTTGAGGTTCCTCAATACGTTTGATGGCTTGGATTTGATCTCCGTGAGAACTGACTTGAGACACAACTGATGCTGCCATATCGCTACTTTTGAGACCTGAGAGGTCGTTTGGTCTGGTGCGGTGAACAGAGGTTTCTTTGAGATCCTCCTGAGATGTGGGTGCTGGCGGATTCTTCCCTTTAACATTCAAGGAGTTCAGTCGGTGGTCGTTACATAGCCACAGTTTGAAAGTATTGCCAGGAGTTTGACACTCGTTTTCTGCGTTGTGTGGAAATACTGCATTGTACAGTTGATCTACATGTTCAGAATTAAGCAGGTTTTCCAAACTGTCGAATTCCAAAAGCTCTGTCTCAGCTTTGGAAAGTAATTTCTTCCTGTCAGCTAATTCCGAGAATTTGCGTCGTATCATATCTTTGATTTCTCTTCGTCTTTCGTGCATCCTGTGCTCGTCAGTAAATAATTTCAGATTACACTTTTCTAGTTGCGGACTTTTGCATCTTCCTCCCACTCGTATGATCCGCTCTTTGGGAAGAAATTCTAATACTTTTTCCAAGAACTGATCCAGAGCATGGTTTGTGTAACAGACCATAAGCATTGGCGAGAGTTTATCAGGGTCCCAGGCTGCTCTATTCTCAAGTAAGCATCGAACGATTTTGGTTCCAACATACGTCTTCCCCGTTCCTGGTGGGCCCTGGATGACAGAAAACTCAGTTGTGACTGCTGTTTTTAACGCTTCAAACTGAGAGCTGTTAAGCGGAAGGACCTCAACAGATGGCCAGGCTCTGGGCTGCAGAACAGGTACCCTACTGGCGTTCGTTTCATCTGGGACATCTAATGCCAACCTAAGATCATAGCACACTGGTTCTTGAGAATCCTCGCGCCTCAGATACTCGGGTGGATCAACATCTGCACTGCATTCAACCAGATATTTCTTGAATGGCATGGTAGTTTCATCCAATTCCTTAAGTCCTTTAAGGACATGACGATAGGCCTCATAGTAAGCAGGCGACTCAACCACTTGATACTCACATGTACGGTTTTCCACCCCCAAAACATCTTGGTCCTCGAGGAATCGAATCTCAATTCTACCTTCTGCCAATTCCTCTGGATCTCGCCTGGAGACTGTTGCAAAAAGCATTGTCTCAAAGTTGGTGTTTGAAAGACAAAGGAATGAACCAAATATAAGTCGTTTTGAATTTGCCCATCTTTTGGTATCGAACCTGGAAACATCAAATTGCAGTTGATAAATGATTCCGGACGGCGTTAAAATTTTGCCGACAATACGTGCTCCTTGGTACTGCTTCATTGACTGATTGCGCTGTTTTCGTGGTACGTTGTGGACAATTTCGTGGATGCCCTCCCTGAGTGGCTCAAGAAAATCCTCTCTAAGCAGCCGAAACTGCACGTCAAGGTAGTGCTCAACATCTTCGTATCTTCCCTTTAAAATGTTCTTTCGTAGGAAGGGTCGTTCATGAGATGTGATTTCTTTATTCGTGGGACAAACCGGTATGTCTCTAAAATCGTTTGGAGGCCTTTGCCCAGCCTTGTCGATGTAACGTTTGCCATGCTTCAGCCTTTCAGCTATGATGAGATCATCTCTGGTTTGTTTAAAAGCTTCTAACTCTCTCTGTAGATCATCTTTTTCATCAATACTTGACTTGTCCAAAAATTGTTTCAACTGGGTGTAAGGCAGGTCGGCATATGAGCTTTGCAAGTGCCGTAAATACCTCGTGAATACTTTGATCAAGTTTTGAATGAGTCTTCTTTGACATTCTTGTTCATTCAAAACTTGTGACACTTGTAGACGATCAAGCAGACGAGGAATCTTTGAACTTAAGAATGCTGACCCTTTAAGGGCGGCTAGAATTTTGTTTGTGTTCTCGTCCACTGGTGCATTACAGGCAATTGCTAGTATACACGTGAGGTCGAAGATGAAGTCGTCACTGCCATGCTGCTCTTGTGGTGATAGAAAGAACTTCAATCGAGCCATACTTTCATTTAACTTGAAGACTACTTCACTGGGATTCATATCTTTCAACGTTTTCAGGTCTAAGACACATTTTGCAGGAAAAACTCTACGGACAGGAGAGGGTTGTGTTTTGTCCTGTGCTGGTGAACGGGAATCAGCATTCATTGGAGAAGGCCTTCCTGGAAGTTGTTCTTGTTTTTTATCTGTATTATATATAAGGAAATATGCATTCAGTCGTTTGGTTAACGGAACAAGTAACCTGTGCCGGTCAGAACGTAATCTCCAAGAATGTAATGATTCGGAGCTAATCATTCGACAGAGAAATTGTTTAGCAACATGATTTACCCTATTTGAAAAACCTCAGTTTATTCCCTAGTACTCCATTAAAGAAAAACAATTGAAAACATTTCGACGGGAGCGCTTCAACAAAGATTTGTTTCTCCAACTTATTTAAACTAATAATCTCTTATACTCACGTGACGGTTTTCCAGGCGACGACGGGCCTTGACGTTTGTCACCCTCCTGTAATGCTCCTCTCCCACCTCCTCCACGAGCTTGCTTCTTCTCTTGGTGATATTTTTCGCCTTAAATAAACGACAAATTTTTATTACTCGAATACCTTACAAGTTTAAATATCATTAGTAATTCAGTCACTAAGATTATGAGTCCTACTCTAGTTAACTAAAGTAACTATTCGCTGGCTAAATGACGTTCAAACTTTTCATCTTTTTTAATGAGTGATGGCGAAGCTAGAGGGATATATAGCAGTTAGTTAAAGAAATAATCGATTCTCTCAGTTAGTCAGTCGATGGGTAGGGTCGAATTGGTATACAGCAAGGTGTGTGTATAATTCGACCTATTGATACCAGCGGCGTTATTGCTGATTTCCGTTTCGTAGACGGTCCATGCCATTTTTAACGGTCGATGCCGTCATTGGTAACCAAGCCTTTCAAAATGGACGATGCTATATCTGCTTTAGTTTAGGCCTGGACAAGGTAGAAAATGGTTATAATTTGTTGGTGGAGTTAAACGCACTCACCAAATGTTCAATTGTTTATATTCACACTGGTTTGCTTGCGGTTAGCTTTTATTTGATGTTAATATATATATATTTGGAAAAGTAACGTTTTATAATTAAATTTTGGGGAGATTTGGCGTTTCAACCTGGTAGTGTAGTGGTGAGAAAATGGATGTTAGAAAACGGAGGATCGGGTCTCAATACTGGGTGGGAACTTACAAATTTACTTTTTTCTCGAATTAAGTAGAGAAAAATTCGTTGATAGTTCAAAAATTTCTAAGTGTCGCAAAAATGGCTGGACCGTTTACGAAACGGAAAACTTTGGCGTTATTCCTATTATCCAGACTATTTGGATATATCCAGTGCACTTATCACATATAGAGACATGTTTTAAGAGTTCAGTTCTTGCTCCAAAAATCTGAACAAATTACGTACCTTGAGCTTTGCTTTCTGCACCTTGTGACGCTGGGAATTGTCCTTCCGCAGCTGTTGTCTTTCGTGAGCCCCCATCATTTGCTTCCTTGCTATCTTCGGGCCCTGTAAACATTGATTGCGTTTTTACTTTTACAAAATAGTTACAGCTACACTCCATTGAGTCCACTCCTTGAGCATTTTCAAAAATACAGCTTCTCATCATTAAGAGAGGGAGCTCAACTGGTGTTTTCGGTCGTTTTTTGACATGTTAAACATAATTTCTGCCTTCGACACCAGTTTAATGTGATTTATCGAAACATTCCTAGATTGAGAATTTGTTTATATCGCATTTTAGCGCAGTTGTAACACTACTTTTGATAACAATGGTCTGTAAGCAGCCAATTTTTTGCAAACAAATAGTTCATTGCCCTTTCGTGTGTCTGAGTCATAACAGAGGACGTTTAATTTGGGTCAAAGTTGTCAAAATGCCGACGCACAATTTGAAATTCAGCTTACCGTGCATCTGTACTCTGATAAAGCACGCTGCTTCAACCAATCCGAGTGCGCGTTAAGGCAGTTTTGAGTTGAGTGTCGAAAATTTATTATAATAAGAATTTGAACAGTAGCTTTGTTAACTAGGACTACAAGAGAATTGTTCACATCGAGATGAAGAGAGATTAATTAACACAAACATTAATATGGCGGACAGAAAAAGGCAGATTGGTATTGATGCTGGGTTATTTTTCTAGACTTGCTAATTAAGAACTAATAATAAGGTCATATTCTCATATCGTAGTCTGTACGGTTCGATAACGAAGCCATTTAATAAGATGTTATGTCAGGTAAGAGACTATGACGTAAAAACGAAGGAATTCAAATGTCGCATCAGTCCAAAGCAATAGAGGATGAAGGATAACACAGTTAGGCTTATTCCTGTGTTGAATCCGGCTCAAGCTACTTTGTGATATCGAACCCTGTTATATGCGTTTAATGTAAGCATGCGCGTTGCGTGGATCTTTTTATGGAGTAGGAAAATACGTGTATCGGCTCGGTCCATATCCACTTTTGGCTATGCGATGACGTCATCAAGATGGCGTTCGCGAAAATTCCCTGAAAATCGCACTCGTCCCAAAATTTGACAACCTGGCACTTGTAAAACCGACCCGGCTGTCCACGTGCGCAAAATACACGTCATAGAATTGTCTATTTTTAGATACTCCCGGGATGGTAATCCGTCAATACAGGCTTCATACTCTCTTGTCCCAAACCATTGCGATTGCCAGTTAGCAGTATTAAAAACAATCACCTTATAAGGTCGATCTCGATATTTACTAATTTAAGGTGGCCGAACACAGTTTTCAAGAGCCTATACCTAATTCACCATTACTTTTAAGCTATTTATCCTTTGGCGC
>OMLO01003309.1_pt1 | contig 13303 bp, 5 predicted proteins | sample 1674811 | NCBI WGS metagenome assembly OMLO01 (sample SAMN06265003, study PRJEB25207) | coral metagenome | isolation source: Coral host | place: Mexico:La Bocana,Puerto Morelos, Mexico | collected 2008-11-13
CTGACTGACTGACTGACTGACTGACTGACTGACTGACTGACTGACTGACTGACTGACTGACTGACTGACTGACTGACAGACTGACTGACTGACTGATTGACTGACAGACTGACTGACTGACTGACTGACTGACAGGCTGGCTGGTTTGTCAACTGACAGACTGATCAAAGTAGCTTAGCAAAGATCTCTTCCTTTTCGCAGTTTCTTTGCACATTCATTTTCTAACCCCTCCCAGCTGTCTCCCCCCCATGCCCCATCCCCAAATAAAAGGTTAACTGGACTTGACAAATTTCACATTAATGACGCAGCCATACAAAAAAACAAAATCCATGCAGTCTCTGCAACACAGATTCCTGCAGGGCTACAGTACACAATTAGTAGGGCTTTCACATCTGGAGCTTGGGCATGTTCCTGTCTTTGAATGAATCATGACACAAAGGTTGATCAAATGCCTAATCTTGCTAAATCTGGGCAGTTGGTAATGTAGTTTCCGGCTGATAACAAATTATTTCAGCGCATACCCTGAGCTCCCTTGTGAGGCCTTCAGGATCACTGGATTTTGATATAAGTCTTTTGTATCTTAACAGGTTAACCTGCAAATAAAAGACAAATGCACCTTATATGTCAGTTGTTAAATTATTACACTACATGCTTCTGAATTATGCGAGAACATCTGTTTAGCACATTTGAGCAAGCATGCAGAAAGTGATGGGTTTGATTCCCATCAGCAACTGAGATTATTTTGTTGTCCTATGGTTATGAGAAAAATTTACATCTTTCTCATAACTAAATAAATACCTGTACTGTAAATAAGCATCACAAAAAATATACATCGTTTGACAAAGGTCTCCTGTAAATGACAACAACTTAATTTAAAAGAGGCATTATAAACGTACCTTCCATTTTAATGAATGAAGCCATTGATCTCTCAAATATGCATTGGATGCCTAAACGGGAAAAAGTAACTCAGCTTTTGATGTACATTTGTACAGTGTATACATGACATTACACTTGTTCCTCTTTGGCTAAAATACTTTCAATAATTGTTAATACACCACTAACAGACAAACTCAATAGTTATAAAGCTGTTTGAACAAAGATTGTTCAACAACAGAATATTAACTGTACAATTGGTGTGATGCTTTTAGCCAGGATTTCAGAAAGTGGCCACCCCAAGTCTGCTATAGGGCCGGCTCAAATGAGCAATACATGGGGGTTTTAACAAGGTTGGGTGATTTTATCTGCCTGCTTTGTCCAGTTTAACCATCTTGCAAAAGATTTTTCTTGTAAAGAAGTTCAGTTCAAATACTTTTGCCCACCTGTGAAAATCAATCACCCTTCTGCTAAAAATGTTAATTGAGACCCTTTAATATATAAGGCAACATAAGAAAAATAGAACAGTTTTCTTTAAAAAGTGGCCGTCCACAGGATGCCTAGGTGCCCATCTGGCTAAAACCCTGATTGGTATTATCAGCAGTTTGATATTGCTTGATTCAGGTTCACATAATTTCTGCAAACAAGGAAGGAGAAAGCACATGTTTGTGCTGTTTCCTTCCATTACGCTAAAACACTTTGAGCTTCAATCAAACAAATACAAACCACCATTACACATCCTTGTGTACACTTTTTGTATACTTTTGTGGGAAAACCCCTCCCTGTTTTAATTTGGCATGACAATCGACAAATCAAAATACAAAAGAGGAGAACTAATATTGTTAATTCCCACAGAGAATAGAAAATGATAAGTGTAAACAGTATTCACCTTTAGTAATACCGATCCATCTGGAACTGTTACCCTAATGCAGAAGTGTTGGCCTGTGTCCCATCTGTTGACAGTATATGCATCAAGTATTTCTTGATATGATAACGGACATTCCATAAAGCCTACACACTAGATGAAGAGAACAAATAAACTATAAATTTTCAATCTGTCAAGAATATTGTCATTAGATCACTCTTTCCAACATGCATGCACAATGTAAAATTAAAAGTGTTAGCAGTGTGTCAGCAGACATATTGATAGTGCTTTTTTTCAAAATTGCCACCATTATATCTGACTTTGCATTTGACATCTTTCAAATCAGTTTGACTCTTATTATACCTGGTCTCATAGTCATTATCATAATATTCTTAACTCTTTAAGCCCTAAGAGTGTCTTATAGAGTTTACTCTGTCTAACGCCAGATGATTTTACTCGTCAAAGGGAGACCCCTTAGGCCTTAAAGGGTTAAAAAACCATCTCCCTTAACCCTTTAAGCCCTAAGAGTCTCTTATAGATTTTATTTTGTGTAATGCTAGACGATTTTACTCGTCAAAGGGAGACCCCTTAGGCCTTAAAGGGTTTTAAACAACAAAAAAGAAAATATAAATTGTTTTAATTTATAGGTTTTACACCAAAACAAACTTTAAGCCACAACGATATCAATACCACATGTACAAACATTATTATATTTTCAGGAAAAGATCCAGCTTTTGTTATCTAGAATAATTGATTGCCAGAGGCTGAAAGACCTTTGAAAGTCCTAGAACAAATTGCATACATGTGTTGTAAAAATGCTCTTCCAATAACATACTCACTTTGTGAAAGCCATGAATAATTCAAACATTAAAGAGTAGGTGAGATAACTTATGATTTTTATAGGTTTAAAAGAAATGTTTTTGATTGAAATCATCCACATTAAGTTATAATTATAGCACCAAGCACACTGCAGTTTAAAATGGATATCATGTTGATAGCTAATGTAATTTTAAATTCTAGGGAAATCAAATAAAATTGAAAACATATATGCTTCCACTGAAATTTAAAAACACATCTGTCATTCATCAGCTGCCCTTTGTCCAAAAAAACAAAATTCATAAGAAGAAAACACAAATGCCTTTTTATGACTTTTTTAAAATTATTTCAGCTTTAAAACCTGAAACACTGATTGAAATTTCACTTAAAGTAACAAATACAACGCAACATGGATTTGCAAAATATATTATTTTGGACAAGAATCAATCCCATGCTTGCGTATTGAACAAATAAAAATGCTAATGAGTCACGTTCAATTTGGTAGATATGGATTGCCAAAAGATTGTACGCTCAATAAAAAAAGAACATCCTGATAAAATTAATTTCACCATCATTTCACCATCATTATTTTCTCAATCGTTTTTACTTTCAGTTCCACAAAATTCTGTAAGATCACACATATTAGTTATACCAAGTTTGGCTTATTTGAATGTAGATCAAATTTGCTCAAGAAAGAATTTATTCATCAAATGAATGTAGACTTCAGATGAATGAACATATATAGTACTGAAGAAAGTCTGCATTTCAGAAACTCTGTTAGCCAAAGATAGGACAACTACATGTAGCATTTTTCATGCTATGACAACATGGTTTGAGGTCTCCATATCAAATCAAACGTTCCCAGCATTGCATTATACTGCTCATGGGAAAACAAAGCAAGGGGTACTAGTGTTTACTTGGAAATTCAATGAATAATGGTTTCCTGGTAACCGAACAAAAATTAAAAAATTTTGCGAAAAAAAAAAAACTAGCACGAAAAAATAAACATGGCTTTATCACAGTTTTATGGCTGACATATACATGTACATGCAGTGCTGTCTTGAATAACAGCCATAACCTATAACACCTGCTATGCTATGAGCACGCTTCATGGGTGAACTTGCCTGTTCTTGGCACAATCTACTTAGTTTGTTACAGGTGGGGAGATCAAGGCTACTTAAGTGACTCAAAACTTAAATGACAGACATGCAAGTGTACAGCATAGCATACAAATACATGTGGAACAAATCAATTTTCATTGTTTCCTTCACCCATACTGTCATTTACCACTCAAACGCCCTCTTGCTTATAAACAAGCCCTACCTAACCCCACCCCTGGTTATGGATTTATCTAGCTGTAAACAAAATTATATTAGTTTCAATTACATCAACTCAGATATAAAGCATCCCAGGTATAAGACCCCCCTCTACTAGGAAACAGAAAAACATAATTCCATGTGTGTCAAACAGGTGCATGTACAATGTAGAATCACAATCTTATCATGCAATCTCCAAATGGCAAAGTTATAAAATTACAGTACTTCTTCCATGATACAATCAGTAAATAGACCAAAGAGTACATAAACTAACACGCTTACCAAAAAATATCTAAATACATGTACGAAAATATAGTACTGCACTATGAGTCAGTACAAAACAACAACAATAAAAAAAGGCAAAGCAAACCACACAATCCCCTAAAAGTTGTCGTAAACACTAAATGTTTACATTGAAACATTTTTAAAACAGAACGTCTGTACAGAGAAAGCCAGAGTTGACAGGTACACATAACACTAGCTACCACCACCTTTATGTTTATAATATTATGTAAATGTTTTCCATCTCCTTGCAAATGAATTAAAATAAAGAAAGAATGGATTAGTTGCCATAATACAACTTTACTACAGAAAAGTTACATGTAAGTGACAACATCCTGATCCCTTTTGGGAAAATAATATATACCGGTATATCACATCTGGCTCTTTAGCACCTTACTAAACTTTGTCTTATTCCTACAACATTGGCAGTCAATGTGGGACTTTGCCCATCAAGAACCTAAGGAGGAATCTTCAAGTCAAAATAGTTGTAAATAATTGATTTCCAATATAAGACTAGAGATTGCACAACAGGACCTTCAGTATAATGCAATAAACACCAAAATATTATTGCACAATGTACCTGTACTGTATATAAGCCACAGCGAACTACATTTTTTGGACAGGGCCATAAGTAACACAAATGAAGCTCACTGAAACAAGGAATTAGCACTGGAACATATAGCGACGTACCACCTTGAAATATTATTATAACATGAACCCAAAACAAGCAGGAAACAAACAACAACTAGTTCAGGGCAATTCAATTTCATGTATTGAAATGTAAATGGGTAGTTTAATTTATATTTTAGCTGCTGCAGAGTGAAGAAAACAGAAACCCCACTATCAATCAATTCAAACTGTGCAATTTTACAAATTGAATGTCATCGCCACATATGTGAAGGAGACAAGGACCACACACTTTGTTTTAATCGTTTTCAAGCAGGCTGGATGGTATTTATAAAAAATAAATGATTGAAATAAAGGAGCAGTAATACAGGTCTTGCTATATTTCACTAGAGGCACAAGATCAAATGAAAAGAAAAGCTGACTATCATTATCCAGCAACGCACCGTTTACTACTATAAGTGTGGTTTGTGTGATGCAAACTATGTCAGGTATACATGTAGGCAACTCTATCAGTGCACTGACAAACACAAAGTCAGAGTTACTAACTTCAAATGAAGACAAGGCACGCTCTTTTAGAAGAAATGTTGGCAAAATTACTCGTAGTTTGATAGTTTGTACATGAAAGTACACTGTACTAAGAGTTATATGCATCATGTAGATAATGAAACTACTTGCTTGCCTGTGAGTAGACCTATGTAATTACTTCTACTGATCATCATCATTCATTTAACTGAATGATAACAGTAAATATATTTTGCAGACAAGTTTCTGTTTGGTGTTAAGAACATTTATTTTATAAACAAAGAAATCAGAGATACAATTCTACCTTAATATTCCTGAATTATCCCATTTCAAAAAATGACAGGCATTTGAGAAAACAACTTCTCAAACTCATTTAAATTCATCAAGTTAAACAAAGGAAATCACAAATGTGAAGGAGGTTTGGATACCCGGTCTTAATTAGCACAGATTTTGACGATTTTACTTCTCTGTTTACTCCTTAGTTTTTGTTCGACTGAGAAGATATATCAAACAATCGAGACAATGTTTCATCACTATCCAAACACCTGGGTTAACTCTTTTCTCAGTGTTTGGATATCCTGATGAAACACCGTCACTCATATTTGATATATTACAGAAACTTTAATGAAGGACAAAAGAGCAGTAGGCAAAAGCTTTCTTACTATTTTCAAATAACTGCCAGGAGAGTCTTATTTCAGTGCAATAGAAAGCGTTCAGCTTAGATTCCTTAAGCCAATCACAAGCAACTTTCTGTTTATAAATGTTATAATCAACACCATGTCAGGGGTTTTATTAACTTTTTTCCACAGGAGAGTAACTGGTTTTCAAAGATTCAACTTTATAAAAACATTCCTCTAGTTGGTCAAGGTAGGCAAAATTGTCCCCAGATGGGAAATTTGCCCTTGCCCTTAATTAGACCCCTGCCATGTATTTTGCGTACACTTGTGCTAAGGCTGAACATAAAATGGTTCTGATACAGATAACCGGCCCTCTATATACATGTACAGCTTATGTACAACACAGACTGAACTTCACTATGACAAAGGCAGCGAGAAAACTGAATCTGGGGGACGCAGAAAACCATCAACACAGAGGAAACCAATCTACATGTAAATGTACAACAGCAATTAATCAGTGCTATAATCGACCACCCTTCTTTTATAGAAGTACATGCAACTAGTAGTCATGTGACTAATTTTAAGCGAAAATGCACTCATAATCGATGTAATCGTGTATTCAAAAAACCTAGTAATCCACCAATTTAGGCCTTGCACACTAAGAAAATAGTGATATTGCTCAGGAAAAATAAAACTTCCAAACAGCAATCTTTGTGATACCGATATCAGGTTGTATTAGACAACCTGTATATTTAAGAAAACTTGCTTTTATTCTCCAAACGTTTGTGATTACCCACAAACTGATTGTAAAACTTAAATACACAGTTGTACAACATACATACATGTAATTTGCCCTTCATGCTACAATGTATATACTACAATTCTTCAGGCTACCAAAAATCCTTAATAGCGTTCCGTTTGCGCTATAACCTTTTAAAATATGCACTGATATTATTGTGCTGTTACTTAGAACATTCCATAGTCAAGGCATCAACATCACATTTTCATCAACACTACAGTCTGCAGTCTTACAAGCCCTGATAACAGTCTAATTCTCAAAGCAACATCTTTCAAAATTCATAATAACCACTGCTTTCCTTGTAAATATAGAGGGCAAATTTACGAAATCAGACTGGTTTAGACCAAAAGCACTTTCCTAAACTTTTGGGTGCCCAGAAACCAAGACAAAGCTACTAAAGTATTCTGAAGATTTCCCAGCTAAAGAATACCAAACTGACTTCTGAAGACTTTTGACAAAGATCCAAGAAATTTCCAACAATAGTCCAGAACATTAAAATCTTCCCAAAAGCACCTGAATTGATCACATTATTTTATCCTCTGTAATTTAAAACCACAATTGCATGCTTGTTCATGAAATAATGATAAGTATCACTTGTGATTTTAAAAAAAGAATTTGAAAAATTCTGAAAAACATATGATATTAATTCCTTATTTCAGTTAGCACCTGTAATAACCTACCTGTGCAATAATTATTGTTACCTTTACTGTGAGGCAGTAACGCATTTCTCTAATAATAATGGGAATAAAAATGTGGAAAAATAATTTCTCTGGAAAATAATCACTGCCAGCAAATGAAATCCCGCACAACATATGAGAATTGATCGCTAACAAAGAATCTGATATTGTTGAAGCAGGGCAAAAAGACAATCAAATGCAATAAGATTAGAAACAAAAACATCCAAAGTTGAAAAATCCTTTGATATTTTAACTGTGTCCAGCACTAGATGTAAATATTGCCAAAAAATACAAAAGAATACCTAATCTTGGCTCAGTGGGTAAAACCCTATTGAAGTAATGGATGCAGCTTCACATAAAACCAATACAGAAGGGTCAATCAATAATCCCGATATTAATCAGGACTAGCTGTAATTACATTTAGAATAATTCCAAAACAATCACAGAATCAAGAAATAAAACAGTCTCAATTAATGAGGAACTTAAAATGAGTGTAATAAAATGCTTAAGCCAAATACTGAACAGTAAGGCTAGATCAGATAACATCAGAAAACATGTAGCAATACTTTAACCCTGAAATGAATTGACCAATGAAGTGGGTTCTATAAAATTACACTTTTTTTTAACCAAATTGAGAAATCAATTGTAAGTGTCAATACATTATATGATTTCACTAGAATATAGGCTTACCAAATGAAAAAAAAAACAAAATAAAGTTAGGAGTTACATCAGTTAACAGTTCAGTGCTTCACATACACTATGATAACATTCAGATAGAAAAACTCGAATTCATTATTCATCAGCAGGTAACAAGGCCAAAATTCCAGCAAGACATTGCCAAATAACCTTCATATATCTTATGTTTTTCCTGCATGAGTATCATGCATCAGAGCATAAAAGGTCAACAGAAGGGCAAGTTGACTTCCACAGAAGTTTTTGGCTCTCACTGATGTTCTCTTCTTGGAAAGAAAGAGCATCTAACCACAGGCTACACAAAGATTAAAAAACAGGTAGAGCAAGCCTAGGGATGATATATAATGGTATATAGCGGTAACAGAGACAGGGGGTGCTCCATTTCAATAATAATGGGACTTAAAAAATTTTGGAGACATGGTACGCTGCTTAAAGTACACCATATTGTCCAGTTTCAAAGAAAATAGAAATTTTATTCCGGGTTTATATTGGAGAGTGGTTGTTCAAATTTCACAAAATAGCTTTATATGTATATTGAATCCATTTAAAAGGAAATAGAGTAACCAAAACAAAGTTCAAACAGATCACACTCACCACAATGAGGTTTACTCAGGTTTTAAATACAAAATGAACTGAGCGATTGCATAACTTTCTCGACCTCGGTCTCGAATTATAAAACGATCATGGTCGAATTAAGCTTTGCACTTCGCTCCAGTTAAACCAACTTGCAGCTTCACACAGTTATTAAGCTCAATAGTATAGTTGCCAAGACCACACCAGTCCAGAGCTCTTGAACAAGATATTTGTCAGTTCATAGCGAAATTAATTCGAAATCTATCTCCGAATCATTACACCAGAGGAGCAAACCCTTTTCTAAAGCTTACAAATTCATATTCGCACGACGAAGCGACGAACATATACGTCAATAACAAGTGTTTTTTGCTGCCATAAAGGAAGTACACTGGGCTTGCATCGGACGATCGCAACGCAAGATAGTGGAACGGAAAATAGATTCCACGAAAAGCTAAGCCCATTGCCTCACTCTTTATGTTCTTTTATAATTAAAAATAATCACTAAGCTCTTTTAGCGGGCCTTCACCGTAAAACTAATCTAAGTGGAAACCCTTCACTTTCTTATATAGGGGCAATAACCTTTTCTGCTGATTTCATGCCTTACGCGTACAGTAGTAGCTCTGTAACCTTATAGGTCAAGTGAAATTTCAATATCTTGCATTCTTGGTAATTTTTCTAACACTGCGCTGTTCCACGGCATTGCAAGCCCTTCCATAATGACTGCTGTTCGTTCAAGCCGATATTGAGATACGAAAATGGCGGACACCTGATTAGACAAGCTCGCACAGGCGGCTCTTTGCGATTAAATATTTCATTCGCAAAAAAAGTACAAAGTCGACCGCTACCTTCACTTACCGTGGCAGAATACATCTGGAAATCTCCCAAATAAACATGATGTGCTTCCCATCTCCTCAGGAATTTGGAACTTAACACTTTACTGATCAAAGTTCGGCTGTGGTTTAAGCGACAAACTTGAATATCTCCTTCATGAATGAGTTTGAATTTCGGCCCAGCGCCTGTACTACATCTTTGAGGACGTTGCGGTCGCTGCGTTCCTCCGTTTGCTATCGCCACAGCCATGGCCGTTTGTATTGCCAAGGCGTCCGACAGTAGGCCTACAGACTGGAAGAGAGAAGAGACCAAAACCTTTTACCCAAACGGACAGTTGTTATTCCCTACATCCAGTGTAAACATATCTACATGATTCGCAAGCGGCTCGAAGGAACTGGTCTTTTAGTCTGAATGACGTCACAGGTTCAGAATGATTGACGGCGAACGAAATTTTCGCAATTTCATATGACTTCCCTAATGCATGCAGTTGGGTTAAAAAAACCAAACTTTCTGACCGGCCAGCTTGGATCAAAACTTTCATTAAGCCAGGCATTAAAAACAGAAAAAACCTTAACTACTGTTTTCCGCGGAATACTTAACGAGGTACTAATGCAAATCCAAATTTAATATCACCAGGATAACAACAAAATAATGGTCGTCTCAAAAGGCTGGTCGAAAACGAAATACCACTCATTTGAATATTTCAAAAGTTTGGCAATCAAAATACAAAGCTTGTGTCATGCCTTTTGAGCAGACAAACTGCGCGGGTTTTTTTAATAGCAATAGAATCGAGATTAAATTGGTTATCTCGTGTAGAGAAATCGCTCGTAAACATTTTTTTTGTCCGTTCCGTAGTTAAAACAATTTTTATCATGTAGACGGCGCGATATTAAATTACCCAGTCGACCGGACGGAAAATTTTCGCGGGAACATAATGAAAAATAACGTTTTGAGGAAAATCCTTCAAGCCAAGGGAAGTAATTATACCTTTGGTAAGGAGATGTGACTAACTCTAGTATGAAGACAGTTTACCGTGTTGTTTTGATGGTCCCGAAACAAGAAGACCGTAGCTATCTTTTGAACAGAAATTAAGTTGGAAATTACAAGACGCCACGATAGGTACAAAGCTAAGCTGCGCTTCAAATGCGTTAATCTTTTTCTTCACACGAGAAATAATATTTCGTGAAAGAAGCAAACGAACACAATATTGAGCCCAGCACTAAATCACAGGCCTGTCAACTATACTCATTTAAAAGCTGAAGATGGGTTATTCAAACCAGTCCTGTTTGGCAGTTGTACGACGGCGAAGAAAAACTAGCCAAACTTAGCAGCTGCACGAATTTCCAGTTCATTATGATTCCTCTTTACCTATTATAATTTGCATATGAGATCCTCTGAAACAGATGGCCATTTTCAGAGACATATTCTTTTTTCCCCATTGACAAACACAGTTTTGTACCGACAAAATACAATACATATTCTCTCTTTTTATATTAGTGTAGTCTGAGGTTATTATAAAAGTGAAGGCTTAGCCGGGTAAGCTGGAAGCTAATGATAAGGAATTCTCCGGGATGTTCTTCGCTCAGATTTGGTCAGTGATGTTAAATTCGCCGACCAAGCCATGCATCTAATGCCGGCAAGCCTTGTTATAAAAACAGATTGAGATTTACGTTCAGTCCACGCAAACAATGCAAGATTGCGGCCGTCGTCTCTAAAGCCAACCGATTTCGATGATGAACCAGAATTAAAAAACGCGCCATTCTTAAATTGAGGCATCTGATCACGCAAATAATTAATTCAGTACTGTTAAATATGTGAGTGCATTAATTGACTTCACATTCTGAGAACACTCCTTTCATACAGCTATAAAACATCAGTAAGATTTAGTCATGAACAACCAACATATAGTATCAATTATCAGTAGCTTTTCTTGCACAAACAATGGCCTGTCCGAAAATTAAGCCGAAATTGCATCGGGCCATTAAAACCTCTCATTGAAGAAAGCTTGCGACGATTAACTTCTTAACTATGTTTGGCGACAAATTTGCGAGTTTTGTTTGATGATAATGAATCGAAAAAGTTGGGCAGAATTGGGTTTCGCGGAGAAAACCAGCAAGTAAATTAACCTTAAATATGTTATCTTGGAGTAGCAGGTACCGAGAAGCGTCAAACGAGACTTCCGATTTTCATTCACAAAGTGTGCAGCTTGTTATGGGTTGCAGGCCCATTAATTAGCCAGCCTGCGGCGGGTGTAGTTAAAATGGAATTGAATACGATCGCAAGTTAATTTTAGCGCCCTCAACTCTAAAAAATTATTAAAAGACCTGTGGGTGAGTTGATACGGGTGTCGGTAGCATTATATGTCAGTTTACGCTACATCACGCTTGAATATCTGCGACTTCAGTACAACGGGCTCATGACGTGGCTGTTTTCTTTGCATAGGTCATCACCTAAGTCTGCCAGTTTCTGCTATCACCTAAGCTAGTTTTGGCCTTAATTATGCTCAGATCTCTGCATAGCGAACTGCTTAAATTGCTCTGCTTTCTTTTTTGCATACTGTTTGGCCAGCTTCGTGTGCGCATGCATTTATCTCTGATCGTGAAGGTGTTTGGAACACTGATCTTAATTATCATAGATTTTTACGATTTCTCCATTTTCTCCTATTAGTTTGAGTTTAGATTGACAAGGACATCAAACACTCAAGACAGTGTTTGATCATATTTCCAAATTAAAGTTCGTCAACGTATTTTCAAATGTCTCTTCGGTGTTGGAAATGTGGTAAAGCCAGGTGTTTGATATATTACCTAGATCAATAAAGTTGGCGTCAGGACTAAGTGTGCCGGCAGCAACGATATACTTAGAAAAACGTCCAGACAATGGCGATTAACTACAACACCGTTGTTTATGAGACCAACTGAGTTGCTTAGCTCATATAGCAGAGCCAGTTTGCTCTGCGGGAGGTCGATGATTCCTCATACCGGGCCAACACGGACTTCTCGGATACTGATTATAAACCGTTGGCCTCGTCTTCCTGCATGTTCAGCGTTACATGGTTAGCAGAGGACGTTACAGAACCCACATACTTATCGAAATGCCTCGGATTAGGGCACGTAGTTCCCGCCATTGTGGTCTATGGCCTTGTCTCGCGGGTTAGTGCTTTACACAGGGCTAATGTTATGACACCTTTCCTCCTTGGACGGAATTTTGCAAGAAAAAATGCTATGATTATGACAATGTAGGCGTTAATTAGGCGAAAAATTTTATAAAAATAAACTCTATGCAGATGCTTGAGTTAATGTGAACGAGGTCCAATAAGATCCCATCTAGATTTCATCTATTATTAATGACGCTCGGCTCAGGTCTTCGAACATCTGAATTACCTGAATGGCCGCAAGTTTTAGATGGGCTACACATGCAAAGTACAGCTTGTGAATTATATTTAAGCTTTAATTTGTGCCAACAGATGCGTAGTAGCCAGAATGGGTGAAACTGTATATCAACGTCAAACGACAGATCGAAATTATCTTCCGTGGTGCAACCGGTCAAATGCGAAGTGCTTCAGGATCTGATAGATGGTATAACTTAATTGCCAGCCAACAAATGATGGTAGCCCTTAAGATGTATAGGAGGTCTAGAAGTGGGCCTACATTGATGTTGCGGCTATTTCGTGTTTTTGATATTTCGTGCTTTTCATATTTCGTGTTTTCGTGTCCCTTTGTTCCGTATGTTAATGTATTTTTCGCATTCTGCATGTTTTCTCACGTCGTATGTAAATTTCGTTGCGTATATATTTGTGTTATCCCTTCATGTTC
>OMLO01003310.1_pt1 | contig 13303 bp, 9 predicted proteins | sample 1674811 | NCBI WGS metagenome assembly OMLO01 (sample SAMN06265003, study PRJEB25207) | coral metagenome | isolation source: Coral host | place: Mexico:La Bocana,Puerto Morelos, Mexico | collected 2008-11-13
TGACATACACAGCTGAAATTTATCTAATTATTATTTAACTATGTTTCACATTTGCCGAACCATTTGACGACGTTTTTGACGACATCTTTCACTTCGTCAAGTCAAGTTGTGCATTGGTCAGCGGAAATGCAAACAAAAGTTTACGACCCAAGGATCGACCGACAGACCGACCAAGCGAGTGAATTTGCGCTCGCTCACTAAACTCCTATTTTGCATTTCTGCAAAATAGTCGTAAAAAAAATTGACGAACTTCAAGGTGTTATGAAAAGTGGCCAAATATGCAGTCATGAGTATTCAATATATCTTCTTGGTCGGAATAAAACTGAGGAGGAAACAGTTAAATGTAATAATCAAATCTATTCCAATAATTATTAAGATGAGAAAAATCCAAACACCATCATGGGTGTGATTTCCTTTGTTTAAACTTGATGAATAATTATGAATAATTATTAAATGCACTTAAGAAATACCAGTAAATTCAACATGATTTAATACTTGATTGAATGTAATCAAGAAATATTTATACTTACCAAGCCTATATCCACTGTCATTCAGGTTTTCCTTCTGTGCAACATTCTTTGCAACCCACAACAAATGGCCAAGAAGCTTCATAGAAATCAAAAGTAAATATGTTAAACATTGTTATACATAACAATGTGTGGTCTATTTTCTATAAAAATATTCAAAATGAATGCTCCAAAACTTGGAACTAAAATTATTAACTCCTGATTTTTGAAAAAACGAAACTATTTCTTGCAAATTTTAAGGCAACGAAGCTTATTACCTACAAAAGTTACAATCTGATTCAACACTTAATTAAAACTTGATTAATTAAATAATCAATTAATTGATTATTAAAGACGGCCACATACAAACATAAAAAACCTTGATATAAGTAATTTTGAAGATGATGCGTGCAATAGGATTTCTGCGACAGCAGTCTTTATTTTTTTGCATTGTCCCAGATTTTCTGTGTTTTAGACTATGTAAACAGGGAGATGCCATTTTCGTTTTTCTAATTAAATGAATGGCAACAAATAAGTGTGTTGCATTTTTTTGGTCATCCAAGGTTATGATTCTTTAGTTGCCGCGCACACCCAGACAACTGCAAATACAGTGCATGGAGCCTTGTGGACAGAAACACTACACACAGTACTCAGTGTTAGTACTCAGTACTCAGTTACACAGTGTTACACAGTGTTAATTACCCAACACAAATGGCATAAAACAGTTAGAACTTTATTTGACAGTAACCCTTGAAAAACCAAAAACATGTACAACAGAATCAAGAGACATTAACATTGCATACTGTAGCAAACCTAAATGACTCACAGACAAACAGTAACCAATGTGTTCTCATTAGTAAATTATAAAGAACCCCTTCACAAACCAATTTATGGCCCAAACATGCCATTCCACATCAAAATATACTTACAGGTATATCTTCCTCAGTGCTTGCTGCCAACTGCGTTATAGGTTTTCGAGGAATTACCAAAATGTGTTTGGGGGCTACAGGATTGACATCTCGAAAAGCAATAGCCTGTGAGGCAAGACATCACAGAGCACAAGATTATTGAAATCTAAATTACATAGTATGTAATTTGCAAGGAAAATACTTTGTAATCTGGATATTTCTGAAAACCCTGTGGCTAAATGACCGGCAGCCAGTCAAGGTTTTAAAATTACTAAATTACCGGCAGTCTGATATTTTTCCCAAATTTTAAGGAATCAAAGGAATCCATCCAATTCAAACTATCATATGTCGATTAACAGCTGCCAAGCGATCCAGAAGAGCTGTATAGATCGCAGGTCTAACACTTGGTTTACGTTTGGCTCAGAGAGTGAGACCTTGGTTTCTTTAGGTCAATTACTAAATGACCAGCAGTCCAAATTTAGGGAAGCTATCTTACAATATGTCAACTGAGAAATTTCATGCAATCCCCAAAAAAATTTCTTTACTATTATCCGTCTTAAGTGATGTTCAAATAAGGTATCAGCCTACCTGACGTTCTCGAAACTATCCAAAACAAAATGGCAGAAAGTCATTCCTCAAAAGACGTTTCATAGTACAGATGTTTTCTGCACTCTCAGCCATCTTTAAGTCCGGCGAGGCTTTCGTTTGGATCGCTAGAAACTTCTCGGTTGACATATTGTAAGATAGCTTCCCTAAACTCATACTGCTGGTCATTTAGTAATTTGAAAACAGTGATCGGCAGTTGACCTAAAGAAACCAAGCTCTCGCTCACTGAGCCAAGAGTAAACCAAACGTTAGACTTGCGATCTATACAGCTATTCTGGATCGCTTGGCAGATGCTAATCGACACATGATAGTTTGAATTGGATGGGTTCCTTCGATTCCTTAAATTTGAACAAAATATAGGACTGACGGTCATTTACTGATTTGAATACCATGAACAGCTGCCAGTCATTTAGCCACAAAATTGTAGTAAGCTATTTTTGTAATTTTTTAATGTCTTCATTACAATGTTGGTTAGGATGAGAATATTTAGCCATTAAAAATTTGGTTACTGTGCATTGCATTTCACTAGGTGGGAATTTCCCAGGACAAAACTTGGGAAAAATCTATTTTTTATTTCTGTGTTTTCCTCTTCAATACACCAACTGTGTTTGAAAAAAAAACACATGCAGGTAACGATTCAGTACCTTCACCTATTTCATTTACTTCCCCCACTCCCCTGTCCCCCATCAACTAGTGTACAAAAAAAAATGACCCAAGGCTTGGCCACCCAAATCAAGGGGTTAACTCTAGGAACTGACAAATTCTGAATTTCTCAACATGTGTAATGATCAAGGGAAAAGTGCATGCCTGACAAAGGGCACAGAAGTTAAGCTTATAAAAAACAAAGGGAAAAACTATATCTTTGCAAACAGCCCCGACCCCATCGCGACGAAGTCTCTGAGAAACGTCCCCCTACCTGACGTCCGGACGATAAGAGATCAGTTGGTAAAAATTTTACCAGGAAATAAAAGCAGTTCCTTAAAGTTAACGCACACTGACCTTTTCGTCTTCGTAGATTATATCAGCAGGAATTTCCTTCCGAATGATTTTGCCAAATATTGTGTCTTGTGGCTGAAACTGATATTTGTCCGCCGCTTCTGCAGCAAGTTTAGCTTTGTCAACTTCATCGTTACATTGCCCACTGGTGCAAAACTCAGCCATAAGCACCTTTGGGGCGACACTTAGAGCTGCAGCCGCCGTTAGAAGAAGTTTACTTGCATAGAAGTTCGTTCGACCTAACGCGTGCAGAGCCATTTTTCGATCGAGCAGATCGGATAGCACTTCTTGTCAGCGGATGCACCAAAGTGAACCAAAGCACATTGTATAATCCTTGTATAGGGGAATCCTTGTTTACAATATATGCCTCATTAGCATAAGCGATTCGGTTTCTGATGGAGCTACTCAACTGCAAATAAATCAGTTCGGAATATTGAAAGATCATAGTATGATTAACTCTACCAGTGAATATGAGCCAGGTCTATCGAATACTTTTTGCGCAACACAGGTTAAAAAACTCAAAATTTTACAAAGAATGTCAGTGAGCTCATTAGCGCTTTTGCCACCCAGAGATTTTGCAGTTTTTGAAAGACGATCTCTCCCTGAATATTATACACAAAGAGCCACTAGCTCTTTAGCTACCTGGAGTCAGTTTATATCTAACACTTTTCCTTCTGTACGTAAAGCCCTATGCAAATGAGCAAAAATGTAAACAATGACGTCAGCAAGGATCCCCCTACAAGGCAGGGATCTAAAGCGGTTCTGGTTTAGAGTTTCGGAAATTTTCTAGCGTTCCTGGACTCCTGAACAAGTTGATTTCGCCATTTGAGCGAGAAATTTATATATCGATTTAAATGCCCTAGCGCGCGCGTTCACACCACACTCTGATTAGCACGCTTTACAGCTAAGCATGTGCCTTCCCGCGTGGGTTCTGAACCCTAATGCCGGAGTGAGACGAAAGAGTTTAGGGATTGGATTAGCTGACGCGGGAAGGCCTCGGTCCGGAAGAGACCTCACCCGGACGGAAAGAAGCTTCCCCTGTTAAGCGTGTACTATACGCCTCGTTCCTTGTTCACTGTCTATACCATTAGTTTAACTTAAGATCATGGATCAGGTTTGAATTTATTTAATGATTATGTATTTAGGTAACACCATTTATATGGGAATACCAATAAATTGTTGTTGTTGTTGTTGTTGAATTCAAACGGATCCTGCTATCGATTGACGGTGGTGCAAATGTAAGTCACAAATGCATGGGGCACAAAGAAATGAACAAGAGACAATAATTACTGATGTCAGTGTAGAACATTTTAAATGTACATAAGCGATTAAATCATAGTTTACAATCAAGTTTATTTTAATATTTTTCCTTTTGTGCTCGGGAGGGGAAGGCCTCTGGCTTGAAACTGTCTACCACTCGCGAATCAGAGGTTGTACAGTTGTACATTGTACAGAAGTGAAAGCACGAGCTTAAAGCCGACTGGTTAACGGAAAGTTATAGATGTGCTACGTACTGTTATTTCAGATGGCGACGATTCTCAAGTTTTCGAAATTGCCTTTCATCGCCTATTTTGTCTGTTACGTCATTTTCGTGATCTATACATAGTACTATAATCGACCATAGCTCTCGTCCTTAAAACGCAAGTATTCTATCTATTAGTCATTGAAAAAACACTTTAGGAACAATGATGATGTTGAATTGGTAATTTTATTTTGTAAAAAGAGGACCATTTTAAAAATTATTAAGTGAATTTTATTTAGTGAAAATAACAGGAAAGTCTGGTGTATACGTAAATTCAATCCTTTGGCATTGCAAATAAACTGAGAATGGAACATATAACTGCTTTAGATCTGCTTCGTCTGCCGGGCAAGAAAATACTTGTTTTGAAGGATTTAAGGGATTTTAAAGCCATATATCAGAGGAGCAGTCTCCACCCGGATAACGCACTTCATGAGCGAGTGCTGGTCCATCAGGTTCTTCTCCAAAGTCCACACAGAAATCAGGATTCAACTTGAGGCCCCCATTCACTGAATCAACGTCAACTTGCAGCAGCATGCTACCTTTCCTGTGAAATAAAACAGGAAAAGCCAAGCAATTAATATTTAGTTTTCCAAACCAACCTCGATCACAAAATAATATGTAACGAGACAGATGTAATTACACGAGATTTTAGTCTTATAAGTAAGGTGCGCGAGCAAATAATGTAATGTTCTCACGGATCTCGTAACGTGGGGTCAAATAAGGACGACTGACGTTTTGTTGGAGGCTTTTTGTAAGTCTGAGACGTGTATAAGTAAGCTAAACGTTAAGGAGCTGATTGATTGAACCATTGGCAGTTGAACTGTTGGATTGGAATTTGCTGTCGTCCGCGTCCATTACAAACTCAATACAGGAACTCAATTCTGATCACATATAATGTTTTTTTTTTTTCTGAACCGTTTCATTTTCAGCCTTCCTTCCTCGGGCAGTCAAAACATAAATTTTGAGATAAACCCAGCATGGTATAACCCTGATTGAGGTGAAGCTTCTTTGGGAGTTCTGTGTCCGAAGGATGGCTGGGTTTATCTTCAAGGGAACTTCCAGTTCTCAGTTCCTTTTTAAAATGACGGTTGTCATAGAACAATCCGGAGAACAATTCTTTGTACGTACCAAAAAATAGACAAGATCTACAATAGGGCAGCTTTCAAATGAGGAAAAAGCGTTTTTTTCGTTCAAAGTTTCACTGAACTAAAAGCTAAGACCTAAAAAATTAAAGCCCGTTGTTTGCTATCCAGTGAAGGCTTATCGGATGAGCGAGACAAAATCTGCTAAAAAGATCCCTGATCAACTTCTGGCTGGTTTCGCATATACTTACTTGGAGAGATTGGGGTAAAATTGATTGTCCCACACACTGAACAACGACGTTGTGACATAAAGACGTTTCCCATCCAAAGTGAGCTGAATCATCTGCGGTCCTCCTTCCACTCGCTTTCCCTTCACGTAACAAGGCTCAGGCTGTCCACTCAGTTCAGAGTCTTCAATTACCTTCACTGGGCCATCACTGACTATGCTGCCACTGATAAATACCTAGAAAAAATGCCCATATTTAGAGGTGACTAGATGGATTTTGCTACACCAAGGAACTGACCATGGGCAGCTAGAAATACTCAAAAGATAACAAGAGTGCATCGGATAATTCTTCTCAAAACGTAGGTGAAACTAGAAAAATGAACGCTCTACCGCTGGAGTACAAAAGACTCGTGGGTTTCCATGTAATTAGGTTTCAATCTAACAAGATAGAATACTGTTGAAATCAAGTATTGAAACTCGAGTCTTTTGGCATCTTACTGATTGTCGTGTGAGGATAAAAATATACTTGTTATATATTAATTGAGTGGGAATTCAGAATTTTTCGCGATTGGTTTAAAACCGTGTGTCTATAGAAACACAGAACTAGCTCGAGCTGTTGAAATTATGATGGCGCGAGAAAAGAGAATTTACATTCTGATGATCAACTTTCTTTTGTGTGTCGCGGTATCTTCGAAAAGAAATAGAAAACATATTCTCCGTCAGTTCTATCTAGTTACAGGGACACTTGTGAAAGTTTGGGAGAACTCGAAAAAGCTGTGGAAACACTCGCCTGCAGCTTGTGTTTCCATAATTTCTCATTCTCCCAAACTTTCACTCGTCTTTCTATAACTCGATAGAAACATGGTACATGTGTCCTGTTTCATAACTTAAGGTCCTTAAGTGCTCATAGATCACGTCAAGAGAGGTTAAGGGTACTTATCAGACTTATCGTTCACACTTTCCTGCTCGGCTAGCGTATAGCACCTTTTGCGTTCGTTTTTTGCAGAAGCAATAACGGGGTGATCAAAGGTTCTCCTGAACATCTTTCCACTCATAAATACCTACCTGTCCGACTAGTTTCGGATTTTTAGTGTCTGTTACGTCATACTGTCTGATGTCTCCATGAAGCCAGTTGCTTAAATACAGGTATTTATCATTCAGCGAAAGAAGAATGTCTGTTATCAAACCTGTAAGGAAAATATCACCACGAGGCAGTAAGTTACCAACCTACGGCTTGAGCCTGCTAATTACAGTTGAACAAAAGGATAATTTAGAGTGCGACCAAATTTAGTTGAAAATGCTTCTGGTTATTGGCTTATTGTCCTATATTAAGGGCGTTTTAGTGGAAAATACACCTTGGTTTACCACTCGAGGCAAAAATCTGCACAGCAAATGAACGAACACTGCGTTTATCAAGGTAGCAAATACACTTTGCACTGACCCACCTGGCATTTCCGGTAGAGCCCAGCCTTCCACTTTCTTATTTGGAATTTTAATCACAGTTTCTGCACTCCAAGTCTTTTCCTTGAATAAGTTAATTAAAAGGTATGTTAAAAAATGAGACAAAGGGCACATCCTTGACAGTTAAGCTTAATTCGTTACTTTGTCGGCGTTACCGACTCACCTCATTTTTGAAGAAGCGTACCACCGTGCTGCTTAAAGCACATCCCACAAATCCCTGCGTCTGATCGGGGTCGTGCAAGAATCTTATTTCCAGGGGAACGGTACCAGCTCCTAAGTCAATTGTCTGTTGAATGGTTCGTGAGGTCCAGTCCCACACATGCAAGCGAGATCCGTATTTGCCTGTTAACGAGTAAACGGACTAGACTATTAAAAAATAACGCAGAATTTTTACTTAACCTGTCCCTCTTCAGATTAGTCTTGGCAATTGCTAGCCTGAGGTTGAGGTTGAAGTAATGTTTCATAGAGTCAGTATGTTAATGTAGGTCATGTTTCCAGCTCCGTATTTTTACTGCTTTGTCGAAGTCAATCTCCAATAAATTGCCCACATCAGACAAGTTAGGCAGGCGCCTTACATCACGCTCCAACATTTGGAGATTACCGCAGTTCCTCTTTCCGTGTAGTCCCTGGTATCAGTGATAATTTATTTGTCGTTCTTCCGGGGACATGCCGCAGTTGATATTGTGGTATTAAGCATTCTAAAACATCATTAATTCATGGATATCTCGTTATATTTTCGATACACATACAGTTTCAGCATTCTCAAAAACTGATAAGCTAATTACCACATCATGTAGCTTTGTGTCTGCTAAAATGCGACTCACCGGCAGCCACGTCTTCCACTTTAAATCCTTTGGTAAAAGCGCCTGGCGCTCCCCACTCTGAACTTACCATCACATTGTGTCGAGGCTGATACCAGAAGTCATACCCCATGGGTGCTGAGTTATTTTCGCCTTCCCAGCGTCCTTTGACGTCAAAGGTCTTGCCATCGAGAACAACAAAACCTCCTGACACGTGGAAAAGCGAAGAATCGTATCTTAATTCAATTCAACCGTATTGTTTATTAAATGCTAAGATGATAGGTTGACAGCACAAAGAAAGCGTAAAATAGTACATGGAGCCGGGCCGCAGAGAAACGTTGTTCGATTAAGTTCGTTGAAAAGCAACCTTTTTTAATGGGCGCGGTTGAGCTCAGAAATGTTCAGTCAGATAAAGGCGAATCGTTGGACCATGCCAGACGCGGGATACGATCATTTATCGGAAAGGAACGGAGCTTAGGGAGTGGCTGTTAAAGGCATAACCCTCTGAGGGGTGGGCCTTATACATGCGTTTTGGAGGACAAGACGTGTAAAAAGCTTCCCTTACGATTCCTCCCTGGTGGTCTGCCTGTTTCCTGTGAGTTACAAAATTGTCCAAGCGTTTACGTAAAAAAAAGCGTTCTACGGGTTGATCGTCAGGTACCTTCCTCGTTTCCATCCGGTGATCCCATGGCACTGATCATTATTTCTCCACTTCCCAAGCAGTGCGCTGTATGAAGGTAGGCCAGAGCTGTCTTATTAGTTACCTCCTCTGGTTCAACAATCTATGAATGATAAACAAGGATTTAATGATCACTGATGTACAATGTCTCTTAGAAAGGTATTGTAAAACTATTTCAAATGAGCAAAGAAAGTCTCAGAATACAGTCATGATCATAAAACCATTTCTGAAAATCCCCATCTTTTTTCCCCGTTAAAACAGCTTCTGATTTGACCGATTTGCATTATCGCCTCCCAACGTAAATCTCAGTCAGTTGGTTTTGTCTTTAAGAAGCTTTAAGGCCACCCAGGTTTTCCGGACAGATTTCAGTGCCCGCGGGTTGTCTGATGTAAGCGGTTATTCATACCTTGTGAATGCGCGGTGCCCTTGGATCTGTTTCTACATCAAAGATGTAAATCCTGCTGGAACTAAGCGACGGCATTATAAGGCGGTTCCTTTTCTGATTGGGATCGCCATGACAACTGAAAGAAATAAAAATGTGCAAAAATAAAAACAGCTGGCATCAGCCCAGGATGGTTTTCGATCAAGTGAACGCTTGTGAAATATTGTTAGCTCTTTCATGTAGTTTCTTTGATAGCGATAGTGTAAATGTAGTGAGGGTTTCAAGGACTAGCCTTCAACTACCTCCTTCGACTAGCTGCCCGGAACAGTACTTCTTTGGGTTAAGTTACGTTCGTCTAGGTCTCGAGGTCAATCATTATTTAGCTTTTAACAGATCGTTTCCCTCGCTTTGTGATGTTCACCGGCATCTGTTGTAGATGAGCGCACTGAATGATGTATGGAAGGCATAAACAAACACGATACAGTCGAGTAACAATGAAAACAAATTGATCGCAAAACAAAATAAAATCAGTGACAAATGAATCCAAAACTTAAAGCCGGGATATAACATTACCCCAAGGGGCACCAGTTACTGCCACCCCCTACCCATAAGCATTAAAAAACTACCCTGAGACCCTCGTTGGACGTGATCTGTAGGTATTGCTATGAGGCTTTTCCACTGACCTACTGCAGGCGTTCCAGCCACTGTGATGCAGCTCATCTCCCAAATAAGGAACCGCCAGGCGATGAATGACCTGTTTATATGAGAAGTCGATTACTCAGTTATGGCTAAATCCCATTGAAAGTTCTTGAATCAACTGGGATAACCAGGGATTTCCCATAATTCTGCCTTCGGAAAGATACTATTTTAATTGGGTGGGGTTGGGCGGGGGCTTCGGAGCGGAGGGTCATTAGTAAACTTTTTTTACAAATTGTGGAGGGTCAAACCTGTGGAGGGTCACAGTTTTTTTTGGCAAAAAAATTACTCCATGTCGCTTAGTTGACTCTTATTTGTTAGTGCTGAGCTTTATTTCTTACCTGGCTGTAAGAAGGAGATTCTGGATCAACATCAACAGTGGCCAGGTAGTCAGGTTTTTCTATACCCGTGTTGCTATGGATACATGGCAAATACAACAGTTTCTCCCTGGGACCTTTCATGGCGTCAAGGGGGGTGGCATACCCCGGACCACATTTACACGGATCTGCTAGAAAAATATTTGCATTGTTAAGCGTGAACGATCCCATGCATAGTGGGCTTCGTTCAGGCGTCGTGCATGAATTTTCTTGTGCAGGGTGTAGTGTCTGCTATGTCGGTGAAACTACCCGATTCTTTACAGGACATGCTCGTGAACACCTAAGTACAGAAAGGAACACACCCATAGGTACTGATCTGTAGAATTGTACATCTCAACGTTGCCACGACTCAAGTTCCAGCGATTCATCGTCATGATCAACAATCAATCCTTATGGCCTCAGAGGGGCATAGGGCCGCAACCTCCAGCGATTGCTTTCATGTAATTGCCTAGATACGTGGTGTTACCGGTGACCCCACCCCCCTCCCCCCTGCGCATATAGTGGTTTGATCGTTGATTCGTTCTTTTATGTAAACTTTTACCATATATAGTCTCAAACCAATAGTATGTCCGGAGACACCACGTAACTACCTGTAATTGATCTAGCGGGCACTAAATTCCAGTTCAAGATAAAAGAAGATTGCACATCGTGTGAAAAAACGTTCCTTAATCAGCAACTTCAACACACTCATTTAGCTTAATTTTGTAATCCGCACACTACATTAGCTTGCTATCCTCTGCTATCCCGGGTCTGCTATCCAATGGTTTAGGAGTTGCTTGTGCAACAAACAGGTTCCGAACCCCTGCTGATTAGGTACGGTGTAAGGTCAAGTATCATGAAGCTACCTCTACCTCAGATCGAATTCTATCTCCAGATTTTATCTCTCAGTCGAGCGACGAGATCACCAACCTGTTTAAAATGCTGCATTTTAAAACTAAGTCGGGACAGAATCTTGTTTTCACATAACTGTGACTTTGTGGAATGCCTTGAAACCCTATTTTGAATTGAGTGACTCTCGTGCTATCTTTAAACGTAAAAAGCTTTCCTGTCAAATGAGTTCTTAATGTTTACAAGTGCATAGTTTTATTAATGTTTTTTTAGTATTTGATCATTGTCTTTGAAAAGCCATGGGGAGAGGACAATAAAATTTGTATTGTGTTATTGTATTGTACTTTATTCTATTTTGTGTAAATAAAAGTTATTTCAGTCCAATTTGCATCATCTGTAATATTTGCACAGATCTAGAAGAAGGCAGACGTTTCTGCCGAAACATGCTTGTAAAATTTTAAATTGTCGTTTTATATCTCAAACTCGTTCTGATATGGCGTTTGAATGACATACACGGTGCACAAGCTGGTAAAAGGCCGGAATTAGGCATCCAGCGCTGCCTGTCTTCGACCCAGCACAAGCGGGCCTTGACTGCGCCCAAGACGATATCGCACTCCTTCGCTCCATGGTTTGTTGTCTCTTGTCTCACTTCTGTGAATGAATGTCATATGCTTGATTTCCAACAAACCGAGTGAAAACTCTGTGCCCACAGTGCGATCAGAACGTGTAGGAAAATGTGAAAAGAGCGAGCGTTTCTCTTCAAAACACGTTTCTCAGTACGAAGTATACAAGCCCAAAAGAAAACATAGTAAAAATAGCTCTGCTTGCAGGATGTATCGGCTACCTTTTCACAGCGAAAATTCAAGAGTCTGACCGGGCAGTACGTTTAATACTTTGCCGGTTTACTTCGTTCAAAGCAAGCAGACAAAACCACGCGGAATAAATTACGTCTTTACGGTTACAACTGAAACCCTTAACGTTTAAATTCTTTTGATCACTCGCTGGGCTGGCTTTTCTTTAGTTAAAAGGTGCTAACTATTCAGGTTTAATGACGTTTAGTGACACAACATCTATCCTATCGTGATGAAATTCAATATTGCGTGTTGAAAACAGACTTGTTATAAGCGACCGTGACCCAGATTGTTTTGTGACCCGGGAACTACTATCCCAGTGGTTTCAAAATCAAAACTTAATTTTCCTGAACCCAATCTAGATCTTTAAATTTCAATGTCAACGACTGTATCTGTATTTAGTACGACTGTATTGTTACTATTTTCCGTGCATATGCTAGTTTTTTGTGTGTTACGTTCTTTCTTTTGCTGTGCGTTGTTGAGATATTAAAGATGCACAGACAGAGGAAACGACCGGATTAAACTGAGTAACGAAGTTTATCGCATTGACCTGGCAAAAAATAGTGAATAGATAGATCGACTGTAAGAAAGCTACCCGGGTTGCCCAAGTATAAATGCTCTGTGGAATTCTGATATCGATCTAAAGCATTTTGTAGCCCGCTGCGGCTCCACGAGGAGCTTTGAGTGAATCCTGATTCAGTGCACGTGCTGACGGGAGAGAAGTTCTACTCGTGGCCGGCAACTACACAGACTGTTATAAGAATATTAGTAAGCAAAACGATAAATAAGGCTGAACTTAAGATTTAGTCTAATAGTTACCTTCACTCATAATGGTTACGCAACGGTCCGTCTTATAAACTTTGGTAACAGCCTGAAATACTGCTGAATCACTCACTCAAGTGCCGTCAATTAATGCGAAGCCGAAGTTAACTGCATTGAACTAGCAAAAAAAGGGTCAGTCTACCTGAATTCAAAGGGCAGTCTTAGTATAAGCGTAATTATGCTTTGTGAAATCTTGCTATCTAAAACATTTTGTAGCACCATGGGGCTTCACGATCATAGCTTTAAGCAAATCGTATTCGGGTGAACCGGACAGAAGCTCTTCTCGTGGCAACCTCACAAACTATTTTCAGAGTCATGATTAGTTTGGTATTAGTAAGCAAACAATGAATACGATTGAACTAAGAATTTAGTCTTATATGGTAGTTACCTTCACTCATAGTGGCTGCACAATCGGTCCGTTTGATGAACTTCAGTGACAGAAATACCACTGAATCACGCACTGGAACAGAATTTAATTATGCTGATATCATGGGTGACAAATTACTCCTTAATTTTGGCGCGAAATTTCAGCCGTAATTTATAATTTCACATGTGAAATTA
>OMLO01003311.1_pt1 | contig 13300 bp, 7 predicted proteins | sample 1674811 | NCBI WGS metagenome assembly OMLO01 (sample SAMN06265003, study PRJEB25207) | coral metagenome | isolation source: Coral host | place: Mexico:La Bocana,Puerto Morelos, Mexico | collected 2008-11-13
CGGTCATAATTTTTTTCTGACTATGACCCTAAAACTACAAAATAAAAGGGATTGTGTCTGCAAGCTTCAAACTAAAACGGTCACGCAATACTTAAACCAGTCTTTACCATCAAGGTGATAAGTGAAGATACGATTTTACATTAAATTTTGATGTCATTTTATAACTGGAGTATGAAAAACTGTTTTATATTCTCATCGGTCTTTTATTATTTTTTTTTTCATTCCTTGTTTTGTTTTTTATTAAAACTCACCTCTTTCAAAAAAGGAGCTGGACACACACTCGACTTATCTCCATAGGCCCTCGAGCATTGGTCGTCACCGTTATAGAGTTCGCCAGGCAGACGTTGTGGCAATTTCACAGCCTTTTGAGGTTTATCTTTTAAGCACGCAGAATGATCGCCACTGGGGAAATAAAGTGTAAGGAACATTACAAGCCAGCTGCCTGGCTGTGTGGACATAAAAATGTGTTAGAATCTTATTGTGTGGTATTCCTTGTCGTTACGTCTCAAGTACACTGTTTTTTGTGTTTTTTGTTGTGTGTCTGCGTGTAAACTGATTTATTTCATTAGTTTGAATCCAACACAGGAAAGAGAGACCTCTATTTGCTTAAGCAATTGAAGAAAAGCACTTGACTGATGGGAAAGTTCACAGTTTTCTGGACACTATCCGAGACAGTCGAGACAGAATGTGACTGCTTTGGAAACCCGGGTTTGGAAACCAAACATGTTATAACTTAATTTGTACTGAAAAACTCACTTTCTGATAATTTTGACAAATGAATTGTTCGTTATTATAGTTCTAACATGCTAAACGACATCAAATACAAAGTAATGCAACTGTATCAAATAGGCGGATGTGATCAAACGTTGAAGTAACAGCGATAAAACAGAAGAGAATACTCACGACAGAAAAGTGTGAATAGATTCCCTGCTACAGTGAGACCATTCAAACGCTGTCTCTTTACCGCTGGCCTGTGTGGACATGATGTTTGTTACGTCAGCACACGGATTACCTGCGCTGTCGTGTTGAGCTCCCAAACTACGAGAAACAAGAAGTCTAATTACAATCATAAGTACAGAAAAGTAATTGGAGATTATGTCTGCTGACGTTTAAGTTTTTTAATGCACTATAACGTTTATGCAATTTTTATGCGCGACGGGGAATTACTTGGAAGACAGCAAGTTATAACTCTAATGTAATTTGTTACTCTGTAGGAATAAAGTGCTGTAAACTTCTAGCGAATACTGTTTAGTCTCTACGGCCCGAATCGCTTCACCACCAAGTCGATCAGTCAGATCAATAGAACGATATTTGAAATGACACTATACACGGAAGAACCCTTTTTTACTTGCAGCTGATCTCGAGATGACAACTTACACTCGAGTGGCAGAAACATTATCAGCTACCACAGTCTTTTCCAAGAAAACTTTGGTAAGATCACCATACTGAGTTCAAACTGGTTGACATCACCTTTAAATTTACCAAGTAAACCTAACTTGTTAAATTGTAGTACTAGTGTACCTTTGCAAGAACCAAACGTCAGAACTAACACGTTGAAGAGGTAATGCTGACGCTTACTAAGGCTTTGTTCTACTCACTTGTGACCTGTTTCATGAGCCATGGTGTACGCTGTTCCCAGGCCCCCATCTTTGCTCAACGTACAACTCCCAGTGAGACTACACATTCCTTGGATTTGGGCAAGACCTTCGTTCACAGAAAAACAAATTATAAACCGTGATTTACTACATTGTTCTTGTTTTGGGGAAATGTTTATCGTGACACCGACGAGAAGTGTATTGAAGACCCAGGAATCGATGCGTTTCATTTTTAGAAGTGTTTTAATACATAGCTGGATGTGCTCTCTACATTTTAACTTGATCTTGCCTTTGGTAATAAAACAAAGTTCCATTCCCAAAACAAGTAAGGCAATCATCCATTCAGAGATGTTTAGATTTCTGAAGGGCTAATATTTTTCCCGTGGTGCGCGGTGGCCTCATGGTTAGTGCGCTCGCCCCCGGGGCGAGTGGTCCGGGTTCGAGCCCTGGCCGGGGACATTGTGTTGTGTTCTTGGGCAAGACACTTAAATCTCACAGTGCTCCTCTCCACCCAGGTGTATAAATGGGTACCGGTAAATTGTTGGGGAAACCTAACAAATCGCCGGGGAATGACCTGCGATGAACTAGCATCCTGTCCAGGGGGAGTAGAAATACTCCTAGCCGCTTCATGCTACAGAAACCGGGGATAAGCTCCGGCAGTTATGGTCCACTAGGATCGAAAGGCTTTTTTAATATTTTTCCCACGTAGTGCGCACCATGTCATTCCGGTTTACCGATTTATGCGCAGCAATGCCTCACCTAAAACTTTCTCGCAGCTTTGGCCTGGTCTTTTGTCCGCGTTTCGACAGAAATCATACCTGAAATAAAAACAAGGTTGGTAAGAACAGCTTTAAAAAATGAGCTAAACTTAATCGTAAATGGGTGACCATGGGAAAATTCCTTTAGCTCTATATTTATGACTGAGAGAACATAAATTCACATAGTGATTATGAGAAGCAGGAAACTGCATATCATTCCTAGGTCCTTCGTAGACCCACATTTTTATGCAAATTGGATAGCACTTGTAATGAATACAGAGCAAAACTTTGAAAATTACTGAAATTATCTGTTTCTTTTGTTTATCAATCCAAAGCTAAACAAAACCAAAAAATGTTTGCCTACCACGAAGAGTCACCAGATCAAGCGGCTCATCCAAAGCATACATAAGCCGTAAAATGTGAAACAATATATCCTTACCGTGAAATAAGTGCGGCGTGATCAAAGTGATCCGGGTGGTTATCATCCTGTATGTTATGTCCTTTTGTCCATTGACAGAAGCTTGTCATGGTGTTCCCAGCATGAGAGCTTATCGTGAGTCCTTCCTACAGGTGTGAGCTGAATGAGTCAATTTGTACAATGCTTGCTTCATTTCTACAAGCTTTTGTCGACTACCACCCACAAGGAAGGAGGCGAATGGGCTACTCGAAGACGCTCTTAGAAAGCGGTCAAAACATTAGCAAAGAACTGTGTGAGTTAGAGGGCACTGGTTAACGCTCTTTTCTCCTCCGGTGGTGAACTTCATCATGTAGTTTATGTGACTTATTTCGAAAGCTACGTACCTCTTCAGAATCTGTAATTTCATTCGTTCCTTGTTTCACGTACCTCTACTGTTTTAAGGGCCACTGTTCTACTGTTTTCTCAGCAAACTTTTTACGCCTTCTGTCAGGTGCATGACGCCTCATTTATTTTAGTGATGTTAAACCCGACGAAATAACATGGCTGCTTGTGAGCATCGAATCATGTATGATCTTATTTTAGGTTTCAACGCACCCAAAGCACAGTAAGGTGTGACAGGTTTTCATTATCATCAACGTGTAAGCGATACGCGGCAACAAACCAAAGGCCTGGTAAGTCGATTTGAGCTCTTTTTTTTGCCTATCATATCGAAGCATAAATTCGACCAATTCGCCAGGAAAACTCTCACACTGAAAATTCACATTTCAAGTTTTGTAAAACAGTATTCCGTGGCATGTGAAGAGTCTATCGTAACTTATTCCTAGTTGCCAGTCTTACTCACCTGATCATTCTCAAGAATCACTAGCTTGTGCAAGACATACTTCATGTTCGCGCCAATGGAACTGTCGCCTATAAGATTGTAAACCTAAATTGGGGAAAGCAGTCAAAAGACGCTTTCTTGAGATTGAATTGAAAACGCTGTCACTAGATGAAGTGTCTAGTTGGAGTGACTTATCAATATAACTGAAATGTTAAAGAACAATAGATTTCGTTTTAGAGAGACACAGCAAACAATTTTCGAAAGGACGAACTCGCTTAGTTTAAAATCTGCAACGTTTGCTCGTTATTCCTAACGTCACCCAGATTAAAACATTTTGTACATATTCTACAAGAGAAAATGTTCTCAGCGAAGTGACAGTTGAATTTTTTCTTTTCTAATAATTAACCTGAAAATTTGTCATGTGGTTCATATCTATTGAAATTACAAAGGCCATTAGACTTACAATATTAACTAGACTAGGAACATAAACTTTAAGCTCCTCGATTCCATGAAAATCAGTCATTGTCTTGTCGGCAACAACCAGCGTTTCGATGGTAAAATCTTTGTTATAATTCACTGGAGCGGGCAAGTCAAATACCATCCGCTTCTTCCTAGAACTTGGCTTATCTGCAACAACAAGAAAATAATGTAAGTGCAGTGAGGGGACAAAAATACTAAGCAAAAAAGTATTTCATATATGATCATTACTGGCTGTTTGGTAAGATTTGTATAATTTGAACGGTTTAACATTAAAAATACCAACCTTTCACCCCACACCAGTTCTCCGATCTTTTCTCTATTTTAAGCGCCTTCCCAACACTCTCCAGGGGTGTAGTGGATCTTCTATGGATCACGTGGGCGCGAGTTTTGTTCTTTTCCAATCCTAGTCGATCTGGAAGCGGATGTATTGTGAATACATCTTCTGGAGTACGAATCAAACCTCGCTGAGGAGACATAACATTTGCGTTATAAGAAATAACGTCAGGTTATTTGCTGCTCAAGGTCAATACCAACTCAACTCTAGGAATACTTACGTTCCAATGTTTTTCTGCCCTCCAGGCCGATAAATTTAAATTTAAATGGAGGTGATTAACGTAATTTCTGTCTTTGGAGAACTTAATCTTAAAAGAAAGTAACATACCTGTGGTAAAAGTTAATGGGAGTACTTCAAACAGTGATTATTGTTACTTTAGACGAACTCCAAAATGCGGCACCTTCTCATCGACCGATCAAAGAAAACAGCAAAAGTAAGAATTCAAGTTCTAGAAGCTTTACTTACCAGCCCATTACAATTGCTTAATGCCACTTTAGTACCCAGTCCTTTTGACGATACCGCGTGACCAGTGTAATGGCAGTGATCGATGTCCAAGTGGAATCGAGAGCTTTGATTCCCACGAACTTCGATGACAAAGTTGGGCGAGAGCAGCTCGTCATTAAGAGTAACATTTAAGTGAAAATTCTGACCAAACGCAGACAGGTGGAAGAAAACTGGTTCTTTAATGGCACTTGTTACGTCGCGGCGTCTTCTGTGATTTCCATTAGACAAGTCACGTGACAAAAAGGCGGCATGCTCGTCGACTTGAACTGGATGGGTCACGTGGTAATCTGGAACTGATATTATGCTCAGTTATTACTGAAAGGCGTTTGTTAAAATTGCACCAGCTCAGTCTTCAAGATAAATTAATCTTAAATATAAACCAGTGTGGTATGACAATCTATTTATAAACATATCACAGGATCTCAAGGGTAGCGGTTTTCATCTTGCGATGTCGCTTATACCTGTACATCTTTCTCTGTACGTTATTAAAAAACGTTTGTGGTTCTCTGGTATTTAAAAAAAAAAGGGGGAACAATGCATGAAGCTTGATTTGTCGCCAACTCAGTCATAATAAATAAGTAATTTTGTGAAATCTCCGGCAATTAAGGATTTACACTACTCGTTAAGTTAGACAAATCTTTCAAATTACAATTGCCTAAGCGCTAGTGTAATTTTCAGAGAATTTTGTAAACATCACACTTGGTGCAAATCCCTAATTGTGCTCGCATTCATACGATTAACAATACTTATCAAGCACAGTACAAGCAAAGTACCATGTAACAATCAGTTTTTACTAAAAACGGGAACGAAGGATGAAAGGGAATATTCGGTCGCGCTATATTGTCCCTCAGAAGCAAATCTCACCCAAGATTTTAAGCTCTTTGATTGACTGTTGAACTAAACGTAATCAACTATATCGAAAGAAGAAAGTAAACTGACATTGTCTTACGGTGATTATTTCTTCTCTTTTCCTTTTCGTCAATTTCAAGGAGTCTTTTCTAAGTCTTATTCAGTGAAGCTTGAAAACAAACCTATCAAGGGTTAATTACCCTCAAAAACCGATGTTTTTTAGTGGTGAGGCCCACATGTATTTATCACCCCAAGAATAACTGTATTAAAGACAGTAACTGAAGTAAGAAATTTAAAAGTATTCTCAGCTAAGTCGCTAGTCTATTTCGCCCCATTAAAGTAAAGTTTATCTTAGCAAGTTCAGCTGAGACTGCATGGCATTTTGTATACATATCACATATGTATACATGAAGGGTGCATTTAATACGTTACCTCGCACAGGAGTTAAGATAAGGAATATGCTTATAAGTGGTAAATTAATTACATTTTCGCTTTTTTGTAATTAGCAGCGGCTAATCTTTTGAATAAATTCATGAGAATGTAATTATTCTTGTTGTGGCTAAGCTGAAAACAGCCATTATAAGATTTATTCTTGCAAGATAACCTCTTTTTACTATGCAAGAATGACAGCAAGATAACCTCTTTTTACTATGCAAGAATGACAAAGCAGTAGGTTTTACATTAAACTAGCAAAAAGCCACTGCAAACTTTTGCATAGTCTAACTTGTGCCAGGGACAATTCGGCAATTCTCACAATTTATCTCTTTTCGTTCCTTTTGTTGTATCGATGCAAAGCCTTGTCAATTACTTAAACCAAAACGGAAAACATCTCAGTGGATCTATCGATAAAAATTTCAGCCGTAAAATATAATCTGTAAAAGTCAAGGTTTAGCCATGTTTTGAGACGTTTGGCAAACACAACCCAAACAAACTTGATTCGATACATTATCAGAAGACCGGCTGGCGTCAGCAACATCAACCTGTTTCAAACCTGTTTGAATGTCTGTGCCGTGATCATATCGAGCAAGTAGCGCATAGCAAGTCATAATAAATTCGTTATTAAAACTGGATTTCCATCAGTGTTAATACAAATCTCTACTGCTGAAATTTTTCAGGTTCTCTATAATGCATTTAGTGATTGAGGTGTAAAAAAAATTAAAGGTGTTATTAAATCGTCTTGCAAATTTTGCGATAAGGTTTATATTTTTTAATTTGAGTAATTCAAGGCTTGATCAAAAATAAATGACAAGCTTGCGACCGCATTAATTTTGCTGAGGAATTTCAAAGTCTCGAATATAATATTATAATTAGTTGATTTCGCTGCTGTCAGTGTAGGTCTTAGAACTCAATTCATTGTATTTCATCTGTCCGCCGTGATCTGCCTAGACGATAAATTCGTCTATTTATGCACTAACATTTCAAGGAGATCCACTGTTAGTGGCTGTAATTTGTTTCAAATCATGATTTACTAGAGCTTATATTGTCTCATGAACAAACTGAAATGTCGTTCCTTTTTCCAACTTTTCTACAGTAAGATTGGTCGAGATTCCTTTTTAACAGACCATGAAAAGGGGCTAAAAGATCTTCCACATCAGGGCCCATGCATTCATAAAAAAAGGAACTCAATAATGTAAGAGATTTTTATTTGTCTCAGATTAAGGTTAGGTTATCTGCTTGCGCTTAGCTTTTAGCACATGTTTTCTTCCCGTATTTAAATGAATTGACCTCAACTATAAATGTATTTTTTCTTCACGGAATCGTTTTAGACGAAGATCTATTTTATTGAGAAAATAATTCCTATTGTTATAAAATAAAATATGGATGGATGAAAATAAGAATCAGTTTCATAATCGGCAATATTGTTTAACTGTATTGACTTGTTTCGGAGCGAGAAGTCAAAGTATTTGTATAAAAGTGTGTGCTTAAACGGAAATAGTTGCAACAACGCATTTCATTGGTTTTCTCATGTTCGAAATACGGCTGTATTCGTTGAGCGACTTCACTGAGCTAACTTTCATTGGAACTCCCTCTCGTTATTTTCCTTTCTCTTACAGATGTTGGATATGCTGTTGAAAATGTTAAGCTAAATTCTCAAAGCTGGCAAAATACTGTGTTTATTTTAATTATATTTCGTCTTGTTAGGTTGATCTCGTGGAGTTAGCTACCCATAGCATGATCCGATTTTAAATAATAAAGTGCCACTCCTCTTTGTTTTAAAATCGCCTGAAAACAAAACTAACTTGGCTTCATCGAATAATCTCACACTGCTTACCATCTTGAGGGAATGGTTCACCAAAAATCGTCTCCCTCTCTTGCGGCGTTAGTAAGTTGTGCACATCCTCAATTCAAAACAGAACAATGGAAAATAAGTAAAACTTTTTAGCATTTGATGAGTGTGACAATTGATTAGTTCGTCTCCCAGCTAAGAATTTTTTAAGCTTGTAAATTTTCTTACCTCGTATGAATTTGCTCCAGCCCGCGGAAGAATGAAAAGAAAAACGCATACTGCGATAGACTGTAAGACCATTCTGCCTCAAGGCACGAGCAACGTTCTGGTTGACGACCCGTTCAATGTAATCGTAGGATCACCAGTCGCCAAGTATCTGTGCGCTTTCTGAGCTAATTATACTTTCAAATGAGCCCGATATTTGCTACTGTTTTGATGTTTTTATTCGGTATTGATGGAGTATAGCTCGCAGCTACTCAATGATTTTGTCTCGGTCGGTTCCTCTCAAGTTCTCTCCATTAATGATCTAGATAAACAACGAACGCAATTAGAAAACTGATGCCGTCCTGCCTTTTAAGAATTCTCTAAGAGTAAGCTCTTCTCAATCTGCCACTTCAATTGTGATAACATCTCGTGCAACATAAAAAAAAAATTAAAAAATACAAGAACAAACCACCGCGAACACCCTCTTACTAAAAACGGCACACTAAGTTCCGAGTATTTTAAAACATTTTTACACCCCCACTTTTTATAAGGAAATAAACGCTGTAATGTAACAAAGAGAGATTGAAAGCTCTCCCGCCGATTTCGAAATACTTATGTAAACCACACCACGCCAGGCCATCTTACCAATAAATCCATCTTGAGATGGTAAAGTACCTTTGTTGACAGAAGTAATTTATTTCTGGCAAACTGATTCACAGTTCGTTAATTGCAGCTTATGTGTTTTCAAATTGTTGGCCACACGAATGAACGTTTGATTTTACCGCCCGTCAAGAAAGTTGTTACATTTGACCTTTTCCCTCTGTTTTCTCACGAAACATTTTTCAACTTCTAAAATTGGCGAAACTGTATTCAAAATCGCAAGAATAATCACTTTAGTTCTAGTGTATGGATATAAGATGGGTAACAATAGTTTTCTCTAAAAACAAGAAGAACGCATCATTATTTTACGCATGATTCAATCAAAACTATTTTCTAAACTGTGTTTATTCTATTGATGGTTTGCTCTCTTTTGGTAATTATCAATCGGCTGCGATAGCCACCAGAGTAATAAACCAATATGCTGAATTTCTTTATTATATGTTTTGGTGGTTTCATGGTAATATATTTTTCGATCTTACATTAAAAAATATCTCCAGTGAAGCTCGTGGAGTACGGATTTAAGTTTAAAGCTAGATTCATACGTGAATACAAATGTGTTCGGGTTTTTTCTGTGCAAATGTAGGTTATCCTTTTCTGAAAAGAAAACGTCTTTTGTCAGATCTCTATATGATGTTTTCTCTGTAGAATGATATTGAAATTCATCTGATTACAATTTCAAAGCGAATAGTTGCAAACTTGTTTCTTTCGCTTAGGGTTGACGCCTATAAAAGTGAACGCCCTTCTCAGTCGCTCTGTACATTGCCATTTCGTCTGGCTAAAAATATTCTAAAAATATTCTAAAAGATTCTAAGGGACTTTTAAACGATCGCAAACGCTCATCAAACGCGATGCTGCATAAAGATGTGTGATCGTTCTGTTTGGTGTAAAACCCGCGCTTTCAACTTATGCACTATATGAATTTTACCTCGTGTTGTTTACTTGCATTAAAACTAATCAAATATTTAATTGTTATTTACTGTGTGGTTTATCCCGATTAGAAAAGAACACAGAACGCCATTTTTGCAGCAAATGCATTAGTAAACAGCCTACGTCTCGTAACCGCTGATTCGCCGATTAATTACTTTTGCCGCCTCCACGGCGCCTGAGGCACTCAACTGCGACTAAACACACAATGAGGAGATTTTCCGATAAATCCTTGATTTTACTGACCAATTTTTTATGGCCATGACAGGACGGATCGAGTTAAATTCTTATTTTAATAACTGGTCTTACCGGAAAATTCCAAATTATTTGGACTCTCATGTGAAGTGTATACAATTTTGATGAATGAAATGGAAATGAAATGTCAGAAGGACTCAAGGTTATTTTCAAAATACATTGCATATTTTCATTTAATTCAAGGGAAAATATCACTTTATTTATATTCACGCCGGCTCTCAAAATGATGCATGTAGTTAAGTTACTTTTCTAGAAAAGCGTCAATCAACTTTGTCTAAATGACCGTGAATCTGCCGATAACATGCTTTCCGTTAAGGAAATGATATTGAGCTCTCACGAACACAGGCGATATTGATTTTTAATTAGTGGATATAATTTACGTATCTAGCCCTAAGGCACTTGAACGTTATGTTTTCGATACAAACCCCGAGACGTCCAAACTATAATTTACAGCATATCCGTCATATTTCACGTCAATAGATTGATATATCCTACATGTTAGACTCCGAAGTCATGAGATAAGTCAATATCACCCGAATCCTTTTAATCTGACGATTGCTCAAGGGCGTGTCATTTCCGATAACACCTTAAGTATTACAGTACTTCTAAGTAGTTCAAAGTTTAAAATTTTTCTCCCCACCTTCCCCTACGTTTGTTTTATTTGACTTAAATAGAAAACCAGCCTTGCAAGCGTGGGCAAATCCTTGAAAAATATGTATAAAAATACACGATAAATGCTATGAATAGCTGCTAGATTTTGCCCGTAGCCGTCCGAAATGTCCTTTGCCGCTAAATATACTTGCTAAAATATCTTATCACTCCCAAAGAGTTTAAATGGCTCGATCAGTGCGGTATCATCAGATTGTATTCAGCTAAAGAATAGTCTGAATTTCAAAGAGACGGAAGAAAAAAATGATAACTTTTTTTATAAAAGCAGTGAAACGTAATTATAAAGTTCTTTTTGAAACAATCTAGCCACTGGAAGCACCATATACTCTGTGTATTTAAATTACAGCAGCGTTTTCTACTCAAGCAAAGATCGCTTACATGGAGAGAAAATTCAAATCTTTAGATCCTCCTAGACGGCTGTCATTTAAAATTTTTCATTCCTTTCGGTCGACTTTGGTGTCTTTTTTTTGTTTTCAATTTTGTTTCCCGTAGTGGTAAATGCTTTCGACGGTTACTGATCGATACTATCGAGTGGAAACTGAATTCGAATGCAGCAACCATGTTGTTTTCAAAGAATCGTGTTTGCGTACGTGCTCTATCGTGTTTTTCGGCTTTTAGTATCACTGCATGCCCTAAAACCTGAATAGAGCTCGCCGACGCGCTTTTTTTGCACGGGAGCGTCACGTTGCAGCCGCAGGCCTGCTGTCACCGCGCCGCGCGAAAAGGAAGCTTAAAAGCGATTTTCCATTAACGGGAAATTTGTGCCTAATTACTCTTTGTCATGGAATCACGAAAGCTATTTCACCTGTTTGAATTAAGAACTGACAAAAGAAGGGGAAACGCTACAAGAGAAACTTTTGTACATAATGCGCGAGATGACATTGGAACTTGTTAGAATAGTTCCCTAAATCAATATTTTCGAGGACTCTAATTCAGATTTAACCCGAGTAAGTCTTTCTTTCAATCGAAATTGCTCGGCAATTAAGATATAGCGCAACTGAATTTGAAGCCAGACTGGCTGTAATAAAATTAATTTCAGTGAAAAATCATAAAAGGTTATCAGTATAGCAAAGAAACGTGATCTCCTTAATCTCTTTCCAGTACATTCTAAGCTTTTACGTCGCGGAGAATCAGAGAGAAAAAAATATTACACTGATGTGCACCGGGTGGAACGAAACTAACTGTCAAAAGGCGTCGATCAGAGATAAACAAGAACAAAACACTTCTTCCGCGTGTTTCTCTCTGTTTCCGCCCAACAACTGGCACAACAAATTTCTCACAGTGTGGAAATCTTTTAAAATAGTTTTCGAATCACCGTTAAAGTCTCGAGATTTACACGCGTTCAATTTCTCCCAACGTAGAAATTGTAAGTTTTACTGTTTTCGCAACGGTTTCATCTCATCTACCTTCCGTCTCATGATTTTATATTGTGTTGTATTTCGTTTAATGATCTGGTGATACACGGTCATATCAATACAAAAAGAAAACACACAGTCAACAAGAAAACGTATTTCATAATATCAATATAATTCACTTTGGGGAAAACCTTGATTTCAATCACTCTTCAGATTAAGCCATTTCCGAGTTATCTTTTGCCTCGGTTTCAAAACGAGTTCTCGTGTCAGAAACCAGCTTCACATGAAGAAGTTACCGGATCAACCTGTAGGGGAAATACATTTTCATGTGAATGGTTTCGCACGAAGACTTGGTTTAACACAGAGCAAAAGGCAACTAGGAAATCTCAGGCCTATTGAATCACGATCGGATAAAACAGAACACACACCAAACATGAGGGGAACTTCTGACATTGCAAAGTGCTAACTTTTATTGTTGAAATAACAAATTTTCGGCATCAATACTAACCAACGGATTATTTTCCAGTGTTGGTTGTCATTTTTGGCTGTCTGTGAAAGAGCATCAGCTCCTCTAAGCTACTTCTCCATTGTACTGTACAAAAATTACAAGACTTCTCCCCTACTGGCAATATACACTACTGGTCCTTTTATACAGGGGGGATTAAAGCCCTAACCTTGACCTTTCTCTATCTACACAAACATTAAGGTGGCTCGCCACGGTTTCCAGTATTTTCTAGTATTTTCTCTTTGATAATATTATCCATAATGATGGTATCAAACAACTGCCCAGTCATTGGTAAAAAAAAGAGTCTAATGGTCTATTTCGCGACTCTAAAGGTTAAAATTGCAACAGCATGACCCGTCCGACGACACCCCTTCATATAAGCTTTCACAATAAGTGCTTGATTCTATGATGACTTGAAGATTTTTTTAAAACGGATCGAACAGCGAAATCTATAAGCCACAGAAAGATAAAAAAAGGCGTCACGGTGCAAAAATTTTGGGTCAAAATTCAGGATGTACTATATACAAACAGTGTAATTGGAAATAGAGCGGTTTTCAATTGAGTATGGAAAGTATTTATACTGGTAAGTAAAGGGTGAAAGTTTCTAAAGAAACTGTGGTGCTGCGTCGGTGGGGGTAATAAGGTAATTTGGTGAGCTCTGACGATGGGCTAACGCTCGAAACGTTAGCTTTTTAACTCGTTACGGTGGCCAATTTACATTTTCAACTTAGTTGATATAACCA
>OMLO01003312.1_pt1 | contig 13293 bp, 7 predicted proteins | sample 1674811 | NCBI WGS metagenome assembly OMLO01 (sample SAMN06265003, study PRJEB25207) | coral metagenome | isolation source: Coral host | place: Mexico:La Bocana,Puerto Morelos, Mexico | collected 2008-11-13
TTATTTCTAACTGGTTTACGACGAGAAAGCTTCTGTTGCAATTAGTAGTAGGTCTGATTACAAAATGCCTGGACTATAAGGGATTTGAACTCTCAGGCATCACCCTATAGATTGGGATGACATGGAGAAAGCTCACCATTACATAGAGGATCACACCTATCTACATGTATGCAGGGGAAGATAGATGCTTAACATTATGCAAAAACTTTGGTTGAAAAACTGGAAAGCAATAGCCCTTTACACGATTTACTTTTCTCATTTGCATCACAGTATAATCTAACATGTATGTGAAGCAATTTCCAGCTATTTTGTAGTTTTAGCCCAAAATTGCCTCGCATACACATTGGATCACATTGTAATGCAACTGAGAAAAACTAACTACTGTGAAAAGGGCTATTTTAAGGAAAATACTGTAGAGGTGGACCATTTTTCTGTTCTTAATGTAATGGTAGAAATTCTCTAACCAGTTTCCAGACACTCATTAGCCAAAAACAATTACAGGAAACTGAATAGTAAATGCTATGTGTTTTCTCTTTTGGTTGGTCTCCTAATTTTGGAAAAACCTTTACTAATATTGAACGGTCATCCAACCAGTATATTCCAACAAAATTAATTATAAGCACTCTTGACACACATCATCCTTAACCAGAATTGCCATCCTTAAATAGAATCAATATTTCAAAAAGTAGAAGATGTTGGCAAAATACAGTGCACTAAGGATGAAGAAACCATGTTCAGTGAGGATGTATAATGCAATTCTGACCAATCACCTTTAGTTAATTGCTTTTACTGACAATGGTTATAATGTAGGTATGTATACCGTTCCTCCTTTTCATTTCAAGCCAAATTGTTTGCAAATGTCTGGCTTTAAGCAGGGTTGAAAATCAAGACTTACTTCAAACACTCCATGATTTTGATTCTTTAGTCCTATGCTTCCTGATAAGTTCTGCCATGCACGCCCACGAACAGAAGATGGAATACCTTTGCGACATCTTTCTTTCACCTATGAGTAATGTTCAATAGTGAGGTCAAACAAATTGAATGCTCAGTCATTGTTGTTTTTAGAAGTAATTAACTTAAATTTAATGCACAATTACCAGGTATTCTATTATACTGTAGGTATTCTATTTTTGGTCCTTTTTGGAGATTTTCAGCCTGGATATGAGCCAAATTAGCTACAATCCACCTTAAAGGGACACAGTCAGCTTTACTACCGCGCTGACCTGGACACTAGTTTCCCAACTTTGAAAAAAGTCCCCCTGAACCTGAAATCAAAGTTACGCGTTGAGTACCTCTCGAAATCTACTTCAATCCTCGCAGTGTTTTGCTCAATTTTCAATCGTTTACTGAAATACTGTTTATGAGTATGCTTTTGTTCATCTTATGATATTATTTTATCGCGTTTGGTTAAAAACAGTATTGATCGCATTCTCAACAGAACATGAAACAAGAGGTGGGAAACGTGAAGGCGCCGGGCAGAAGAAATCGCCTGTGTTGGTCAAAATAACCAGAGAAATTAATCAAAAGCATTGGAGAGCAAATCACCATTGTATATATTTGGAAAATGTGTGCTTCCTCGACCTGGCGGAAAAGTTCGAGCGGGAACCTTCGTAAACGATTCGAACTTTGTGTCATGGCAGAGTGAAGTGAGGTTGACTAGCCTACACAACTTTTACGGTTTGTGACATTTGTACAGGTATTTTAAGTGGAATTGAGCCATTAGATCGTGTTATGGCAAACAATGAGTTCTATAGGTCATAGGTCTACCTGATTTCCGCTGTTATGTGCATGTCGCTTCGTGGAGTTTGACGCCTCTGTAATTTGCCATGTGCTTAATACAAGCACTATTTTGACTCGGAAATACGTCAAGGTTTGCTTAGATGCGCTTCTCACTTTCTTCTCCGCGCTTCTTGTGAAGAAGTGCGATATGCAAATTAGCTACGAAATGGTATCCAGTACACATGTGCACCAGGTGACTGTGTCCCTTTAAAAGGCATTTGCAACAAGATGGCATACCTTGTTTGCCACTAGGACATTTTTTCTCAGGTATATGCAGAAATCAAAATTTGGATGAGAAAGTGACCTTCGTCTTTAGACTGGGCCTGCTTTCAGTTCAAAAAAGGTGTCATCGAGACAGGCAATTTCTATCACAAAGTGGAGTCACAGACTAGTCACAGGAAATTTTGCTCTGATTTCTGAGCATTTTTGTGCATATCTCAGGCTGCACTAAGCATTGCATCATTGGAAAGATCTTTTCCTCGTGCAGAACTTGAGTATAGATATTGCCAATTTTGGTCAAAGGTGATGACATCAGTAGTGAAACAAGGGCCAATGCTTGTCAAACCAGCTACTGCCAGCACAGGAATCAACAGACCAATATTATAAGCTACACCTCTTATTCCCAAATCAGTACAGTTAGCACCCGAAAGTTCAATTTGAATTTTCTGAAGTAGCTTGCATAAATTAGGGTTATCATAAAACTATGTCCTTATCTTTACTCAGTACTGCAACTAGCAAAATAATCAAAATCTTTTTCTATTTACATGTGATTTAAACACATATGAGAGATGCATTGGTCTTGTGGTTAGTACACTCATTTCCAGATCAAGCAGTCCAGGTTTGAACCCAGGCCAGGGATATGCAAGATACTTTACTCTCACAGTGTCTCTCTCTACCCGGTGTATAAATGGGTACTCAGGTAAACTTAATACTGGGCTAACTCTGCAATGGACTAGCATCCCATCCTGGCCAACTGGCTCATCAGGCTGGAATTTATCCTAGTTTAGCATGAAGAGAGTATATCTTCTCCCTCCTGGATGGGATGCTAGTCCAGCATAGTAAATTTGCCACTACCCATTTTACATCCACACCTGGGTGGAGAGAGGCACCATGAGAGTAAAGTGTCTTTCCCAAGAACACAACACAATGTTCCTGAACACGACTGAAACCCTGAGCACTCGTTCTGGAGTCGAGCGCACTAACCATGAGGCCACCTCACCCCCCACAAGGGGAAGGTAAGAATCTGCCTTACTGCTTCATGCTACAGAAACCAGGATAACCCCTGGCCAGATGGGTCACTTGGCTTGCGCGCAGACTTTATATGTAAGGTAAATGTCATCAAGACCAATGTAACACCTTGTCTTCCTCACAATTATAAATCTATAGCTTGCACTTGAAATACAAAGGAATAATAGACTGCAACCTTAAGTGCAGCTCAGATATACATGTAAGCGAACTACACATATTCCATTTATATGCACATATTTTGTGCATAAGCAAATGGCAATGTGAGTAGATACATGCTTATGTTTCTTTGTTGTGCTTTCCCTAAGCTTGCAGGAGCATTGTTGGAAAAACAAAGGACATTTCTGGGAATGAAAGAGCATAAGGCTTGAACCATATTGTGAAATGATCAATGAAAGCGTTCAGACATATTTTGAGTTCTTTATGGCGTTGCAAATTCACTAGCAAACTATCATTTATTAACAACTGCTTGATCTTTAGCTGTCAAAAAATATGGGAAGAAAATTGAAACAGTAGCTTTAACTCCTTATTTTAATACCTTGTTTCCCTTTGTTGAAAATCAATGTTTACATTGCAGTTTACAGCTGTGAACTACTTGCGAAATAATCACTTGCAAGTAGTCCTTGCAGTTCTAAACAAAGTAACCACTTTTGATTTTACCTTGATTTCCAGTTTATAATTTTGAGAATAAAAATGAAACTACGAGGAAAAGTTTTGCGTTTTTGGTATGCACTAGCAAGTCATTTACCGGTACGAAATGTTAAATGTCTGAAGCATTCCAAGGCCTTGTCAAAAGATCTCTGATTCCATTTGACACAAATAGTTCATCCAAATGGTAGAAATACTCTTTGCTTGAGAAATGATCTGTTTATAGAAGCTTCTAAAGTGCATTGCTCATGTTTAGTTTTAGTTTTCAGCACACATCAGCAAGTCCCTTACCAAATGTTTATTGTCAGATCGAAGCACTCTGATTAGATCTGTCGTTGAAAAATAATGGTCTCTCCACCTCTGTTTGACACAAATTGTTCATTCAAACAGTATAATAACTCATTCCTTGATGAAATAAATGTGGCTAAATGCAATTTAGGCAAAGTTAACCTCGAAGCAATGCTCTCCAGCTGCCTTCGGATGCAGGAAGCTTGCTTGCAACCTTGGCGGTTCGCTGGGACACTTTGTGACGCCCATATGCAGTGGGCCGCTACCGCTGGACGCACAAAGTTTGTGGTGGCCCAAGATTCTCGCAGGGGCCTTTCATGACCTTTGCACGCAACGTGCTGCTCGCTATCATTCGCAAGCTCATTTCGCCAGCACATTCGCTCGCAAGCTTCGCTTTTTGCCCGGCCCACCCTCCCTTGGGTTGGTCGAAGAGCCTCGTGGTGGGTTGGTAAGTATTCCACTGAGTCCTTCAGTGTGACGGTGCCCAGGAGGGTGGTGGCCGCTCCAGGGTTACCATGGATACCTCCTTCCCTGCTCTGCATCGCCCGGCTCCACCGACCCTGAGGCAGCAACGCCCAAGCTCATCTATTGATGATGAGTTTAATTGTTTATCAAACTTTCTATGGAATGTTGCTCACATATACTTAATTTTTCTTCAGGGAAATGTTCTGTTGGCACTAGCTTAGTAACAAGATATTTCAAAACAAGATGGATTTATACTGGACAAAAAGAACTTTCAAGCTATATTTTATCACAGCATGGTGCTACAATGTAAACAGCTTTGCGGCGGATGGAGATTCCCTTCTGAACAACGTTTAACTGCTCTAGGTCCTCTAGAATAGCAACCTTTAACTGATCAAAAGATTTTTCTTAATGAAGTTTTATTACTGTTTAACAGCAAGAAATGTAAGATTATGCTTATGAACAAAAACAGCAATTTTAGGTGCCACCGAACTTGCAACGATCAATGCATACTCTGATAAATATTTGTGAAGTTCTTGTTAATTGGTAGATTAATTAGCCACATCCCTGATTTTTAAAGGACATTTTTCAGAGTAAAAAGGTGCGCCTCATCTGATGGTGTTTATAGTACTTGATACGTGTGGCACATTTGCATTAAGCTTAATTCTTAAAGCTTTGCATCATTTATTCTAATGTTTAATACCAACCTTTGGGAATTTCTTTGCTATCCACTTGTCCCAGTTTTGTAGCATTTGAATCCACTTTAGCTCTCTATGTCTGTAAACATCTTTAGCTATATCATTGTTTGCCTCTCTAAATCAAGAGAAGACAAACCATTACGAAAAAATGATATAAGAAGAAATCACTGTAAAAACTAGTTTTCACTAGCTCACAAGCATGTAAGCAACATATAATGCTAGATGAATTTTAAGGAAATTTTCCTAACATAAGGCAATACTAAATAATAAATTACCAACATATTAGTACATTTGTGTATGTTCCAAAAGCTAACCAGCAGAAGCGCCTAACAGAATACAGGCCAGTACATCTATATATCAAAGGGAACACCTGTTTTGAATACTGATGTTCTCTGCTTTGCTTTAGTCAAATTGATAAATGTGACAAAATGTTTCAGAGTAGGGTGCGAATCAGTCACTTGGGTTAATACCCAGAATTTCCAAATCTTGGTCACAAAATTTATTTATGTACATGTAGCCCTGCACAGGACAATGTACCCTACAATGGAGGACAAAAATCCTTGGGACAGCTATGGAAAACCTTGTTTCCACATCCTTAACTTATCAAATAATCAGATGTAGCGTAATATGCACTTCTCTAACCACATGGATACCAAGAATGTCCCTCCCCTCCCCCCTCCAAACAATGTTGGGATGACAGAACAGGCTAAGGTGTACAGAGCTGCACAAACTGCAACATTGCTTTGGGGGGAGGGGGAAAGAAAGAGAAATTAATTCATAGCGTCCCAAGAGTTTTGTCCCTCATTGTAGCCACTATCCATTTAACAGCCCTTGAAAGCAATAAACTGTTTCCTAGAAATGTTTTGACTGAATCTCGGCAAATGGCTTAGCAGAGCGTCTAAACCATTTCCAGTAGCAAAAATTTTCAATTTGATAACTGGAAGCATTCAAATGGCTGGCAAAAATATTCTAACAGGTGACTGGAAGCATTAAACAGCTGGCAAAAATTTTCAATGGGATGACTTGAAGCATTAAAACTATTACCTTATGTGTTAAGACAGATGACTTCAAGTATGTGCACAGTAAGCCAAACTTTTCAAATGGTCAACTTTGAGCATTAAAATGGTTAGCAGAAATTCTTTTTGATCAAAGGATCATTGACTTAGCATGCAGTCAGCAAAATAGCCAAAATATATCGAGCTATAAATGTTTGGAAGACTCTAAAGTAATAAGAACAATTCTAATCTATTGTCAGTAAAGTGGATAGATGATATAATTCAAAGCAACAAAACAACTACCTATGGCTGGAAACTGTTTGTTTGTCCAGTTGTCAAGAAAACAAAAACACAATTCTGTTCATGTTTGTTTAAGTCATCATCGTGTGCAATGCCAATCCAGAAGCACTTCCAACAAAATTCCCTCTATATAAACAAAGTAACCTCCAGTCAACTTATTTTGAAGAAACACAAATAACTACCAACAAAAGATGACAAATCTGGTTCACAATATAACACTCTGACTTTTGGTAGTTTTGCTGTTTTCCAATTGTTTCTAGTGTTATGATGTAATCAGTGAAAGTAGTCTTTAAATGGAAAGCGTGCAGTTCCATTAAGGCAGTCAAATACACAATTTACAATTGTTAAAATCGAAGTTCACAGTTCTGCAGACTCCATTTCAGGACTCAATGGAGCGGATCATGCGTTTTCGGGATTCTGACCAATCAAAATGAGACTAGTATAGCCACAATAAGTAAACATAGGCATAATCATCTACTGGTAAATTTGTTGAGCAGTAAAAATATCAGTGCTGGAATGGATGTGCCATAAGAGGTTTACTCTTTTTTTGCTGCCTTCTTGTAAATTTTTTGAAAAGGAGGTTCAAAATTAAGTGTTGGGTCAGAAGCACGCTGAGGTATTTATAACATGTAGTGGTGTTGATGGGAGAACCACTCACTGAGAGCTTGACTTGACAGCCTTGACACCGATTCAACCGCTTATTGATACCAAACAGCAACACCTCAGATTTTCCTTTCTTCAGATTAAAGTTTATTAACATGAAACCAGTTAAAGAGATTATCTAAGTCTTGTGAAAGGGTGCTTTGAATCGCCTCAATATCACTTGAGGATGTAAAAATCACAGTATCACCAGCATAAGTGATAATCTTACCATGATGAATGGACTATGAACATCATTAAAGAAGATGAGAAAAAGAAGGAACCCAAGAATACTTCCTTGAGGAACTCCAGTGTTAACTGGATTTGGTTCAGTAAACACACCATGAAATCAACAGATCTGCTTGCAAAGGAATAAATAATCGGTAACAGTTATATCATATATGCCATAAAGGGACAGTTTTGTGTCACAACTGTCAGCGTTTGAAGCAGAAGTGGAAGAATAAACCAATCACAATGTTTGGTTCTGACCCTCGTGATCGCTTGGTTCTTCTGCTCCTGCTTTCAACTCCAAGAATCTGACTAGCTTTCACCAGGTCATAAGAGCAGAGTCACGAACAGAATCAGAAGAAATGGAAATGTTCTAAATCTTCCAACTCCAATTCTGTCTAGCTTATGACTCCACTTACAACTCTGATTTTGATTTTCACTAGATCATTAGCACTCTTGTGACTCGGGCTTTAAGGAAGTAACAGTTAAAACAGAAAGCAGTAGCTTTAACATGTTTATTAGTCATCTCCAGCATGTAACCTCTACATTTATATTTACTACCCGAAGCTTCTGTATTTTGTCTTATCAATTGGAGTATGTTAGTATATACCTCTTACTAATCGTGTTCGAGGTCTGTACTGTATTTTATGGATCAAGTTTTTTCCGAGTGGAAAAAACGAGGATCCTTAACTTACAAAGTTAGTAAGATATTTATTGTATCTCTGGGTTCAAATTTGAATTTAGCAGGTCACACAAAAGAGTACGGCCTGCTAAATTGACCAATCATAGTGCGTACTAAAAGAGAGATATGATAAAGTCAGGTGAGTACACCTTAGAGAAGTAGTCAGCCAGTAGCACTGCCCTTTGGCTTTTTTTAAGATGCACTGGTGCAACCGCAAGATTGTTTAGGCACAAAAGAAGTGAGAAGTGAATATATCTGGTGTTCTTTTCTCCCCTCCCCCCATTTGCCGAAAGAAAAGAATGCCTGATTGCAGGTTCTTATCTGACTGCCCACCCTACAGTTTTTTGTCCCTGGACAAAGATCTTTATCTATTAAGTTAACAGGAACCCTTATGGACTTTTTACAAGATGACTGGGGTTGGATTTATTTTAAGTGATTGCTACCAATGGGAAGCCTTCAAATTTTAGATGCAATTGTGAGTTTTGATTCAATCGACACATCACTTCATCATTCGTATAAAAAACAGCCTATCAGGAATCATCTTATATGGCCCTCTCAAGCCAATCAGCAGCTGTGTCATAATGGATGAAAGTCACATGTGCTTGCTCAGCAGAAACTCATGTGTTTGTCTGGTCAACAGGGGAGCTGTGGCATTTTTTTGTTTTTTTGGATCGCTTTTGGCTATCTGTTACAGTTACCTCTATTCCAGGAAGCATTCATCAACGTCATGAAGCTTTCAGTAAGTATTCTATATGCCAACAGTGTGCACTTAAGGGCGTTCGCTCTAATGTTTTTTCGCATCCTTACTGCGCACGAAATTCACACGCAACGTCATGCATCAAGCGTGTGCGCTAAGTAGTAAAGTGAACAATAATAGGGCAAATGCCCATTGCTTAGACTTTGCGTGGATTTAACAATCTTGGACGTTTGGTGACCCCTATTTTTCTTTCGATAGATCGTTTTCTCTGCCGATTTTCTACGTTTTGCAAAAAAATGAAAAAAATCTATCAAGTAGAATTTTGAATATTTTGCAAAACGCTCCATCCAATTCCGTTCATTTGACCTCTTTGTTTAGCTGTGCGTCAGTTTCAAATGCCTCTTTAAGGGTTAAGGTTTCTGAAAATGATAGCAATATTTGAAATTATTAACGCCACAGATTCTTTTATACAACATATTATTACAATAGTTTGCCTCTGTTGACTTATCTTTGCTATTCGAACCTAAAGATCCTGGAGACCATGCTGAATTACGCGCACCAATTTATCAAAATCAGTTTTCCACACGCCATATCTCTGAAACGAAGCCGGTGACCCCCAATTTTTATTTCATTTCTGAAACAACTAAGTCATTATCTCTCCGCAGTAGAAGTTTAAAAAAAATCTATCAAGTAGAAAATTTTCGTGCGAACGTCCTTAAGTCACTTGCATCTTTGTTTTTCAATCAATGAGATTCCCTCAATTCCTGGACACAAACAAATATTGACGACATCTGATGTCATGTAATGTATTTATATGCACTGACTAATAAAATGATTACTGATACCAATGGTCAATAAACAATTTGCCGAAGTTGGCAACCTCGCAAAACAATGTTGAGTACTATAAACTACAGTAAATTTTATCAACAGCGCATTGATCACTTGTTTTGTGGCAAAGGGCTATTTTGCTCACTGAAGCAGGTTTTGATTAATGCAGTTTCGGATAGTCCAAATGCAATGTTAGTGTTCACATGTTATTTGTGATGACTGTTATGAAAAAGAACCAGATTTTTTTTACCTATCTGATTCACAGGCACAAAATTCGCCGCGAATTCCGATAAAATGGAACTGCTGTTGTTTTAAAGTATTCTGAATTAGGTGAATATCATTCAAAGTACATGTAACCATGTTGTTTTGGAAATAAAAATAGTTACTTACATTTTCCTTGACGTCAGCATTGTCATATTTACAAACAAACAGGCTCCTAACGGCAGCACTCACTTCTTAATGATAACTCCTAGTTATATAAAAAATCTAAACTAAGATTGTAAATGAACTTACGAGGCTTGTTTGTGCTGTCCTACAAAACCATACCGATCCACAGAGGGACCATTCGTACTTTGGGCATCTGGGTCTATTGGTGTGACGCCATTCAGCTGTACATTTTGCGAACTTGACTCGTAAAATTCCATGTTGCCAATGCGGGAATAAACGAATCCTCTAACCAAAATAAATTAGCAAATTATTGAACTGTCATTCGGAGCGTTAAAACGCATTTCCAATTCAGTGGAAGTGTTTGAAGCGTACAGTCAGACTCATGAGAACATTTCCGGTAGAAGAAATGTTGCGCTTGTCCAGACTAGCTTTTGCACAGAAAGCAAAAACAAAAAAGAACAAAGTCCACGAAAGACTTTGCTGATTCTCTCGCTCAGAAAGCAGGACACTCTGACAAGCGATTTTGAAGGAAATATTCGCAGGCCACGGCTCCAAAACCCTCGAACATCAACCATTTGGCTTTTCCAGGATCCAGGCTTTTTGGCCGCGGGTGGGGCTCGACTCGCCCTAGTCCCCCATGAGATTAGATGGGGGTGGGGGAAGAATTACATCATCTTGAATTCAGCTCACAAACGGTGATCTCTACATTACATTAGTCAAATAAGTTCTGTCAGCTGAGGTTTCTTTTTTCGAATCATTTCAGTTTGTTCATTGACAAATATATTCTTAGCGAATTTGCAAAAAGGTGCCCGCTAGGTTTTCACCTAGATCTGGCGCAGTGCAGCCCAGATCTAGGCTCAGCCAGCAACTCTAAACCCAGGGCAGATCCTGTCAAGGCCAAGCTTGGGACATGGCCCAGGCACTGACCTCTCTGCTGGTGGTTTGCTGGGGGACAGATGTCAAAAGCAGGGGGGAGGGGAGCCTGTTTTGTCCTGACACCTCTACTTAGTTTACATCCTACTGAGTTTTCAGTGTTAAATAACCTTATTATTGACTGTGTTGCTGTGTTGCTGAACCCAGTTGGAGGGTTCTGTGTTGACATGGCACCCTGCTCGTGTGGTCAGTGTCACATGCATGCATGACAGGCCAATCTGTTAGCCATGGTGGTGGACAGAGCATTTTGGCTGTCGGACTGTCTTTGAGTCCACTGCACCTTTTTGCAAATTCGGTCAGATATTCATTATATTTAACTTGTATCCAGATTGTTATTTGCCCAGGTGTACATATGATACTTAACTAAAAGCTGAATGTTTGGGGAGAGTACATTATTTAATGCCCTATTTGCACAAAACTTACAAGTTTTAACTGAAAACTTAAAAGATTGTTATTTGCCCAGGTCTATGATCTTTTAAGAACTTACAAGTGAAATGTTTGCTGAGAGAACATTATTTAGAGCTCTATTTTCTTAAAATTTCAAAGTTTGCTGAGAGTGCCTTATTTATTGCCCTATAGGCACATGTTTCCGGAGAAAAGATAACTGGTCATAATTTAACTTCTAAATCACCAAATATCCTATCTTTATATTTTTGTAGCCCACATGAAGATTAACCTTATTGAACCCATAATTTTTCGTAACACTCTTTCTGTGAGGTTTTTGTCTATGATTCTAGCTGGGTGATCTCTATTCTGGACTCCATGTTTTCCTCAAAAGTAAATTGAAAATAATTGGTTTTTTGAATTCTGAATAAGGCAAGTCCCATGAGCTGGCAGCTTAGGTGATAAAATAGGTCCAAACAGAAATTCATTTGGTGATGTTAATATTGTTAATTTAGTTTAATGTAGCCAGCACATGCTAGCACCATATTACATTGTACACTCGCTTATCGCTGTTTAGTTCAATCATTTAGCTGTGTCCCTACCCTCCCTACACCTAGCAGTTTGTTTTGTGTCCCAGTATATACATTACATTAAACTGCTTGTTTGAGGCCCAAACCTGTGTGCTGTTCTTCTTGTGGTAAGTGGCAGGAACATTAATTGGGTAATGCAAATAGGCTTTCTTAGAATATTTCACTTTTGAGCACTTTAGTGCCCAGGAATATAGTTTCTGTTTTTGAGATTTCAGCCCTGAATTTGAATTGTAATTTCGACCTACTTACATGCCGTTTCCCGCACCAAAACATCAATTTCAGCATCCCGGCACCATGAAAATAAATAACTTCCCGCCTGGCAACAATGGAATGCAATCCCACATCCCATCATAAATTTCCCTTTGTCCCTCATCCCGCCAGTGAAAAAACAAAGCATACCTGCCAACCTCCAGGGTATAAAAATCTGGAGACGTCTAGAAATCTTTGCATTGTAAGATTGTCATTTTCAACAATGTCCGAATACTCTCTAAAAATCACCCAAAGGCCATCTGCATATTCCCAACGTCTCTCGGTTAGAACAGCATTTATTTTCCATAATCTTTAATGTTAAGTTGCTCAGTGATTCTAAAGTTTTACATCTTCTTTCAACATCTTAGTGCTATCGTTATGATCTATGTTGAAAAGTCCACATATTGCATTACAATATCTGGGTTTTTACTAACAGGGTCCTTCATATCATTATAACACGATCATAATATACCTTTCCTCTTGGGCGTAATAAACATGCATTGAAATAGTTGTATAGGAAACAAAATCAGTGTTCAATGGTATTTTCTGGAATGCGTTTATCAGACGCCGTTTATCAGACACACCTTCTTACGAAAAACTTCGCCCACATTGCCTCTGCCTCTTATCGAACACGCTGATGTTTGTCTGAGTCTCGCAGGGGGGTCCGAAAATATGCAATCTATTTTTAGACCTCGACATCGTTTGGGGCCATCTGCAAGAGATGACCACCCTGGATGGCCATAAGCGTTTCCCTCGGCTCTCCAAGATTGCTCTGCTTGTCCTCACCATAGGAAACCCTGGGCAGCTTCATGACGATTAAGATGGAGTCTCTTAACAGCCCTGGAAAAATCAAACTTCCACCCAATGTACTAAAATCAGCAAAGAGCGCTACGAGGCTGTACAGCAAGGCCCATTCATGATTATCAACTTAAACTGCTTAGTTTGATATACTTTTTTCGTTCGGGGATGATGTTTTCCCTTTTCGAATCGTGTGTTATTTATCACATGTACACAACATTTCTTTGTTTCCATATATCTGTCAGTGAGTGGCGAAAACAAAAAAATAAAAAGAAGAATTTGCACAAGCATCCCACGTGATTTGAAATGGGTAACCATTACGCCCAAGTGAAAAAGGTCTATTATGGTCGCGTTGTTGTTAACAAAGACTCGTAAGAAGTCTACGAAGTGTAGTGCACAGATGTACGTGTTTCTGTTAATATTATCGACGGTAAAATTTTCACGGCAACAAGCATTAATCCAG
>OMLO01003313.1_pt1 | contig 13293 bp, 11 predicted proteins | sample 1674811 | NCBI WGS metagenome assembly OMLO01 (sample SAMN06265003, study PRJEB25207) | coral metagenome | isolation source: Coral host | place: Mexico:La Bocana,Puerto Morelos, Mexico | collected 2008-11-13
TACACAATTTAATTCGACGAGGTACACCCAATTTAAGACCGGGGCACGAGGTGAGATTTATTCTAAATTGGGCAGATAACTATAACAATTCAACTCTCCCAAACTCAAGCCAAATCTGCTAGATGTGTGAATTCCAGCACATTCATGTGAATCTTTTGCCCAACATCTTGTTACTTCAGGGCCAACATGCATCAGGGTTTTCAACGATCAGGGGGTTTGTGAGGTTTTACCCTCACTGAAACTAAGAGTTCGCACCTGAAAATGAACGCCCTGGAAGTTTGGAGATTCCGAACTTGGAAACCCATCCATTTTTAGGTGCAAAAAATGTTCGTTTTTTTTAGGGAGGGTAAGTGACCAAACAGCCTGGTGGCATACCCTCCAGGGAATCAACGAATCCATGGGACCCTTTCCCAAACGGGAAAACCGAAAAATCCATGTGACTCAAAAGTATACCACTTCTGGAGGGGAGAATATGTTAAACCATGTGATCAGTTCCCCAGGAGGGTTATATGATGGATGTTTCCGAAAATAGTGGGTTTTCCCCCGTACCCCTATTTTCGGAAACACCCATATATTTTGGCAAAGCGCTTCTTGGATTTTTTTTGTATTGCAGCATCACTCTATTCAGATTACACCCCCGAAAACGAACATGGATACCCAAAGTAGCCATGTTTGAAAGGAGATACATGTTCCAAGGCCCATCATTTTTCGGTATCTATGTTAGATTTCTGGAGGGTAGTGTTTTGAAGTTATACAGTCTCAGTCAGTGTTTTAGCAAAAAAGAAGGGGAAGGAAGATATCAAGTTATCTTCAATGATTATATAGATAGTTTATATTTTCACATGTTGGGACTTTGTCCTTTCCTAATCACCTTAAGATGTACTTTTTCACTCCGATTCAGAATGGTGGAGTCCTGCAGGTTTGAAGCTTAACAAACTCAAAAAAGGCATCATGGAAGGCAAGAAACCTCCAGAAGAACTGTTTTTTCTATTCCAATACGTTACACGTGGCTGCAAAACATCAATTTCAGGGTGGTGGTTTCAATTTTTTTTCCATTTTCATCCCGAAAATTGGGGAAGATGAAGCCATTTTGACGAGCATATTTTTCTTATTGGTTGAAACCACCAAGCACTTTATCTTTCATCATCGGTTGTAGTTGTCACTTGCCGGAGTTGTGACGAAAGACACATTGATAAATTCTGTTCAAGAATCTACCATTGATGGTCGCCCTGGTGCGGGTTCTCACTTGTTTTCGGAAAAATTTTTGCAAGTGGACCCAACGATTTGCCCGTCGGAACCTCCTGCCTGGAGATCCACAGGCACGGATGCTCGCTGCGCAAGTTGATGATCGCATCTCACTGTCCGGCGACGTTGAATCTCCTATCAAAAAGATGGATCCAGGTGGCAGAGATCCAGGCCCTAACGCAATAAATGAGCGAAGTTGCTAATATGCCACCATGTACGTGCAATCGGAGCGTATGTTATTGCCCCCTCCGAAAAAGGTGAACACCTCCACGTTCGTAAAAATACGTGTCATCACAAGCTGTTGTAGGGGCCAATTATCTATCAACGTGGTTTTCGCGTCCTAGCTGTGGTGACGCTCTAGAAGCGAAATGCCGGGTGATATGAAATGAAACATCGATGGCCATATACGCCTTGCGAAGCCTTCACGACCTGATCCAAGGTTTGTGTTAAGTGACGCGCTTGTCATCGGAGCGGTCAGCACTTCGTGCGCCCAGCCCACATTCGTCCTGCAAGCTCCTGTGGGCTCTCGGTGCGCGCCTATCGACTATAGTTCGAAGAAACATTTTTTTCGGTCCAGCATGGTTTGCACACTTCGCACTTGAAATTGCGATGAGTTCTTCTTGTTGCCTGCATCGCTATCGGTGAACACCTTTGCGCAACCTTCTTCTTCGTGTTGATGGCAGAACTGTGTCTCCACACTGGAAAGGAAATAGAAAGTGCACCCACGTAATGCACGCCATCACAGGAGTTGTCAGATGACCAATGATCCAGCAAAGCCTTTATCAGCACTTTGGACGCTGACCGACCCAGTTCACCTTGTTTGGCTCGTACGCGGAAGATTCTGGAAAACTTTTGGTGGAAGCTTTCTTGAGAGACTCAATCAGTTAAACTGACAATGCCTTCTTTTAAGGATCAGTGGCATGAGCAATGCCCGCTGAGTGTCAAGTCATCGAAGTAGACGCTCAACAAGGGAACATGCCCATGACGACCGTCCATCTACGCATGAAGTTGCTAGGAAAACAAGGACTGCGTCAGTGGAGAGCAGGCGTATCTGAAGGGCGATGATTGTTGTTGGGGTGGTGGCAGTCCAAATCCCAATTCCTATCTCTGCGAGAAATACATCTCCTTCCTTCGTACTTCTAGTTTGTTGCGAACCCAAAATGTTAAATCAAATTTTGCAAGACAAATCGCACGATTAAAAACTAGACGCCGGATATCTCGAAAGCAAAGAAGACAGTTTGATAAATGAAATGTTCGAGAGGATTGCAGAGATGAGCAGTGTGAGGAGTATCGAAACAAAATGCAGTATACACGTGTATAATAGCACCAAGACACAGGCGCAGTCGCAGTGTCTCAACGTGCAGCGGAATCCAGTAGAATGCAAGAAAAATGAAACAAAAGAACTTTTATACCAGACATCTTTTTACACCAGTGTTGCCAACACTCTTCTCCAACATTTCTATACAGCACTCCTCTCCACATTCTTCTCCAGCACTTCTCTACCAAACATCTTTACAACTCTCTTCTCCAACACTTCCCTACAATACTTCTCCTCCAACACTCTTCTCCAACACTTCTCTACAACACTTCTCCTCCAACACTCTTCTCCAACACTTTTCTGCAACCCTCTTCTCCAACAATCTTCTTCAACACTTCTGAACAACGCTTCTCTACAACACTTCCCTACTACAACACTTCTGAACAACACTTCTGTACAACACTTCCCTACAACACTTCTATACAACACTCTTCTCAACTTCTCTACAACACGCTTCTCCAGCACCTCTCTACAACACACCCAAACTCTTCTCCAACACTTCTCTACAACACCCTTCTACAACACCCTCCTCCAACACTCTTTTCCAACACTTGTCTACAACTCTCTTCTCCAACGCTTCTCGCCCCAAAAGCACCAGCACAAAAACACAACCACAAAAACACAAAAAACACAACCGCAAAAAACACAAAAACAAAACCACACCAACACAAAAAACAAAACCACACCACCACAAAAACACAACCACATCAACACAAAGACACCACCGCAAAAACACAACCGCACCACCACAAAAACACAACCACACCACCGCACAAACACAACCCCAGAAACACAACCACGCCACTACAAAAACTGAAAAACACAACCACAAAGACACCACCACAAAAACACAAAACACAACCACAAAAACACAACCACAGAAACACAAAAACACCTAAAACAACATTTCACAACAGTTTTCAAACAATAGTCCACCCCAGTCCACCCCAAAATGCTCACTTTACCACAGTTTTAAGCCAATAGTCCGCCCTAGTGGGATCCAGCGAAGTGAGGAAAGGGTCGCTCGGTGACCTGAAAAGTGTCTATTTTACCACAGTTTTGAGCGTCCGACACGCACGACGTGATGAAAAGGTCGCTCGGCGAGCTTAAGAAAATGCGTTTTACCACAGTTTGAACGTCCGACAAGCACGAAGTGACGAAAGGGTCGCGCGGACAAGAAAAAATCTGCATTTCACCATAGTTTTGAGCGTCCAACACACACGAAGTGACGAGAGGGTTGTCAAATCCACAGGTGCGATCCCTGCGCCCAGGACAGACAAAGAATAGATTTTAAGACTCAAGAGGATTTTCATCTGCAGTCTTTTCTGCAGCCTGTTCTCTAGTCTTTTCTCTAGTCTTTGAAGACACCCATCATTTTCAGCAGTCTTTTCTCTAGTCCTTTCTGCAGTCTTTGATGACACTCTTTCAAGACAGCCATCACTTCAGCAGTCTTTGATGACAGTGCTTTTCTCAAAAGAACCCTTCGCAGCCGCTTTCGGGAAAAATGTGAAACTTGAAGAATCCTCGATGTTTACTAAGTTCGCATCTCAATTGTGCCAACTTCATTTTCCAAATATATAACCGTCTGGGAGGCAGCTCTGAAGCAGCACTTGACTCACTTGGCAGCTTCAAGCTTGTGAATCTCCCACCTTGGAGGATTTCTGGTGCTCCTTGACCTCTAGCGCCGAGATGGTTCCTGCTGGCAAATGGTGGGTGGAAAATGTCGAAATTGAATATCCGAAGTTTCTCATATACAACATGTATTGTAAGTTGTAAATCGATATCTAAAGATAAATGTTGCATGCTGTTTGTTTGAAGTTTAAAGTCAAAAACAATCAGCATCTAGAGAATACTCAGATTTGTGTTTGTTGGCAAAAGTTTGTTAGGATTCATATTCATTTCATGCGCATGAAAATGAAGTGGGCATAAAATCCCTGAGCTGAGATGAATCATCCATGACACGAACTCGTTCCTCCGAAGTTTAGAGCCATACTACTTCGCTCCCTCATCACTTTGTCACCACATCACCTGGCGGCTGAGATTCCACTGCAGCGTCAAATCATCTCTTCACGTCTCTTCGCTCACTGAAAAACTACAAACACGCGACATATTTGAAGTCCAACAGCCAACCAGCCAAACCTGTCCGATGCGTTTTGCGATCTTGAAACTAGACATCAGAATCCATGCAATCGATTCACATTCCACATTCCAGCGTTTTTGCGGAGTGGATTCTATGATGATCCATTATAATTTCATATACTTTCTTATGCTACAAAAACTAGAAAAAAACACGAGAAGAAATTGGAACATGATGGATTTTTCCCATGTCGTTCACCGTCGGTGAAGTTTTCAACTCAGGATCGGTGATTTTTGCCTCATGGAACTGCAAGTTTTGCGTTTATTTCCACACAAACATATGCTAACCATGTCTGCAAAAGTGGTCGTACCAGGCTCAAATATTTGACAACCAAAAGACCACAAAACACCACAAAAATCTATGAAAACCCTTTTTTGCCTGCGCTGGGCAATGGCCACGATGCGCTCCCGGCGCTTGCGCAAGGCACACAACTGGGCCTCCCTTCTTCTTCTTCCACGGTGGGCCTCGTTGAACTGACACCAAGATGTTTTCGAGTTTGTCAAACCTGGCACCTTCCAAAACTCATGAGATGTTTGAAAAATCCACCCTTGCAAATGAATTTGACCTTTTTGATTTCAAACGTGTCAGGCAGGAACCGAATTGAAATTGATCTGGGGTTCAAATTTTTTTTGCATGTCTTGCAGCCAAAAAACAGGTCCACCTGCATCGGGCAACACGAACTGCAAACAACTCTAGACTGACTGATTACTGTACGGAAAAACACCTACCGACGGACAATCCAACGTGACACAATCGCCCAAACAAAACTCGACCGCAGACTGGACGCCGCCTCCGCGAAGACATCCCGCGTCTCATCTCCGAAAAGGTCGTCGAATGAAAGGGGCCCTTTGTCTCCCTTGCAGGAGGAACAACGCAAGAAGCAACGAGCAGACAGCATCAAAAAACACGATGGCCACCTCCAATTACACACAACTTTGTTTTATTTTATGCCTGCATGCACCAACCTTGGATCCGGCTGGTTTCCTGAACACAGTCTCCCGGTCTTGGGCCCTGCGCCTCCATTTGCAAGGCTGTCTCGAGCTCCAGCCATTCCTGCGCTCAGAGCACAAACAAACCACGCACGAGACAGCACAACCACCCCACGCTGGGCTGAGCAAAACGCCGTCACCCAAGGCAACGCAACCACAAACGCACACAACGCGAACGCCAATCAATGCCTTTAATCCTGCTTTTCCAGAAAGGTAGGTCCACATTTTGGCTCGGAGACCATGACAAAATCATAGACATCGACCTCTGAACCTTGCGGCAACGATACTATAGCAATAATAGCTGCACCGGGATGACTTTCCGTTTTGGGCGATGAGCGCTTGTCTGAGGGACTACGTCAATCTTCCTTCCGTATGTGGGTCCAGCAAAAAAAAACAAAGCCATTGGGTATGCCACCATCAAGACATAAGTCTCTAGCTAATACTGCTTACATCATGGCCACTAGGCTTGGGCGGGACCCATTCCACACCTTTCAAAGCATTCATGTCAGGAGGTCAGAAATGATGCCTCAATTACTTCATTCAAGAAAAGTGCATGAGGTGGTGGGGTGGATGGTTCTGGTACAACACTATTGCAAATGCCATAGATGTTGGAACATTGAAGCTGATGCCTCAATTCCTTCAAAGATTGCAATGCAGGTGTTGGGCACACCTCTTCCCAACCCAAGCAACTCTCTTTACCACGAATCACTGAACCAACCAAACTCCCCACTCCTTGGCTAGGGAGTTCTATCCCAGTTTTGTCAGTTTAAGCACTCCCCTTGACCCTGCGAAATAAGGATTGAATAAGACTCCATGCGTTACTTAATCATACTTAATCATGTTTTAAGACTTCATCTATGGAGAGATGGATTCATCTTAATATATATCATATCCATGCCAGAAGTCATAACAGGGGTAGGCTACTATTGATGGAGAAGTTCAGAGCTCTATTCACGCCAGAAACAATGCAAAACCGCTGGCGTAGCTCAGAAAAAAAAAACTCACTTGTGTATTAATCATGTTTCTCACGGTTACTGAAGAAATCTGAAGAATTTCTTTCCGATCCAGTTAGACAGTTTGTCTTGATATGTATTCATCTCCAAGCATTCCGCATGAATTGCTTAAAAACCTAGGGATGTAAATTTCTTGGAACATATAAGGGTTTGAAGTCCACCAAACAAAAACTTTTCTCAGCTTGCAACATCATGACCATCGTGACCATGGTGTGGGGAAGTCTGTCTTTAGACAACTTCGGGTTCATGAAAACGTCGGAGAGTCTGACAAACACAGAGTTGTCGAAATTTCATGATACACCAAAGAAGCTTGTGGTAGTACCCAACATGCCAGTGGATAGTGAAGATTATTACCGAACCGTTGACAAACACAAAGGACAACAGATTCATAGATTCTGTCTTCTTGAATATGCTTTCACGCTTGGGTGGGGATGTTCTGCTTCCGAGTAAGAAAGACTTGCCGAAACGTGGCGAAAAGTCCTCCCCAACGTCGCTTTCCGACGTGGAAGTCGTATCAGAGACTGCTCTTTGACAGTTGAGCTGTGTCCGATCTTGGATGGTCACCGTGCCTCAACCAAAAACTCGCCGAAAACCGACTCAGACACTCATGCAACACCAAGGTCCAAACGTACATCTTCCCAGGAGAAATCATCGCTCATTGCGAAGTGTCAAAGCAAATGGCAAACTGGTTTTCCTATGTTTTCCTGTCTAAAGTGGCACAAACAGGACCTCCTGCACGAAGAAATCTATGGTGTCAAGAGTCTTTGTAGGTGTCTTGCCATTCATTAAACAATGACCATGAAACATAAAGTGAGTCCGCATCTATTGACCCGTCAATGAAACCTGTGGGCAATGCTTCAGTGATGAGGAAAAGCAAAAAGATGCACAAAACAAGCGGAATGAATCCGACGTTAATTGTCGATGGAAAAATCTCACTGTTTCTAGTAGGGCCCAACGGCGTTATTTTCTCAAAGAAAATAGTGAAGAATCAAATGGCACCCTATCAAAGAGATACAGCTGCATCACGATTTGTAGATCATGATTCTATGTCTGTGCTTTGGCAGCTTTCCTTTTTTCATCTTTTTTCCATGCCGGGTCACATCATGAAATCTGTCGTCATGACTCATCATGCCCAGTTTAGTGATGCATGCGTTTTTTGGTGAGCATGTAATTTTTGCTGAAACACATGCTGCCCGGTCTCATTCTCATCTTCAGTGGCATCCTGGCATCCTTCTGTTTGAAAACCAAAACAAGACCTCAACATGGACAAAACATACAACTACAAATTTGGAATCATGCACCAAATGTCATGTTGTTCACCACCAAACCATTCTTGAAATCAAACTTGCCGTGAAAAAATCTCTGCGAGGACATACAGAGCACAGTGCCATGCTGGAAAAAAAAAAGTAATAAGTACAAAGTACACTCTACACTCAATGCAATTGAAAGTACTTTCGCACAACTCGCGACATGGACCACCACCAAATTTGACAACCTTTTCCACCCCCCACACTTTCATTTTTCCGAGTCTTGAAGTGGGACATGGAAATAAAAACTTGGACAAATGGACGAAACAGGATCGCCACAACTTGAAATCAACAGTGACATGCATAAGGTACAAAGTGTCAGAGTATCTTCATTGAAATCTTGACGAAACGATAAAACTAAGACTTACACCTTTTTTTCTTTTTCGATTTTTTTTAGATCTTTTTCGACTCGGTTTAAGTCCAAGCATCAGCATCCTTGGCCAACATGTTTCAGCCTGGCGCCAAGACTTACGAGATCAAACACGAAGGCAAGGCTGAGCCCAAAACATGCCCAAAACACGTCAAAATGCTGCTTAAAAAGCTGTTAAGTACATGAATTCGGAGCAAAGCTTGCGTGCACAAATCTCTTTTTTCACACGAGCGGCTTTGTCTCATCCTACATTTGAGATCTCTTCCGTCCCTGTTTTTGTTCAGCCTCGGATTTGAGAGCCCTTCCAACCTTTGCATCCCAATCGTCCATCTGCTTTTGCAGGTCATAAGACCTCTTAGATCTTGTGTCAAGACCTTCAAACTTGAGCAAAGGTAGTTGTGGCCTTGTGCTGGGGTGGTTCGGAACACTCAGATTGGTGCTGGCCAACTGGAAAGCCATTCTGAACAGCCTGGCCAGGTCCGTTGGGCCGAACTCTGAATGTACAACGACCTTTCGATCATCAACGGTTCCGAACCGAATCAAGTACTCTTCTGACAAATGCTCATAGACCTTTGATAGGTCAGACGGTTGCAGCTGGTGCACCAGGCTCTGCCAGCTCTCTTGAATGCCTTCAGGCGTCCCTTGCTCATCTTCTTGATCCCCTTCCAGCCTTAGCTGATAAACAATCGATAAACAATCAACTCGTCCCATCATTTCATGACGCGTGGAAGGCAAAAAGAATACATTTCAGACATCGCATGTTATCTCCATTCGATTCAAAAAGTATTCCTCAAAAGTTGCCAAGGTGCCTTGGTGACGAATGCCTTTGCTCCGACGGCAATTCAGAGGCCAGCGACTTATGCCAGGCTAGCCGTGGAGATGCCATCAAAAATTCACACATTCGCATTGAGATGTCATGTATTTGTTCAAAATCATTGCCATAATTTGGTTCGGCATGTAAATGCCTGCCCCATCGTTGCTGGAGTCTTTGGGCCTGAATGCTCGAAGCAAATGGATTGCATTCTCGTGGTAGCTGTTGAAACGGAGTATGGTTCATTGCAAAGGTCTGAAGACTGTGAAATTCATCCGGAGCCGTTGTGCTACAGGCCAACAGCCCAGTCCGAACCAATGCTCTCACCAGCAACTCCACTCCAATTTTGCGAAGGCCTGGTTCATCTCCGTGGTGCGTTTGGTGCACTTTGGCAACCTCCAGAAGTTCCTTCAGAGAAACAGTGTCGATGTTGGAAACGCTTCCAAAGTCGGCTGGCGTGATGCCAGGAGGCAGGCTTGTCAGATTCATGGCCATCATCACTCCATGCAGTCGTTTTGCGGCTGGCCAAGATGCCAGTGTCAGTGGTTCTCCAGATCTTAGGCACTTTAGCACAATTTGCTCCTCTTCTTCAGTGACCGGCCCATTGATCTTGTGAGAATCTCTGCGATGAGATATCATTCTCGTCGCTTGCTCTCGCAATCCTGTGTTGTCTTTCATCCGTCTCTGATGAAAAAAGTCATGCAGGTGGGCCTTGCGGTGATCTTCGGTGCAGCGTTTCTTGGCCCTGTGCACTATGTCGAATGTTTGTAGGTCGGTGCTTTCATGATCTTCCTCATAGTCCATGTCAAAGGCTCCAAAATTGCCTTTGATCATTCCACATTTCAACAGGATTTGTATCACGGCAGCATCCTCAACTTCCAACCATCGTAGTCCAGCCAGGAGTCGATTATCTGAGGAGTCCACCATTTCCTCCAAGGGCTCGACATTTGTAGATGCTTCTTCTACTTGTGGTGCCGCTTTTGGAAAGGCAAAGCGACTTTCAACTGCGTTCCTGGACAGGAGTGTCAAAGTTCCACAAGCACTTGGCAAAGCTGCAGAGCTACTAGAGCCACTTGCTTGAGGCTCCTCCTTCCTCGGTGAACATATTGTAAGTGGCATGAGGTGAAGTAAAGGAAAACAACAACAGGCGGCAAAAACATGAATAAACCAGATTTGTTGGGGACTATACTACAGCATACTACAGCACAAAAAGGATTGTAGCGCAGACGGCAAGTGTCATGTAAACAATAACTTGTGAAGAAGGGTCAGTGCCCTGAAGCAATTCCTCCACACAGGCGTCAAGTGCAGCCAGAGATGTGAAGGCATAGAAGGGCACTTCAACCGCTTTCTCATCCGTGGCTGTCAAAAGCACCCTGCCTAAATCGTCGTCGAAGAGAACAACGGACACGGTTAATTCAGTTGGATCCATGTCGATCTTCCAAATGCCCATCTTTTTCAGGGCATCCCAAACCCAGCAGAAGCTGTCCAAAACTGTTTTGGTATCCTCACGGCCTTGAAAAATGTGTTCAATAGTTGCTTGTCTGCCAAATTCTTCAAAGTGGATCAACCCTGTCTCCACCAACCTGTCCAGCACGCATTCAATAAAGGATACAATAGTCTGCTTTTCCAAACTTGGAGTGTCTTTCCTTCTCAACAAATGTCTTGATACATGGCTATGTGGATGTGGCTCTTCCAGCCATGTAAGCCGTGGTCCTTGGTTGTTCATGTTGCGTACAACCGCTAGCCCACTCTGTTGCCTATTGACGAGAGGCAAAACGATGGATCCCAGGTTGATGTCACGGTCAGATTTCAATCCGGAGTTGTCGGCCAAGGAGAATTCTGATGCTCCAATTGCATCACATCCAGTCACCCAACTGCGTGCAACTATGTCGTAGCCACCAAGGCACGAAGCATACATCCACTGGGACGAACCACGAGACCAATCCACTTCATAGTATCTTTGTGGATTTATTGGCGAGCACGGCCCCTTATAGGCTCCCTCGTCTGGCAGCATATGCTCATCCAATGGTTTCCTCATATACCTGACATCATAAACCTTCACCTTGTGCCATGGGTAGGTTGTCACTGCCACATGGGCTGAATTCCAGGGACAGCATTTGATTGCGCTGATGTGTTCTATCTGGGATTTCAATACAACCCTTTGGCATGATTCTCTGCAATCGCCCAAGAACAACTGCCCTTTGCTTCCCACCAGCATTGTCCGAGAGCTTAACCAATCTGCACATGTTCCATTCTTGATATCAAGCTTTCCGGTCCAACCATGTTGAACGCTCAGGATTTGCACTGCGTCTGGACTGATGATGCCAACTTCATTTGCCTCAAATTCCTTTCCCACTGCCAAGGAGATGATCCCCGGGGTGCTCTCCTTGTGCCGCCAGGATATGTTGCCTGTGGCGTCGTATTCCAAAATATGCGTCTCATCCTTTCCGTGGAGGAAGATGAGGCTCTGGCTGGCTTCGATGCCTTGGATCGCAGTGTCAAACTCCAGATTGGTTCTTTCTGTTTGAACCAAAACAGGGTTATATTGAGGATCAACTTGAAAGTAGCCAGGATTTTCTTCTTGCAATTCTTCGGTCGATAGAGAAAAGTGGAATTTGTGTAGCGTGTATTCCATTCCTGGGAAGCAGCCAATGGCCTCTGGACCTTCCAAACGAGTGAAAACTCGCTTTGGTCGCCCTTCGGCAATGCTCTGGGTATACAATTCAAAGCTCAGGGACGATTGCAGTAAATTGTCCCGAACCACAATTCCAGGGTCAGGCCGAAGCCTAAGGGTGGACGGGCCCATCTTCCATAGCGTCGGCATCGCTACAACATCCTCAATTTCCTGTCTTTCTTGTGGATGCCATGCATCCCCTCCATACAGTGCATTCTCCAATTGACCTACGTCATCTGAATCCTCTCCATAATCTGGGTTTTGAACGTCCTGTGCTGGATCCTTTGAGGCGAAATCCCAATCCTCTGCCTCCAGTTCGTCCAATTGCTGCTCATCCTGCTCAGCTTCGGATACCAAGCTATCTGCTCCTCCTGTTTCTGCTTCTGGATCGTTTAAAAGACCAAGAAGAAGTTTCCTCTCTGCATCTGTCAGCCCATGCTCCTCCATGATGCTCAAACTTTCAAAGCACCATCACAACGATGTTGGAACGAGATAGGAAGTCTTGAGCAAAGAGACTCCTCGAATGCATCCCACTGTGTTTTGAAGAAGGTGCAATCTGCATGGGGATAGGAATCCCTGCAACAGTGAGTCTTTCATAGATCCTTTCATTGCAGTGTTTCTTTCACAAAAAGAACTCCATGTGCAGACTGGTGATTTCAACAAAAACGAGTACCATCCTTTCATCCACGGGAGCAAGAAGCAAAGCTTGACGTTTCTGAATTTTCATCGACTTCTACAATGTCTCAATCGTAGACCACCCAGCCTCCAAGCATGAGAAAGGCATCGAGATCGTGTGTGAAACACCTGCAGCTGACTGCCAAGAAAAATGTTGCAAAACTGGTACACTCATCTTATGCGTGATGCAATCAACAGTGATCATTTGAATGTTGAATCCATGCTTTTGAGAGGTCTGGCTACATTCTTGTGCAAACGTGAAAAACAACAACGAACTCATACAAAACGCCGCAGCAATCTGCACGGCAGCAATGTGACCAGTGGGAACGGGATGAATTCTGTTGGTGCCAAAAAATGATCTTAATCTGCGCATGTCTGGATGACTGTCTACAAAGTTCATCTGGACTTCATATCACTTGTGATGTCAAAATATTAGCGTTTCAGTCGCTTAAGCTTTTGAACAAAAATAGTCCCTAAAACGTCGCCAGATTGGAGAAAGTTGTGAGATTGCCACAAATGATGCTTTCACCACATGTATGAGGAAAACTTGATGAAACCATGAGGAATCTTAGCGTACTAAATGTGCATAAGCTAAAAAAGGAGTTCTGTCCTAGGGCCGCACCTTCATTCCGGGTTGACACCTTCCCATCTGCATCCTGTCGTAGAAAAGGTTTTGTTCAAAGTTGTCATGTCTTGACAGGCCTAGGTGGCTATGCAAGGGAACGTGAAATCTCAATCCATGAATTTGCCAAAC
>OMLO01003314.1_pt1 | contig 13292 bp, 5 predicted proteins | sample 1674811 | NCBI WGS metagenome assembly OMLO01 (sample SAMN06265003, study PRJEB25207) | coral metagenome | isolation source: Coral host | place: Mexico:La Bocana,Puerto Morelos, Mexico | collected 2008-11-13
AAACGCGAGGCAGCCATTTTGAAATTTAGCGCCCTGCTATAATCACCTCGCGCGAGGTGATTATAGCGAGATATGACATAATTCTCGACCAATCAGAACGCGCGCATCTCTATAATCACCTGAGCAATTATACTAATACTTAATATTTGACAGAATTGTGTGTGTTTTGGTGTCTTTTTACCAATGAGGACACTTTGTGATGCTTATCGTAAGGAATTTGAATCTCATTAGCGTTCAATCCTGGAGATATCTGGGGATCTCAGAAAAAAAAATCCCTCTATGAGAGAGGTGTGCTTATTTTCTGGAACTACACATTGATATAATATGAAATCTCAGATATCTGGGCTCTCCCGCGATGAGGAATGAAATACTTTATAGGGATGGCCCCCTCCCATCAAACTTATATTTGAGATCTCCCGTATCTTCTCCTCCGCGGGCCTAGATCTGATAATTATCTTTTCTTGTACAGCAGGTCTGTGAGAGAAGCTCCATTTTACAACAACAGGGGGAAAGATCACCAGTTTTACCAAAACTCAAACCCGGAGGACATCAGAAAACATGTCCGCCCTCAGAGCTGGTACGGAGCTCAAACTACGGAGAGAAAATCTAAAGAGAGACCCAAAAGCATCCACGAAATTTCACTGGATCGCAGCAAGCAGAATAGCTCTTTTAATCCCGAACATGATCACCGCGGTGCATCTTATGAAGGGCACTCATTGAGGTCTGGGCTTAAAAGCACTCGCTTTAGAGACCGAGGGAACAGGCAGTTTGAGTCATCGAGATCTTTGTCCTCAAGTTATAGCTCGCAAGTAGGATCCTCTGCTGACGAAGGAGAAGGGGATCACCATGGAGTTTATTCTGCTTATGATATGACTGAAAGATCACCTTACGGCTCGCTCGTGTTAAGGCGTTACAGCCAGTCAAGTTTGAGCTCTTCTAGCGCTTCTTGGCAACAGTCCATGAACTCGGTAAGTCACCACGCTGTTAGAGGACAGTGGGGGTCTGGGTCCTTAGGTTCCAGTTCCCCAGATAAATTCAACGGCCCTAGGGACCATCAACGTCAGACAACGCATAAAGCAGTTTTTCTGAAAAAATCTCCGAAGAATTCCAAGCACGTTTCACCGACAAATGCCACTTTTATTTCCGCGGTACCTGCCGATCATTTTTCAGGTCACAGAATTCGCGTCAACGCCCAACCTCATCGGTCACAGAATCCTCGCGTGTACGCGCAAGCAACGCCTTATTCGTCCAGTCAACATATCACGACATCTGTTCCTGCTCGGTCATATAATCAAAGCGTCACGCATTCCTCTGATAGCGTTACACAGGTATTCTCAAATGCCACACAAGTCTCGTCCCCGCACGAACAAGAAGATAAGCAACTTAGTCCTTCAGTAAAAGATTTAGCAAAACGTTTCAGTGGCGAGTTTTTCACCGAGTCTTTTGAGGAACTGCAGTATCAAATGAATGAGAGAGATCGAAGGAAAGTTAAGGCACAGACATGGCCAAAGTTTGCCTACGTTCACTCTCCTAAAGATAGGGTTGTCAGGGTTGATAAAGAGAACTCCTTCGATGAGGCACCTCCCAAACCGCCCTATCCTCAGAGCATTGTGGAAGACATGGCTGTTATCGAAACGAACGTGGAATCTAGAATAACCAGAAACGAAGCGGACGGTCTACTAAGAACTTCTGATAAGAGTTACATCGTCACTGCCCACGAACAATGGAGTACCACTGATGGTGCTCTTAACGCTGACATGCTCGCGTCCCACCGATTAAGTCTTCAAGAACTAATCAAGATACACGAGAACGAGATTGCCAAGCAGGCCAAAAGTGCCATGGCAACTGCACATGCTCAGATCTACCTTAAGCGTCCACCAAACGAGGGCAAGACAAGGAACGTGCAAAGTCCACAGATGTCACCTCGCGAAAATTCATGGGATAGAAAATGGGATGTGGTGCCCCAAAGTAACCAACAACAGTTTGGAGTTGTTAACAGATTTGGAGACAACCGTAAGCCAGTAGTAGCTCAATATGAGGTCACGGATCTTCAGCCGGTGGATAGAGCACCTATCAAAGTTATTGAGGTCACTGAAAAGGGCAGCACAACTTCCGTTAACTCTGAAATGCGAGAACGACTCCCTGCGAAAGCTAAACGGCATCGCACAATCGGCGTTGTAGGGTTCCGACAGCAAATCGATCGCGTTTCCGAAGAGAAAGCCGAGAATAAACCGAAGCGTCATACGGCGATCGGGATTGTAAGTGTCAAAGCGGTGGCAACGCCAGAACGTCAGTTAGTGAAAGAAGAGACCGTTGTCGTGAGCCATGCAGGTTATGGCATAAACATGGGTGCCGAGGGGTTGGACGGCCTAGACAGCGGACAGAGGGACAATGCTGAGTTGATAGACCAAGATTCTCGGCAACCAGCAGGCAATCTGCGAATTAAAAAACATAAAGAGTACGATTTTCACGCAGATATGGTCAAGCGAACTGAGATGCAAGTTGAAGACCCACTGGATGAAGTTTTCCAGCGTGATGATGCTACAGTTCAGGTCGTTCGCTCGCAAGGCGTCGTTCAAGTTCGGTCAGATTCCGATCACAACCGAGAGCGTAAGACAGCGAGATCGGATGACATTGCAAAAGGTGAAGGAGTAACCAGAATTGTTGTCGCATCCCCTGAAAAGCCAAGTCAACCAGTTGAACCGGTTAGCAATCAGCCTTCAAACTTGCATTTCCACAAGTCAGACGGACGAACGTGGAGTGTCCCGGTGTCCGGTCAAGCGTATAACTACCCTAAACCATACACCATCTCCAAAGCTGTTCCTGTGGCCCAGGTATCTCCCGTGAGTCCAGCTCTTGAGCAAACATCTAGAGCTACCATTAGTAAGGACAATTTTGTAGAGTCTTCCCCACTTTCCAGATCACAATCTGCCAGAGAGATGTACGAAACAAGGCTTGCACTATGGAATTTATACCCCCCTGACGCAAGCCCTGAGATACATTCAACTGAAACGTCGGGCAACACAGCCTCGCAAGAGAAAATTATCGCAGAGACCGAGCCTATTCGTTTAGGTTCGGAGAAGGTTTTGCATGCACCCGAACAAACGACGATTCACGAGAACGACGCGAGAGGGGTTGCAAGGCAGAATATGGAAGAGTTCTATTTGAATTTGATCGAGAAACTGAAAAACGAGAACAAAGATTTGATTTCGAAGATGGAAGCGGAGAAGCGTGAACTGAGACAGAAGTACGAGGAACAAAGGAAAGTGGCGAACGCTTATCAAAAGCTTGAAGACCGCTATCGTCGACGTGTGCACGAGTTGCAGGAAGCCTTGTCAGGCTGCACGTGTCAGAGTCCATTTGTCAATCAAAATCACGTAAACGTATCGCAGAGTTTGAGCAATCGGTAAGTAAAAGAGGCTATTAGAGAACAGATTTGGTATAGACTGGTTTATAAACTAAGCCCATAGTACTAAATCGCATGTAGAGGAATATTACATGGCCGCTTGGAGATCGAAATTGCTCTTTGAGCGTTGAAAAATATTTCACTCGTTCGCTGCGCTCAATCGTATTTTTATTTTTTCAACACGGCTCCTTTTGTCTCTTAAACCGCGAAGGTTTAAAGAAAGACATAATTATCCAACTCTACTTAGGGAAATAAAAGCAAACTCGCAAATAGGAACCGTTTTCTTCTGAAAGTAGTGTAAACAAATAAGACGTTCTCTTCGCTGCGCTCAACGAAAAAAATGTTCAGAAAAGTTCAACATTTTTAGTGTGTGCTATGGCTGTAAGTTTTTGATTATTGATATTTTTCCGAAATACCCAGGCAAGCGAACATGACTAAATAAAAAAAAATGTGAATTTTTGATCTGTATTTCAAAAGGTCGTATTTTTTGTTTTTATTTTTGTTTTGGAGTACATGCGCGCATACTATACTGCCTTTGAAAAGACTCCCCGCATTAGCCTCAATTGGAAGCTAGTTCCAGTCCGATACCGAGAATACGCATAAGGTCTATTAACCATGGGTTTTTTGTCATTTCTTCTCGCTGTTTAGAAGCGATAAGGACGGAGACAGATCAGCAGCCTCGAGCATCAAAGGAATAAAAATACTTGACGACCTCGACGACTGGTTGAGTGAACACTCCAAAGACAATGGCGCCTCTTCGAAAAAGAACAACAACACAGCAAGTAGAAATAGTTTAATCAGCTCCTCCTCCGACATGACGGGCACTGCGTCGGCCTGGGACGAGCTGTACGATCGTCTGAGAGCCACTGGGGAGATTGATGTTGAGAACGGAACGCATGTGTGACGTCACGCAAGGAAGCCATGTTGGTTCAGGTGACGATTAGGTCCTCTATTGAACCACAACCAGTTTTAGATGGTCTAATTTGAATACGACCTGACGTGAGTGTAGTTTGACGCTAAATTTCTGTAAAGTAAAACTCTCGCAAAACTATCAGTTTCTTTGACCCTGACGCTGTGATAACTGATCAGAAATTTTTCGTTTAAAAAAGTTGTCCGTCTTGCCCTTCAATCGACGCTTTGAGGAATATGTTTGAAATGCGAATTTTGATCATTTACCCAAGACTTCAAATAGCTCATTTCCGACTTGCCTTGAGCGTCTCTGTCAAAGCGAGGCCCGATGCACAACCGCTTCACATTTGCATGTGATTGAAATCTCCTTATCTTAAGAAGCGATGGACACCAAGACTCGTTTTCAGAAAGAGGTTTAGGGTGATTCTGAAGTGCCCTAATAATCTCCCTCATTTAAATAGAGATTTAGAAGTGCGGGATAGATTGCCTTAGAAATCACCCTTGTCTACCTTTTCGTCGAAATGTGTTCACTTATCAGTCAAGTCCACTAGTCATTGTCATGGCTAGGTAGACTTAACATTTTTACTGCTTTGGGTAGATGTTTTCTTTGGGCGCTCTGATTTAAGTTTGTTTTTATCAAGTTTTCTTAAAAATTTCATCTCCTCACGCCTGTGTTAGCTCATATTTTTGCGTGTAAATTTCTTACTCGACCTCATGGCTCTATATGATCAATCGATTTAAAAAAGAAAGTCGGAAAATGACATAATAGGTGTCATAATACAAAATAATAGGTTTAAAACGAATTTACTAAATAATACTTCAAATAAATGCTGTAAATAAAACATAAATTGGAAAGATGCTCACATGATTCTCAAAAATGTTAAAAATTAGTTTTATCAGAAAAATAAAAATTATAATGAGAACAGATTGCTAGTTGTTACTGTTGTTTACTGTCAATTTTTGGCTTGGAATAGACTGGCTACAGCCCTATTTTTTTCTCGTATTTTTATTGGAGCGTTGCACGCTCGGATAGAATCGCGAGAGAACTGGACGCCAGTGCAAAACGGGAGATTGATTCGCTTCCACGCGGTCGCCCCCATCCCTTCGTGCCTCGCATTCGCGCTCGCTTTTTCCTTCGCGTCCGTTGAAAAATAGAGAGGGTGTGAACAGTCTAGGCTTGGAATAAGAACCTTACGCAAGAGAAAGCACTGTGGCAGAACCCGATGTATTTTGCGATCATCCCTCGAAGAGTTAAGCCAGGGCGAAACATGGCCGACTTCTTATTCATCCCAGAGTGGCCATACTCAGTGAGTCGTCACAGCTGCAGTTTATGGCAGTTTTTTTATCAGTGATGGACACAGGAAGACTTAATGCAACCTTAAACTGAACAGAGCATTTAATATATGCAGGCTTTGTTTTATTGATGTCGTATCAGATTACGATATGACCGTCTATAACAACCTGTTAACTACCAAGGCGACCCATATTCTATAACTCTAAGAGCTTATAACTTGAACATGTGTTTCTTGAGCTAGTGGTTTCTTCTAGGGTACATGCTTAGCTGCTTAAACTAGTTTGCCCTGAAGTAAAGGGTCAGACCAACTTCCGGTCGAGGGACGTTGCAGCCCGAGTCATAAAGGGCATCTACACCAAACTGGTTTGCAGGACCATAACTCGTGCTGTGCGACCCACCGCACATACCATGGCCGATATTCAGCGTGGTCAGGCAGTCGCAGTTGTCATCATCCATTAAAATGGACCTGACTCCGTTCTGCTTACGATACATGAAGGAGTCTTGTTTGGCTTTTGGTTTTGTTCCTTTCAGGACCACTGGATCCCAGCCGTCTTGACTGTTAACCACTTTCCCGGCGAGAGTGACCTGGTGGTCATGAAAAGCCAACCAGGCAGCATGAGCAACAGCATTATCAGGGTCGAACTTCCAAAGGTACTCGTTTCCTTCCGAGTCAACGGCAAGCATTTCTGTGGAGTCCTCCCTTGTCCAGGATGGAATTCGACCAAAGCAGTACTCACTGTACGAGCTGCAGGAGCCATAGGGATAAGCTAACACATCTTTCTCATCAGCGGGCCAGGTTGCACCTGCGGTCCACCACCAAAACGCGAGCCAATTTCCACCATGCGCGCACAGCGTGGCGGGATGCACGATCTCTTCGGACAAGGTGTAGTACAACGTCAAGCCAACGCTAGGTCGTGGTGTGTTGCAGTAATCATCGTAGAGGGCGTCAACGCCATACCTGTTTGCAGGACCATAACTTGTGGAAAATCCAGCGCTGCACATGCCGTGGCCAAAGCTGAGGGTCGATAAACAATCGCAATTGTCATCATCCAATAGAAGGGACTTGACACCAGCTTGTGATCGGTACATGAAGGAATCTTGGTCGGCTTTTGGTTTTGTTCCCTTCAACACCTTAGGATTCCACGCTTTGTTGTTGACTACCGTGTTGTAAGGTGTTTCTTTATGATCGTGTAAGGCTTGCCAGACTGCATGTGCTGTTGGGTTTCCAGAAGCGAACTTCCACGTATAGACGTTTCCATCGGTGTCAATAGCTAGCAGCTTGGTTTTGTCTTCTTTGGCATCTAAGGGAAGCCGTCCGAAGCAGTAAATATCAGTTTCCTTGCATGCACCATGAGGTTTCTCCAAGACGTCTGTTACGTTTCCTGGCCACTGTCCGTCCTTTGGCCACCACCAGAAGGCTGTCCATTTGTGCCCATATCCTTCAAACGTAAACGGCTGTTCCGGAACTTTGAAGTAAATAACCAGGCCATTTTGAGTGCTAGGAAGATTACACACAGGATCATATAGAACGTCCACTCCACGGCCGTTTGGATCAAGCTGACTGCCGCAAACGGTTGCTCCAAGTTGGAGTGTTGAAAGGCAGTCACAGTTGTCATCGTCAAGAAGAACAGATTTTACTTTGTTTACACTTCGATAAGTGAATGAATCCTGGTCAACTGCAGATGATTTTCCTTTGAGAACTTTAGGATTCCAGGCAATCTGGTTCAAAACTGCACCAGCCGCCGTCTCACTGTGACTATGAAACGCGTTCCATGCAGCGTTCGCTGTCGGATTAGAATCATTGAACCGCCACTGGTAAACGTTCTTTTGCGAGTCTTTCGCCAAAATCACAGTAGAATCCTCCTCGAGCCAAGCTGGAAGTCGCTGAAAGCAAAACGGATCACCACCTGAGCAAGTTCCATATGGGTGTTCTAGGACATCATCTGATTTCTTAGACTCACAGGCGGACCACTCCACACCAGCATTCCACCACCAGAACGCTCTCCATTTTCCACCAAAATCGTGCAAATCTGGACGACGAGCGCGATAGTAAAGCGTTAGACCAATATTTGGCACTGGACCATGACAACCATTATCAAATAGGGCGTCAACACCAAAGACATTTGCTTTACTGTAGCTTGTAGAATGGCCATCGTTACACATACCATGACCAAGATTAAGGGATGAGTAACAGTCGCAGTTGTCGTCATCGAGTAAAAGCGATTTCACACCGTTTTGTTCACGATACATGAAGGAGTCTTGAGCTTTGGATGGTGCAGTTCCACTGAGTGCCACTGGATTCCAAGGGCTCGATTGGAGGACATCTTTGTGTTGGGATTCTTGATGATCATGAAATGCAAGCCACGTAGCATGTGACGCTGGATTCTGGGTATTGAACGCCCATTTATAAACTGTTCCCAACGAATCCACAGCTAGCAGTTCTGTGTCATTTTCCTTGAGCCATGATGGAAGACGCTGGAAGCAATAGACATCAAACTCTTTGCAAGATCCAAATGGACTTCCGAGGATGTCTGTAACATGTCCTGGCCAAGTTAAGTCTTTCTCCCACCACCAGAAAGCCCTCCAACCTCCTCCAAAGTCTTCCATTGTGAGCTTTTTGACAGTTCGAAAGTAAAGGGAAAGCCCATAGCTCGGAGTTGGTCCGTGACATCCTGGGTCGTACAGTTTATCGACACCAAACACATTAGGCGTGCTGTACTGGGTAGAGTGACCCGCCAGGCACATTCCATGACCCATACTCAAAGTAGACAAACAGTCACAGTTGTCGTCATCGATGAGAAAGGACTTCACGCCATTCTGCTCCCGATACATGAAAGAATCTTGAGTTGCTTTGGGCTTAGTTCCTTCCAAAACCAAAGGATCCCAAGCTTTGCTGTTTACGATTTTTCCAGCAGACGTTTCCAGATGATCGCGAAGAGCTTGCCACACGGCATGTGCAGTTGGGTTCTTTGAGTCAAACCTCCACTGATAAACAGTTCCTTCAGAGTCGATGGCAAGCAGTTCAGTAGAGTCTTCTACAGCCCAAGAGGGTAGTCGCTGGAAACAGAAGAGGTCGCTGAGTTTGCAAGTACCATAGGCGTTCTTCAGTACGTCGGTTTCACCCGATGGCCAGGTTTGTCCTGGAGACCACCACCAAAAACGTTGCCATGACGACGTGTCAAAGGCGGAAGTCGACAACACAAAAGCAAACATCACCGCTTGGATGCATAATACGGACAAGGCTCCTGTAGAAGAGACGATACGACAGTTCATTGCAAGAGGCTAGCTAATATCAACACATACAGGTGATTTGTATCATTCTGGCTTCAGTTTCACCGTTCTTTGTTTGTTTGTTTTTATTTCATTCTAGGAAAAATAAAGGCAATCGCTGGAAAGCTGGATAACAAAGAGTTCATGGATTTAACTTCATCCGCATTAACGTATGCAGTATTAGTTCAATGGGCGTCAGGGTAAGGTTCTTTTTCAAAACTGACACAAAAGAAAATAAAATTACGCGATTTCTGTCGATTTAGAAATCGATCCAGGGTGTCAATTAAAATTCTCACCTTTCATTTTAAGCCAGCTGCTAAGTCTCTCTATGCTAGATTAAACGTAGTTCGCTTGGAACTGTGAACTTTCCTTTATATCAATGGCCGCTAGTTTTTGATATACGTGAAATGATCCGCCTTGTTGGCTCTAAAAGAACCGGACATACCAGCGCGCACTGAGTGAGCAAACCGTTAACACTGCGGTATTAAGCTGGGTAGCTGGGTGAGTTTTGTTTACTTTAATATTATAGTCACGTATGTACGCGTTTTCCTATCTCCCCAATTTGATCCAAAAGAGTAGCGTTGAATGCCAAGAAAACAGATAACGATGAGCTTAGCCTTTGTGTTATAAACACTGCCGAGGGTAAATATGGTTATATTTTTTCTCCTTGCAAATGAATTAAACTTGTGATCAAAACTCCGCCCGTGATGTGTGCAGTGCGAGCCCTGCAGGAGTCTTTGGCGTGTCATCCGTACGGCTCAGCAAATAAAACTAAATGATACGCAAATTATGGCAGATCATCGCGGTCAAAAGTAGATATTGTGATAATCATACTTGATATCGGGCATGAAGAAATCATGAAGAAATGCAGAAATCATGACATTTGCGCCGTTTGCAACGTTATACTGTATGTTTTAAAATTTGGACTGATTGTTTGAATAATTTATGGTTCACTCGACAGTTTTCTTAAACTTTGACATCAACAATTTGAGATTTGATCGATGGAAGCTTCATGGAGACTCAGCAGGAGATGACACATTATAGTTGTCAAGAGCTTGAAGTGCTGAGTTTGCCGTGTGTTTTTTCAGTGACGGTCTACGGACATTACGGTCTGCCTCTGGAATGCGTTAAATGTGCATGAATGACCATAAATTAAGCCCTCAAGCGAAAACAATGGAAGTGACAAGAAAAAGTGACAATATTGGAAAAAACAATACAAATTAAGCAAAACAGCACAAAGAACAGTGACAATTATGAAAACAATCTGAAACAACACCAAGTTCGAGAATTTTGCTCTGATCTAGTCTCATCCTATGCGATGGAGAGAGGGCGAGGAGCGAAGCGAGGGAGAAGAAAAATCGCCTCTGGTAGAATCCGTTGGAAATCTCACTTCATGCTAAGGCCAAGTACAGAAATTGAACCTCGGCGCTTCGCTCCTCGCCCTCTCTCCATCGCTCCTCTCTCCTTATAAATCGCCTCTGGAACCAGGGTAGTCTCATCCTCGGAGACCCAGGGGATGCTAGGCGGGACGATACGATATTTTAAACTTTCGCCCGAAAATATCGTTTAGGTTTAAGTTCTCTTTTGTATACAACATCACAACATATGTGGGAATCAAGCAGGTAATTGTTGACATTGTTAATGCTGCATTTTTCATTGGAATTGTGAATTGTGAACTTAAGATCCAGATTATGTTGCTTCTTGACGTAATTTCCGATAATAAAGCTACGTAGTTTTAATGCTTCCAGCAATTATTGTGTTGAAATAAGTGTCGATGACTTGATGGCCTTATATTGCCACATAGTTCCGGAACATATCGTCTGAGTGAAAATATGCGTATAAAGCTCACAAGCGATCGAGAAATAACTAAGTGAAAAGAAAAAAGTGGCAAAAACGAAAAAACAAAAATTCTAATAGAACTTTGACATAAGTTAAACAATAGTTCCAGTGGTGTAAGTTAAATACCAGTTATGAAAATAATCAATTAGGCCTACTTAGATAAATAATTTTGCTTTGATCGAGTCTGAGTTCAAGTCGTTCTGTGGTAAACACAGCATTTCATACTGGCACGTATTATAGCTAGCCCTGCCTTTCTTTAGGATTGCATGGTGAACTAAGCTTCACCAAATTAGTTCTGAAAGCTAATTTTCAAGCCCTGTTTGGTAATGGATGGCAATAATTTAAATGTGAATGCATGATGTGTCACTTTGAAGAGTTAAGCAAAGCTTGCTAATGAACGTGTGAAAAAAGAATGTGATAACAGATTGAAATTCCCCTGAGCTGAGGTCATCGTCTTCGTTAGTTTCGCTATAAAATATTTGCTTAAGTTTTATTTTATTTTGTGTATTTTTATATTGCTCGGTTCCATGTGTTAAAAGTGTCAAAACCATGTTCCATCCTAGCAATATCAAACGTAAGCTTCAACAAATGAATTCTTTCAGCTCTTTCCTTTAGTAATCAGTCCTTGACCTTCTACTCCCATGTTTTTTACATTCACTCAAACGAGATGGAGGCTATTTCGATAACCTCGCGGTTCTATTAGCCTACATACACAAACTATATATCATTGTCACCTTTTCTTTTTCTTTTTTTATGTTATTATTGTAATTTTTAATGTAAGTGGAAAAAAAAAAGTGAAGCTGAAGTTTAACAAAATTACAGCTATTTGTTTTGTATTTTAACCAGCGCCACATCTAAAATTATAAATTATAACAATTTGACTACTTTATTCCGTATCTGTTCATCGTCATTCGATCAGACAGCTTGACTTGCAAGCGTGCCTGATTACAGGGAGAAAGCTACATGTCGCGAGAAATGAATGTCTCAGTTGAAAGTGGGTGTTGCGAAATCAAATCTACGCACTTCGTGAAAATTAAAACCACCAAAACTGACACAGTTAGTGCCTATCCCAGATTGGGTTAAATAATAGCACAACATCTCACGTAATGTATAGTAGGAAGTTATAGGAAATTCTGGAAGAAAACATTTGTCTTCTCAAGTCCGATGTCTAATGAGATTAGTGAAAGAATCACGTCTGTCGCTCTTTAATAATTTCGGAGGGTCGTTGCAACTCTCAGCAATTAAACCATGGAACCCTCGAGGCTTTTTTCCCATTAGCTTGACTATACAAAAACTGGAACCCAAATAGACAACATTATAGAGATACAGATCATGAACAGATCATCTGAAGTGTTAAGTGTTTTTTTTTTCAATTATACTTGCGTTGATTAGCCTTTTTAATGGTATCTCCCCCGACCTCTTGCTGTCCCCTTGCGGTTTGAAAGAAAGCAAGCTCTGCAATTAATCTCAATTATCCGATAACTAAAACGCAAGTTCTACACCTACCTTTCTGCGTCATCGTTCAAATAATAACGATTGAGACAGAAATTAAAATTCTTCTGTGAGTACTTCCACCGATGAACTGTGCGGAAAAACATGTACTCGCCCTCCAGGCTAATGCTTTTAGCGACAATTAATTAATTAGGCCGCAAGTTGATTGGTCTTTTGGAAAACCGGTATGACAATTGAACTGTCAGCAAACAACTAATGGTCAGGAAGCTGGGATATGAAAGAAGGAATGGTATTTAAACAACCTCGCCAAGATTTAGATCTTTGCGGTTGTTCACTCTCGCGTTATTCAGAAAAGTGTTTCACCTTATTTAGAGAGCTGTGTATTGAGACGCCATTTTGGTGCTCTTTGGAGGGGAACGTATCAGAAACATCTGTCACTGAGTTTTTCCACCCAAAGAAAAAAATTATTATTACTCTAGAGCTCCAACACAATACTTCTTCTAGAGCAAGAACTGTTTAGTTAGTAAAAACTTGGGCAATAATTCATCTTTTGACCTACCCAAGCGCCAACCTCGTTCCCAGGGTCTCTCGCTCTGGGGGGCGGAGAGAGAGAGAGAGACCCTGGGAACGAGGTTGCCCAAGCGCCTTTTGATGTCACTTGGAAATTCAAACAATATTAATGACATTAATGGTCATAATGAGGAACTCTGTCGGGCTCAAACGCTGCAAAACGCCAAGTTATTGGAGGGTTTTACATCGGATGAAACTAAAAGTGCAAAACTTCAAGTTATTGGAGGATTTTACATCTGATGAAACTAAAACTGCAAAACGTCAAGTTATTGGAGGGCTTTAGATTTGATGAAACCAAAACTTCAGAAGGATTGATAGTTTTTTCATTTTGAAAAATGATGATGTCACAAGGACAGCAAAAATATTAGCTTTAATGTCAGGTGCGGTTGGGTGACAGAAATGTGAAATTAGGAAAAGTCGGGGGCCGCCATTAGATAAAAACAGTACGGCCGACGGTGCGAATTGTTAAGTTTTTTTAAAATAAAATAGAGGGAATGAAATGTGAAATCAAATTTCATAGTGAAGTCTCAAAACTCTCAATACGTTCCCTTT
>OMLO01003315.1_pt1 | contig 13290 bp, 4 predicted proteins | sample 1674811 | NCBI WGS metagenome assembly OMLO01 (sample SAMN06265003, study PRJEB25207) | coral metagenome | isolation source: Coral host | place: Mexico:La Bocana,Puerto Morelos, Mexico | collected 2008-11-13
TTGGGGGGTGCTTGAGGAGGGGGAGTTGCAGCTGGGGCTGTTAAATCAGTGAATAAACGCTCTCTGCTGCACGTTTCGCAAACGCCCTTTGTTTAGCACTCCTATTACTACTCCTTCTCGAAACATACACGAGGCCCATATTGTCTTTACTCTTCTCGGTAGATTGTTGGGAGTTGATAATCCTTGATTTAGACAAAAACTGGGAATTTCAGTTTTAAACAACTGTTGTCATGACAACTGCACAACAAATGGCATTTTGTTTCTTTTGTGATGTACATTTCTGGTGCCAAGTTGAAAAATACTGCTCCAATATTTCCAGAGATTAGAATATTTCCATATTCTTGATTTGAACAGTATTTTACTTTTCTAGTGGAACAATTTATGATGTTATCACTTTCCTCATTTGCATAATACAAAAACATCAGTATCCCTAAAATGAAAAAAGATAACCCAATTTGAAAAGCATTTCAAATAAGCTGCAATTATTTTTTACTTCATGGGCACTTTAAATCTAAAAATCATCAAAAATTGAATTTTGTGCAAACTAGATTTGTGTTTTACAACTATTTACGTCATCTTTGCACATGGCCTTTTGTAAACCAGGGTATGCTGATGCAAACATACTTTATTTTGTTCATCAGGTATTATGCACAAGTTCATGGTGATATTGTCACTTGGAGTTCTTTCATGTATTCTGTGCAGCAAACTGTGTAGTGGACAAGCTGTTCATTCCTACACCAATTGTAAAGGTGAATTTGTGCACATTCTGTCAGTTTTAGCTCAATTGTAATTACTTTAAAAATCGTAATAACAATTAATGCATTTCAAAGAAAGTTGTCTTTAATTTTAATTTTAAAAAGACAATAAGTTGAAGTGTTCGTGATGGTGTTATTAGTTATGCATGTCATTAGTAAGTAATTAGTACTTGGACAGTGGAGATTACAATTCAAGGAGTCATTGGGCGAGTAATTTCAAAAAATTATCTGACAATGCGCATGAGGCCGATTTGAAATTGTGAGCACAGTTCCTTAATTGTACAACGTAAGGTCCAATTACTAATAAATTGTATCAATAAAAAAATTTCAAAATTTAAAGTGTCTTTTGAATGAAAAAGTGAATATTACCTTCCATAACTGCAGGAAATGCTAAAAAAGCCTTCGATATGTGCATAATTGATCGTGAATCATGTGGATATCAAATTACAGATATCCAATTATAATTACTTTTTGAAATTGAATACCTGTAATTGGACACCCATGTGATCGCAGAGAAAGATTAATTGAGTCACAAGAATCCCCTTAGGAGGCATATGATTCGTGAGTCATTGAACTGGGTACTTTTCTTTTCTCCAGACTGTGTCAGATTCCCTTTCAATGGAACCTTAGTTTCAAGAATCCTCGTAGATGAATTAAATGACAGATTGATTGTTGGTGCTACGTAAGTGAAAATGTTAAAAAATTATACCTACTCTTAATTAACTTACTTATCATACATTCCTTTATCATTACTTCCCATTTCAATAACACACAAATTCAGCTGGATCTGTGGTTGTGTTTCACTGCCATCAATTGGTTGATATTAAATATCAGTTGATTGATTGTTTCTTAGCAGAGTAATTTCACTTTGGTCTAGCAAAAAAATGTATAAAGAACCTGTTGGTTGAATCTTGACTATATTTTTCTATCAGGGGTGAAGGCAGCAATACCTCTCTTGTAATAATGTATTGTTATAGTTTTACTTCCAGGTGATTGTTTAATTTAATATTATTGTATTTTTTATCACAGAAATTCCCTGTTCAGACTTGAATTAACCACTCTACAATTACTCTCTGCTCAAAATGATGTGAGTAACTTTGTAACAAATCGTAGTCACCACTCAAAGTTATAATCTTCAGGGGCCAAGGTCCTGGAATTCCCTCTTTGCTCATGAATGTAATTTCTGGATGTTAAGGATATGGTACATGTACAGGTTTAAAGGACAAATTTTCCAAACTAAGAATATTAAATAGACATTCTTTATGCTTTAAATAGGAGAAAAAGGAACACATTAATTTTTTTTAGTTCCATATTTGTTCTTTTTTGTAAGAAAATGTTTACTCAGTAGTGCCCAGCTAATGATGACTGAGCTGTCTGTTATCAGTTAGTCATCTTAAAATGTGTACACATGTAGAAATACACTAATACTGGTAAAACTTTTAAAGTGGTTTTAATGCAGCTGTGGAAACCTTCTCTGTGTACAGAAAAAAGTTTTAATAATGTTCATTGCTGTTGTTTATTTCAAACAAGGTTGTTGCATTACTACCAAGCCAAGAGGCATTACAAATATGCTTAAACTTGGGTCTTACAAAAGTGAGTGTATGTGTTCAAGATAAATATATGACATAAATAAGATGCTTAATTTTTGTTCTGACTTTAAGACATTTTGATTGGCCCATGAAGAGTGACTTCTATTCATGTTCTTTTCCCCATCAGAAAGTAATTAGATAGGATTCTTTTATAAATTTTTTCTTCAAGCTTTATTGTTCAGTAACAAATAGTTGGATGACCAGCAAAGATTTCATCCACAGTGAGCTTGAGTCATTCTTGCCACTGTAATGAATTTTGAGCAGAACCTCGAGCATGTTTAAGGTTTTGCCATGTCCAGCATATTAGGTTGGTGCTTTATGGTGACTTGTGGAGAAACAAGATACAAAAAGAAACAAGAAATGATTAGGGACTCGTCTTGTCAGAAATTAGCCAGTTAGACATGGGGTGCTTTCCATTTGACTAAATCTCCTGGTGCAATGGGAACATTTTTTTTTGATTGACTGCACCATAATGGAGAATGATAAGCCACACTTTTGTTTGCTTTTGCTTAGAATTTTTCAATGTCTTCAATGTTTGAATTGTAAAATTAATATATTTAAGCAAAAAGAACACACCGATATGTCAGCATTGCAACATTTTAAGACCACAGCAGCAGGGACCTTATACAAACTGCAACAGCAGCAAAAATGTTGCAAAACAGATGAGTGGTACACTATGCATCACAAATCTTCATACATTTCTTAGCCAACCTAGATGCAAAACAAACAAATACACCATGCCTATTTTATTTGGAATAGCGCATTGCTGTACATGTAGCTATTGTTTATCAACAGACAAGTGGAAAGATGCTATCAGTACAATATTAATCCATTTTCAAATACATGTCCTGTTCATCTTTGTGTGGGATGTCCAGAGCTCTCTGTGATCATGGACAAAAGAACTAGTACTGAATAGAAAATTGTGAATTTACATAATTTCTGAAAAAGAAATTGGAAATTTCTATTCGATTTGATTTTCATCCTGGAATTTCAGATTTATAAATGGCTTGCTTTTCAGAAATTCAACAGTTTCTGGATTTTCTGGAACCTTGAAATATCCTTACCAGTTGTCCCTGTTTCAAAAATTTTGGAAGTTTTGGTTGAATGGAAAGTACCCATGTACAGTAGTATAGGAAGATGGCTACTTGATTTAGAGCTATTGACGTACACATACTGTAAGTTGATGTACTGCACATTATTGCAGTGTGCTTTAGAAACAGTGAATTTTGATTGTTGAAGATGATTAAATCTTAATGCTGTCAGCTTTTTCTTCCCATTAGGAAAGCTGCCAAAATTATATAAAGCTGCTCCTGTTTTCCCCACAAGGACATATTTTTGTTTGTGGCACTTACGCTGAAACACCAAGATGCTGGAAATTTCCGGTGAGAAGTACAACCTTGTTTTTTTGTATCATACAGCTTGCTTTGTTTAATGTTGCATAACCAGCCAATGAAAACTCAGTATACTATGTTATATTGCTAATGCAATCATCTTGAACCTTCAACTACATGACTGTATAGTCTCCCCCAAGTGTTGAGCAAGGTCCAACTTCACACACATTGAGCAAATCATTCAACACAAGGTTCCACAATTCGAAGCCCTGTGCATTAATTTTTTGTTGTATTCTTTATTCTTACAGAGGACCAGTTCTTTAAATCCCCCACCAGCTGGGGTAGCTGGAGATGGAATAAGTCCTTCTAGTAATCAGCAAAACGTCACAGGCACCTTTACAAGTAAGTATTTATATGAAGTTATGTAACTGTAGGTGGGAAATGTAGAACTTTTACAATCTAACTCTTAAAAAGTGTTTGATACACCAGAAGTTAGGTCAGACTTTGTTTCCAAGGAAACTTACAAGTATATGTTGCAGACCTGTCAAAATGAAATAATTCAGGTTAAAACCTTTGCCTCTTAATCCTAATTATTATTCTTAGATGAATAATTATTCATGATCCAATTATTAGGGCTAGAAGACAAAGGGAATTGAGATTTACCTCAGTGAATTTCATTTTGACCTGCAACATATACATCAAATTCTTAAATGGTGGGCTGCCTGGGTAAGCCTTGGCATGAAAACAAGGCAGGTGAGGATAGAATCCCGTACTTCATTATGGTAATAAGTGAGGTGGAGACATCTACAGTTTCAGTTTTGCTAAAGGAAAGTGATAAATTATTCTGGAAGCAAGTATTGGGGGATGGAAACCAGTAGAATTGGAAAGAGCTGATCTTTGTTTTGGCAGCAATTTTAAGTGTGATCATGAAAGCACAACTTAGTAAGACAATGTTATGTTTACATCAAATGATCATTTGCTGACTATAGGACGGTACATGTAAGCTTAAACATGGAATGTTTTTCTATTTTTTGCTGTTCAGGCAAAAAGCTGTTAAATAAATATTGTACCATTCAAATGAAACTAAATTGTTTCTTGTCTTGTGGTATCTTTATCATTAAGTTCAGTAGGTTTACAGGTTGAAAAAGATATTATTTACATTTTGCTTCCTCCCTTATTCACAATGATTTATGCCTCAATAAAAAAAGTCAGTGAATGTACTATTTCCCTTGGGATGTTATAGGAGTATACTTAAACATTTGCTGGATAAAAGCTCTTGATAAGTGGCTTATATTTATTTAGTCTGAAATCAATACTGATGGATCTTATGGCTTTGTATAAAGTAATTCTAGGTTAGCATAATTTAGACATTCTTCCAGGAAGTTTATTTTTATACAAAACTTTAGTTTTCTGTGTCAAAGCCAAAGGGGATCATTCACCTCAAAAACAGTGATGGGTCCGTGTTCAGACTTCCATTGAAGCCAAAGAAAAGGACAAACATTATCCAATACTACTGGTTTCCTTACTGCAATACTAGCTTCAGGAATATCTCTTTCCTTCAGTAAAGCTGGAGCTGTAGATGTCTGCCTCACTTATTCCCATATTGGAGTGGAAATTGCATGGAATGCCTTAAACAATGGGTCATTGCATTTCATTACAGCTCATGCAATTAACTGTAAATGTTCCTTCTTGCAGGCAATCACCTGTTTACTGGAATCAAGACTGGCAGATCAGTTATTTATAGATGGGTTGCTGCAGATCTGAGTAGTAGAGGTCTTCTGCAAACAGATTCAGCTCCTAATGTTTATGTTTTAAAAGGTAGAGAATTTTTATTTAAAACAATTTATTAGATTTGTGTTTGATCTTCTCTATAATAAATTAAAATTGATCAGAAACCAATTAAGGTCCTGTAAGAGTTCCAGTGTCTGCAAAGAATAAACAGCAACAGGTGCAATGAATTTGCATTCCTTCGCAGAAAATGTTACTATACATTACCTGTTCTTCAATGCCATTAACCTTATGACTACTTGTCTGGACAAAATTGTACTTTTTTTGGTTGCTTACAGGAAGTGGTTGGAATGCATGCTTGTAAATGAATGGTTGTTACCTTAAGAGGTTTCACTTTTTTGTTGTTTGATTACATGTAGCATCTCTGTAAGCTTGTTGAATTTGTTCCTCCTTCAGATGCTGACTTTATATCATCATTTAATTACACGGACAACTTTGTGTACTTTTTTTTAAGAGAGACTGCTGCAGAGACTAGTAAGGTAAGTTAGTTGTCTCTCTCAGTCTTTCAATGTGGAGTGGATCTTCCTCTTATTTTGACAACTGGTGCTATCCTCTATGGTCCAGTGATTTGAAATCTCCCAGGTTAGCTCTTTCAACTCTACACTTTGATTGTTTATAACACAGTGAGGTTTACCGTCCTTTTTGTGTGGTCACAGGTAGCCTTGTAAGATAATTACAGTAATTGCTGTAAATCCTCTGCCAGTAATTGCTGTTGTAAATGGAAGCTTTTGACATGCTGTGACATGCAGTTTTCTTGTAGCAAGGAATATGGATTATTGACCAAGTGTGAGGACAAGATGTCTGGATATTGGCCAAGTTCTTTTTTCAAGGTCCATAAACTTGCAAAAAAAGAATGAGGCCAATATTTAGTCATCTTGACTGAACAAGCTTGGCCAATAAAAGATCTATTATATTGTTTTCTGAGAAATTTTTCTAGTCGGACACAGCAGGTATTCCTGTGGTGCACAAAGCTCCATCTTTCCCACTTGGGTAGCCAAGCAGGGTTTGGTGAATCTTGCTTGCTTAATGGGGTTAATGTCTCCAGAATTTTGCCAAAATAAATTTTTTATAATATTATAGTTGATTTACTTTTTTCCAGAGCTCCCGAATAATAATTCAGTTTTCACCCTAAATTGGAATCTGTGCATCAAGACATTTTGTTGTTATGTTTGAATTTATTTCAATATTTGGATATTTGCTTTTGAGGCAAGAATTTAATGATGGATTTGTTGTCATTTTTCTGCAGGCTGTTTATTCACGAGTAGCCAGAGTCTGTCAGGTATGTGTTTACAAAAGTAGATGTTTTCATTTTAACAAGTACAGGTACTTCTAACAGTATTGTACTACAGAAAAAACTGAGATAATTTCAACAACTTTCTTAAGTCATTTTTGGCTCAATCATTGCTACATTTTGGTTTTGCCTATTACCCTTTTATATATACTGCTGGAAAATCACTACTTTTCCTGTTTTGATTGAGGAGAGATACATCAAGCAAATAAAAACTGCCAATCAATGTACGCAGAGAAATTTCGATGTAGATGTGGGTTATGCAATCTTTACTGTAGAAACTTTCATTTGTTCCTAAGAGAAATATTTAAGCTATATCTCTCTGTAACAATGATTTAACTGGTCTGGAATATTTTGTATTTTTCAGTATGATGAAGGTGGTAACAGACAATTGGCAAACAGATTCACTTCATTTGTGAAGACTAGAATATTATGCTCTGTCCCTGGAGCAATTCCATTTGATTACAATGAATTACGTGAGTTTTACAAATGTATATGGACTACATTATTGGAGTCTTTAGGTTTCAGGTGGAGGGGAGAGGGAGGTGGCAGAGTTTATTATCTGTAGCTACAATCACGGTCAAAAGGGTTGAGACACTTTCCAGAAAATGATATTTTTTATATCATACCTCTTCATAAATACAATTTTTGCAAACCCCTTCCCCCCAAAACAATGTTGTGGGCTAGGATTTTTAATTTCTGGTCTTTCAGCATCTTGAATAAAGCAACTTTGGAATGGTGGGGTGTGGGGAGGGTCTAAAAAAAGTATAGAGACGCAACGTAGTGAAAACTACTCATTAGACGTACAAAAAAATGCGATGTGTCAACGAGTTTTGACCGGGATTGTAGTTCACTGAGAGTGTTGTGGGAAGGCTAGGTGTACTTCTAGCAAAGCGTTGATTGAAAGGTGTTGGAGTTTACTGATTTATATTGCAGGATTTTTAAACACAGTGTAAACGATATTAACAATTTACAAACATATTTCATTTAAGGCAGTCAATCAATTATTTGTATTCTCAGAAGCAACAGCTACCTACCAAGACCCTGTGACAAATGAAGACTACATTTATGGAATCTTCACCACCCCAAAGTACGTAGCACTACAGCTTTTTATGTTTTCACGATGCTAAAAGTTTCTTCTTGAAAAATTGTCACTGCAAGTATGTAACCCAAAAATTAGAGACGTAAACAATTTTTGAGAGAAAGCACAAAGCATTGCAACTTGCTTTGATTTCATTCTACTGTGTGATTGGCTCTCTCGGTTCTGGCATACCAGTACTATGTACAAATTTAAAACTCAAAGAGAAAGCAATGTAAAGGATTTTGAGACATTTCTTATATGAGTTCAAATGTGATTGCCACGATAGTACAGCATACATAAAGATCCAATCCTCTAATTTTTTGAATACTGTTACAACCATTTGGTAGGTGCTTAACATCACTGTCATAAATACGTCTCGTGGTGGACTCCTCAAAATGTTTGGTTGGGATCATTTGCTGCCAGGTCTTTAAAACCCTCAACCTAGTTCAGGCCAAAAAGCCTGATTTTCCATACATACGTGTACCCTATTTTAGACTTGATCCAAAACATCTATTCCTTGTTTCAGACCTAAATTCAGTGCATGTCTCTAATATTATGTAATGTTATGTCTTCAGCTAACTGGGAATGGCTTTAATTTGTCTATTGAGATGGGTTTCAAATTCCTCATTTCTAATGAGGTAAAAATTTATTGTATCTGAATTACATACTCAATTCAAATCCAGATTGGGAAACAAAAAGACCAGAATCTCTAAACAGTAGCCAACATGAAAAACATGTCTCAAAAACTGATACTTTTTGTGAAGGTACATGCAACTTATATAAAGGAATACCTGCTCCTCTGTTTCTACATGTATATACTAGAAAATGCGCTATATAAATTCATTACCATTACCATTTCTCTTTGTAGTAACATTAGGCAGCATACTTTACTTGTTAGCTACACCAGTTGATGATGAATATCATTTTTTTTGTTCTAGCCTTGGAGTGCTTGGCTCAGCTGTTTGTAGGTACAGCATGAAGTCAGTTACAAACCTATTTGATACAAGCAAGTACTTGAAAGAGACTACTGACAAAGGTTTTGATGGTACTTCTTTGTGGGTGTCAGTGTCTCCAATAAATTTGACAGTAGTTCCTGGCAGGCCAAAGGTGTGTGACAGTTGGTTTCTGATATAAACACATGCTACTTTAGTTCATGAGTTGTCTTTGATTTCTTGTCTGGATCTGCAGCTATTATAATAAATTAATTATTAATTAAAAACAACATTTCAGTCTGTGGAACATACCTAGCGACCAACAAACCATTGTTGCTAACTAGTAAAATTATATTGAATGATACTTAGTGACGGGTCTATGAATATTAGGTACCTGTCAGTTTAAAGCAATCTTATTGGTGTTATAATTACTGATAATATAAATTATTGTTACACTCTGTGTGTTAGTATTATTGCACTCAGTATTATAGTTTTAAAATAACTTTTTTAATTGTTTAGTGTGATAGCAAACTTAATACAAAGAGTTACTCTTGGGAAACCATCAAGTTTGCTTCTGACCATACCCTCTTAGCTGATCCACTTATGTCAGACCCACTGTTTCAAGCAAGAAAACCTTTGTTTACCAAACCTGAAATAAGGTAACAAAACATTATTTTTGAAGTTTAGGAGACACGCCCAAGAAGCTTTAGACTCCATTTACATACATTTGTATTTTTGGTTTTTGTAAACTGTGGAAATAAATTAGGTGGTGTGCAAAGTGTTAAGAAATGTCCACATGTGGGGAGGGTACACATTGTATTGTGAGGACCAATAAAATTATATGAAACTCTAGAGTGGAATTGGTAGGGATTTGGAAATGCTCATTGTGTAAAATTTAAAATTAGTTGAACAACTTTGTGGTGTCTGTTGTAGATTTACGCAGCTTGTTGTGGATAAAGCCAAAAGAGGAAATGTGCAGGTTACTCCTGTCATGTTTATTTCTACAGGTAAGGAACATAAAGACTAAACACATGTATTGCATAAATTTTATATTAACTAACTATTGTTTAGAGTGTGAGAAAGTCATTCTGTTGCCAGTCATTTCTGGAGTATCTCATGTGTGTTCTTAATTTCTGTGAAGTGCAAATTTCATAGACGCGTGTTGTGTTAAGACAGGCTAGGTCTTTCTCTAGTGCTTGCTTCAAATGTGCATATTTGCTCATTTCCAATACATTGCCATACCATGTATGTCTAAGGAGAGTGGAGGTACCTGTTCCTGACTTAAGTACTGTATGGGCCAACTCCATGTGCCTCCTTTAAACTAGAGAGCCTGTAGTGAGGGGAGATTTTTGGTGGAAGTGAGTGCTGGATACTTGGAAGCAAGTACTGCATCTTGCTGCTAATGATCATCATTGGGCTGTTAATTGAACAGGGTAATACAAGAAAAGAAAGGTGGACATCACACAGGGAGGGGCAAGAAAGAATTCCTACCCATAAAGCCGGTGAAAGAATTAAACATCCCCAAATTAGTTGGATCACTAGAAATTCTGATGTGCCACTTGAAGGTGTCTGTGTGCTAGAGTGGGGAGTGGCCACTTTCAAACTGGGTTCTAGACTGAAATAAGAGTTCAGTGGCATTTTGTGTCCAGGACCTTCCACTTATAGATGAGTTAATGTTTTACTTTGTAAAGTTCTCAGGTTTCATTTCTTACTGATATCTTTGATTTGAAATAAATTGTTATCTTGTAGAGAATGGCACTTTGTTCAAAGTTTTCAACAACGTATCTGGTGATGGCAATCCTGTTATTGTAGAGCAGATCAAAGTTTTCGAGGTTGGTGTCCTGGAATACATGTACCATGAAAAACTGTTAAGATGAACACCAGTTACAGTGCAAGTTGATTGGTGTGAGGGGTGATCAAAGAGTTGTTAGCGTTTTTCCCTTGACTACGCACATGAAAAGATGTGAAGTGGCACTTCACAACAATGCCATAATATGTTACATCATCGTCTTGCTATTTCATTTGTATATGAAAAAAACGTATTTGATCTGTCAAGGAATACAAACATCTCTCAATAATCTCTACTTTGCTTCACAATGTAGCTGGTGACAGTGAGTGCAGTCTTTTGTTAAAGGTGTTGTTTACTTGACCCTGGTTCATGAAGTATTAACCTGTGACTTTCAGTGAGCTAAAATGTATGTTCGTTCTTGTGGTTGCTGTGATTCCTGAAAGATGGTTCAAACAGTTTATGCACTGAATGTTTCCTGACTCACTGAAGTACACAGTGTTAGCAGTTGAATTGGTTTCTATTACTACTTATAATACATGTAGTGGCCTTTAGCATTTAATAGTTTCCCTTTCTCCTCAGAAACCGAGTAAAGTTTCTACAATGAAGCTTCATAAGGTGAGTTTCAAATTGTAGTTAATCTTATTAAGATGAGTATAATTCGTATAGTTGAATTTTGGGGATTGCATCAGTCATTGAAATCTAAAACCTGTCCAGAATGATAAAGAGTATGACAGATATCAGAGAATTTGGCACTTAGCTATTTATGCGTGTGATGCTTTTGGCTGGTTCATCTAAGGAAAAGGTGACAACTTAATGACATGTTCTTTGTCAGGGAGCTGTGTACATCGGAAGCAATTCTAGTGTTGTCAAGCTGCCAGTAGAGCATTGTAGTCAGTACCAAAGTTGCAGGTAAACTTCAGGATCTTATTTAATTGTGATTCAAATTTACAACATATGTTATATCAACAACCTAGTGATTTCCCTTGTGATGAATCTTAGTACTATAAGCTGTAACTAGGGATGTTTTCTTGTTTAGAACTTGTATCTCTGTTCTGGATCCTTACTGTGGGTGGAGCAACAACAAGTGTACAACATTTGACAAAAAGATGGGAAGGTACTGATTAGAAAGTTTATTTTTTATGAGCTTTTCTGTTATCGTGTTTTTATATTTTGCTTTTTCTTTCATCAGTAGCTGGGCTCAAGACATTGTTCATGGTGACTTTTCTAAAGTTTGTCCTCAAGGTGAGCATGTCCTAACAGCCACTGCTGTTGCTGGAAAGCTGAAAAGAGTCCTTAACCAATGGCCACAAGTAACATTCCTCTGTTTTTTTTCATCCTTGTTGTTTTTGTTAGTAACGTAATGGGGTAGTCAATAAAAAGAAGTCGAGTTTTCTTTATTTTGCCGATTTTATAGAATAATTACGTCGTAACAAGAGAAAGAGTCATATCAAAATGACAAACAAAACGACTTATACCTACACTTATGTATATTGTCATCTTATTTCACGATAACGATACTGTTATCGGCCTTTTAATATAACAAAAAGTTAGTGAAAGGAACATGCCAAGAGAATTAAACAGCTGACCACCAACAAGTACTATCCAAGAGGTCAATAATAACTTTGACTTCTTAATAATTGACTAATCCTTCTTATTTCATTCCTTTTTTTCTCTAGAACCTCCAACCTGCTCGTTGACAGTTACTCAGGAACAAGTAGGAGGTATTAGTAGGTTGACCTGCCTGGGAGATGGAATCCCGCTTCCTAGAGTTAACAGCTGGAAAAAGGACTCCAAGCCTCTGCCTCTTGATTCAGACTTCCAGGTCAAGCCTGGGAAGACTGCTCATCAGGAACAGTTGGTAATCAACAACTTTGGAATGGAACATCTTGGGGTTTATGAGTGTTTTGTATCAAACAAACTGGGGTCATCGTCATGTAGTATGAGTATCAGAGGTAACTACTGCTAGTGGAATACTGGTGTAATGTAATTTGTAGACAAGTTGTACATGTATCTTGACTTGTCAGGAATAGGAAAACTTCGGAGCAACATAAGACTGCTTCCTTTGAAGTTGGAAGTGAATTAAGTAAACATTCTGAGTGCCATTAAACTGCAGAACGTTTCTAAAATTCAAACGTGTGAGATGAATGTTGGCCCGTGCCGTTAATGTTTCTTTGGTAACCGTGTTTTGGAAGCGATATATGAGTGAAAACCTGTTGTTTCGTCTATGTCTATCTTTTCTGCTATCTCTGGCTGTCCATTTTTGTCATCCCTCCATTAAGTATATGAATTTTACACGTATTTAGTTGTTTGTTAATATCCTCCGCAGAGTTTTTTGGGGGATGTCACGTAACGCTCGAAGGACATCTCCAAAAACGGCTACAGAGGAGACTACAATAGTTGATTCTATGACGTGTCAGTAATATCGTCATGAAATTCAAGATACCTCTCTGTGTTGGAATTAACTGTTTTATGTTGCATTCTCGAAATTCTATCTGTGTTTTTTTTCAGGTACATTACCCGTCATCACATATGCTCTGGTAAAAATCAATGGCACATCTTTGTTTGTGTGTAATGCCACAGGGCTGCCAAGTCCACAGGTCACTGTCTACAAAGTTATCGGAGGCACTAAACACGTCGTTATGTCATACCAAGCACCCATTAGTGACGACACTGGCCAAAGATCATATTATTGTGTGGCACAAAATGATTTTGGAGTGTCATTTAGCAAACAGGTCGA
>OMLO01003316.1_pt1 | contig 13289 bp, 7 predicted proteins | sample 1674811 | NCBI WGS metagenome assembly OMLO01 (sample SAMN06265003, study PRJEB25207) | coral metagenome | isolation source: Coral host | place: Mexico:La Bocana,Puerto Morelos, Mexico | collected 2008-11-13
TCTCAGCGGTCCGGAATCCTAAATCCTTGAATCTGATTGGCTAATTCCGCGCGCTCGAGCGGTCCGGATTTTCCCGTCCGGACCCCGCGTACGGACCGCTCCGATTTTTCCAACATTGCCGCTTTTTTAGCAGCTTTTTGTTACACTAAAAATCTCCATTGAATGTAAATCATTCATTGCTCAGTTCTCAAATCAGCGAAAACTGAATCTTTGCTTTTAAATACTTCTGTAAACAAAACGGGTTTACTTGACCGAAACGTCAAACGCACGCGCACGGTGTGAAACTGCTTCAGTAAAAATCAACACAAATATTTTTTATAAAGTAATTTTCCAGAGAGACAAAAATAAACACGTTATTTGCCGGCCTAGGTCGGTCCGTATTGGGAAAAACTGTGCCCTTGGTCTTGAGCATGGCCCTCGGCCTGCGGGCAAATAACATATATATTTCCTCAGGATAACCCTTCAGTAAAGAGTACTGTTATCAACGGGGTCCTGCTAAGAATTAGAAACTAATAAACAAGAATTATTAAGATATATAAAGTTAGATACATTAAAAAACCGTTAAAAATATAATCGAAATACAAGTAATAATCGTCTAAGGCTTTCCTAATTAAAACTCTAGAATTAATGTTTCTTAAACTTAAAGGCAATAAATTAAAAATCGAGGCATCTAAAAAATAAGAGCTACGGCGTGCAAATTCCAGTCTGACGTTTGGTAGTTTTGCAGTTTTCCCATTGTTGCGAGTGTTTAAAGCGTGATGATGTAATCGATGAAAGTAGTCTTAAATTGAAAGCAGTGCAGTTCCATTAAGGCAGTCAAATACAGAGCAGCACGCTCATTTTGTAAAAAGTTATCAACAGTTAAAAGTCGAAGATCACAGTTGTGCGAACTGCACTTTTTTATATGCGTTGACGTTTTGCCTCATAAGTCGGAGAAGCTCCCCAATCACGTTATGGCACCACTATACCAATATACCTTTTTGGGGCTGACGGAATATGTAATACGTAATACGTATACAGTGACGTAGTTGACTGACTGTGTAATTTTTCCCTGAGTAGGCTGGCTTTGAGACGATGAATGAATTGGTAAATGCGTGCATCGCCGGATGTAAATTGACAGCCTTCGCTCTAATAATGTGTCTGCTTTTTCTTTAATTCACAAGCCATGTAATAAACAACGTATTAACCTCGGCCTACCGTATCACCTCTCCATCGCTCGGTCAATACGGCGAGGCCTCAGTTTGAGATTTTCCCGTAACGACCTCACTCTCGGTTACTTAAGTATATACGTAGTTCCTCCTTGTTGCCTCTTGCTTCAGTCAAAAGTTGATTTGATTTTACGGTGCTCGCTCCGGAAAAAGGCGCTCGGCCCATACTGCCTTGCGCTTGGTTACACAGTGTAGTAAGAAGTTATTATTTTGGAAAGTTTTTTTTTTTTTTTCCTGCAGGCTAGTAGGCTAGTGTTACTATAATTTACTTACTTTCTAAGGATTAGGTTTTGAAAACAAGTAATTGTAATTAAAATCTCGAATCAAATGTTTCAGTTAAGTCAATATCGTGATCAGGCTAATTTTAGTAGTTTTTTTTTTGTCGATGCACCTTTCTACAACGTTATTTGTTTGCCCGCTCCAGGAGGATTCGAAAATTTGAGGACCTTTCATGTATGTTAATTATAATTTTTATACATAGGATCTAGACAGCATGTCACGTGCGAGCGATCGTATTACAAGCTGGGATGTTATCAGGACAGGCAGTGGTCCAGGGCCATGTCACAGCTTCTTATCAGCGACCGTGTCAAAACAAACCAAGAACAAAAAATCGACTGGAACAACTGGGAAGATTACTTGCACGGGTTTGTACAAAAAAAATGGTAGTGAAGAAGGCTCGATATTTTGTGATCTTGCATTCTCGCTGCTCACCCTGAGTGTTGTCACTTGCTTAGTTATCCGTATGGCTTAGTAACTTCAACAGTTAAGCCATGAAGACCAGTCACGGAGATGACTGATTCTATATAAATTGTATTCCAGTGTGCCTTAGCTAAATTCAAACCAATTTATCGAAAATTTTATATTAGTATGCCCTTTACAATGTCTACTGGCATACTATTCTGAAGATATTCTTAATTATTATACATTGAACTCACTATCTCTTTTCTCATTGGCCGAAAGCGTACCGTGAATTTTCGAAATAAGCGCCTGTGACGTCATAACTGTAGATTATACAATAGTCATGTCAAAGACACTCAAGGTCATGGGTAATCACGGGTAATCATGGCGTGTATGACCGCAGTGCATGATTTTTAAGGGTAATCATGTCAAATTCGCTCGCTTTGTCTTGCTTGCCGTCAGTGAAGAAGCAAAAACATGACTTTTGTTTTGTTTCGTTCAATGTACAATAAAATAATTATTTGATTCGGTTTTTGTGATATCCAGAATAATCAAGGTCTCGGTAAGGGCTCATGGTCTCTTGGTAAGGGTTATCAGCCTCAGCCTTCGGCTTCTGCTGATAACCCCTACCTCGACCTTAATTATTCTGGATATCACAAAAACCTCATCCAATAATTGCTTAATATCATTTGCATTGTAAATCCTTAATTGCGCTCAAAAACGGTCTATATGATTGTCTATATCCATCACTGCAAATCGTTCGTTTTATTTATAATTTCTTTCAGGACATTCTCTTGGCCTCTTAGTAATTTCTAAACTTACATTCGTAATCGAAAAAGACCGGTTCTTTTAGAATTTACTAAAAAATAAGTCTTTCTTTTACTCTCTTATAGACTGGCGTGTCGATGTGCCCAGGCTGCCTCTCAACAGGGATACACCATGTTTGGACTTCAGCACTACGGCGAGTGCTGGTCGGGACCACAGTCCTGTGACCTGTATTCTAGACATGGAGATTCCCAGCTGTGCATTGGTAAAAACTACACCAGATGTGATATTAATGACGAAAGCGAGTGCGTTGGGAAGAGCGACGCTAACTTCGTGTATCTTTTGCTAGAGGGTGAGTGAACGCAAATGGTTGTACAGTGAAAACAAATACGTTTGTTAACGGGAACTTTGATAAGGAATTTAAGAACGCAGTCAGGCCTACCCCCTACACTATTCAGTCGCTCTTCGAAAATGCTCTGCAAACCGGAGGATTTTGAAAAGGCCAGCTTTTCGTTTTCGGGCGGACAGAAAACATTTTGAAAAGGGAGCTTTTTGAAAACGATGACTCCGTTTGCATCACGTAGTTTCCCTTTCCGAGATTTTTTTCAAATTCAAATTTATCCGGAGTATTTTGGATGGTAGGAGGCGCGGTGGCCTCATGGTTAGTGCGCTCAACAACGGATCGAGCAGTCCGGGTTCGAGAACTGGCCGGGAACATTGTGTTCTGTTCATGGGCAAGACACTTTACTCTCACAGTGCGTCTCTCCACCCTGGTATATAAATGGGTATCGACGAATTTAATGCTGGGGGTAACCCTGTGATGGACTAGCATCCCATCCAGGGGGGAGTACTGAAATATTCCTAGTCGCTTCATGCCACGGAAACCGGGATAAGCTCCGGCCTGGTGAGCCACACGGCTCATATGCAGACTAAAACTTTACCTACCATTTTGGATGGCGCCAAATATTGGACGAGAATTTGCCATTATCAACATTGGAAAAAACGTTCAGTCAAGAATGACAATTAGCAATATGGCTATGTGACTATTTTTTTTTTTTGTATTGTTTGAAAAATTTATATGAAGCCATAAATTGTGAGGGCCTTTAGATGTGGAAGCATGAAGTTCATTTTCTTCTTTTGCGCTTATTAGTGTGTAGACAAAAATCTGACGCAGCATTTCTCGCTTTCTTTTCGTTTTTTTTCAGAACCAGAAGAGGAACTTGGCATCTAAATAAGATACAAAACACGCTTCAAGAGTGTGCAGCTCCCATTCTACTTTATATCATACTTAGAGATTAGCTTTTTTATCATGTTGAAGTACCTGAATAAAAAATATAACAGAGCCTTCTGCGCAACGTATGTACCTTTTTAAATTTGACTACATATTTTCTTTTTTTTTTTTATGGAAAAGTCGCGAGACTGGGCAAATGTTCACAATAAGTAGGCGATGCTAACTTGTTTCATGGCAGCTTTGCAAAGTTTATACATGATTTTTCTAGTATAATAGATTATGCTTTTTGAAAAAAAAATTGTACATTAAACGATTGTCTAAGGAGGAAGGCGTCCCTTTACAGCGCATATGGCGTATACTACGCCGCCTGATTACGTCACAACTTCGGAGACATGTTAAATTCTTGGACGCGAGTTTGCATCTCAGGTAAGACAATTATATGTTATAACCATGCCACTAACTATAATTAACAATGATAAATATCTCTACGTATATATATATATATTGTTCTCAGTGGGAAGTAACAGCCAGTTTATTTAGACGATGCTTTTGTTTCTTCCCTTGAGATTTTCCTATCTCTCCTTTCTTGTAAAACGAGTCTTGTTTTTCGATTACCTCGTACGTATCCTGCTTCTCTTTTGGCCTGAAAAACAAACACAATGAAGTTTCACAGATGAAATTCTAAAAAGACTAAACATGCATTCTTCCAATTATGAGGGAATACAATATAATACCCAACTCACGGGAAATAAAAAAAATAAAAAAACAAAACAAAACAAAACATAAATAATAAGCAATAAAAAAACCAGGGGGACCTTGATGGCCTCGTTTTAAGTCATGTCATAGGCAACTGCAACGAGATAACAAGCAAACGATAGTGGCCTCTAAGCTTTTAGCATTGCCGCATCGGTGCCTCGAAAAATGATGTCTTATTTTCAGTGCTTATGTCTAAACGAGAGCAAGGGAAGCTTTTAGTCAGATTCCTTCTTCTCTTCCTTCTTTGCTTTTTGATGGACACAAAAATGTATAGCATCTATTTTTCAGGTGTTTTAAGGTCCTACGTCTACAATCATTAAAAGGTTATTTACAAGATGAGTAACCGGTAACTACTAGCGGGCTAGCTCGAAATTATGACAAGATAGCTCACATTGTGTTGGTAGAGCAAGCCCCACAAGCACGCTTGCACATCATGTTAATGGTTCCTATGCTGGCTGTCGGAGCGTACTCACTGCAATAACCACGAGACGCGTATTCATTGCATTCGTCTGAATAATCCTTGCAATCTATAAAGAAATGAGAATTCCTCAGCTATATCGTACCCTCAGGGTGGAAAGGTAAGTAATGACTCGTATTTTTTTCACAACACGTATTTGAGTCCCACGCGCTTATTGGTCGGAAGACGATAAGATTATAGACCATAGTTTTTTATTTTTTTTTAATTCAATGTTATATAGCATATATGTACCCCAAATCAATGTTATATAGCATATATGTACCCCATCTGTGCATTCCCTTTACTTGGGAGTTTGATGATATACCAGCATTGTACTCAAATCAGTAATCAAGCCATGAAGTTTATTCTTCAAGGAACATTTGCCAGCAAACCAAGAAACAAGCAAATGAACTACCAAACGTAGAATGAGACAAGAAAGACAAAAAAAACAAAAAGAGCTGTTTATCACTCTTACCATTGTCTTCGACAGTCATCTTGCTATCGTCGAAATTATATTCAGCGTAATTGTCTGCTTCAGGATTTCCTGTTGAATGCAGTTCATCACTGCCCATACCCAGTTTATTATCGTTGTATTGTTGGTGATGTTGTCTATGATGACTTCTGGTGGATTGAAGGCGTTCTGATTGGTCAATTTCGTAATCTCCACTTGGCTTTTCGGTAGGCTTTTTGTCTTTTGGATGTCTACGTTCATCACTGGCATGCTGAGCACGGGCTCTATTATTGAAATGATGGCGATGACGATGGTGTCGTTTAAAGCCCTCATCTTCTTCATCAACGTCATCTTGGAACTCACTTGGACAGTAATCACACAGTTCTTCGTGACCTATGATAGCAAAAACGCGTGTTTCTTTGACGTTTATGCCAAAAATTGTAATGCACTGCAAAATTCCAATGCAAGTTTTACGTCTCTCAAAAAATTGATCCTGTTTCTTTTGGAAAAAAATATTGCACTTATTTTACAAACAAAATACAAATCAATGACTTAAAAAGTACAGAATTCAAGCCATACGCAACCACGCAGCTTATAACACAGAATAATTGTAAAATATACATATATATAATTTCAAAGTATGCTTCAACAATAATACTTTTACAACTGCACTTACGAGATGTGAGACAACATATCTTGGAATGTCATTAGCTGGAGATATGTGTTACAGAGATAACGCAGGAAGAAACAAAACTGAATGTAACCCACACAGATAGCACAGTAAGTGCTCTTAATTACAAATGAATATATGAAATACCATATATAAGATCTGCGTAGATACATATGAAGAAATGATGAATCATCACAATTCTCCACACAACTGATTTTTTTCAGGCGAGAGTTTCGTAAACGCTGAAGTTCTGTGTCTAACTACGATGATGATCAATCACGGCCTTTCAAATACGAACTTGTGCTTTCATCATGTGCGGGTATATAACGAACTCACAAAGTGAGCAGCTCGATTGGCCTGATAGCTAATTTGTATAGTCCTGGACCAGTATAACTGAGGTCGGCGTGGGTTCGAGTCCCGGAGCTTTAATTTCACAGCTGCTTAATTTGTGTGCATAACTTTATCATGTCTTCATAAGTGCTCTTGATACTATCTGATAAGTGTGGACACAAAGCAAGCAAAAAAATCTCAATGGAAATTAAAAAAAGAGAAACGTAACAGGGCGACACCATCGTAAAAAGATAGTGTTTACACTTGTTAACTTCAGACAACAGTTAAGAACCTGCTTACCGTCGTAGCAGGGACGACAAAAGTGAACAGAAATACCTGTGAAGAAAAATACAGGGACAATTTGAGAAGGCGTCTTTTAGTAAGGATAACTAATGGTAATAGGACTGAGTGGGGTCCAATTCAGTCTGTAATCATACAAGTGATAACAAAAAAATCGGACAACCGCTCAGCGAGAGTCCTATTTGTTTATCACGAGTATGAGTACAGACCGAACAGGACGTCACGAAGGAAGCGTAAATTGTGTAATGTCACTCTGAAATTGAGATTGGTTGATTTAAGGTACAACTTTAAATGTGATTGGTTTGTTAAACTGTCCGATAACAACTTTGCAAGAGATAGTGGGAAATAGAAATTATTAATCACAATTGAGGAAATCATAACTTGTATCATTAAGGGAGTAATTTATCCAATGAATTATTTTTGGTAGCTCAAGAGGGCGAGCTTATTGGAGAGAGGTATCTTATAGGAGAGACAGCAGATATTAAGGGCAGGTCCTTATTTATTTATTGAAAGGACTAGGGTGCTTATTGGAATAGGGGTGCTTATTAGAAAAAGGCGTTGAAGCGAAGCGTTAGTCAGAAAAAGCTAGTATTTGAAGGAGAGAGCAAAATTAATTAAATCACTTAGGTCTGATAAACTTCTTCAAATGAGTTACTACTACTACTACTACTACTACTACTACTACTACTACTACTACTACTACTACTAATAATAATAATAATAATAATAATAATAATACAGAGAATACGAATACTTCTATTATTCAAAAATATATGATCTTACCTTTCAATATCTTTGTGACAACTTGTTGTGCGGTACGTCCCATTTGTGTGTAGTCGGCCCTAAAAATGTGCTCACTATGTGGAAAGCTTGCCATTGCATGAAGCTGCAATTTACTGTAAAGATTACCAACACCTACACAGTACATTTCCACTCCATACGACCTGATGTCCAGTGATGGCGTGATGACGTCATCAATTGACCTTCCTGCCACCAGTAGAACAATCGCTCTTGGCACATGCGTTCTACCAGAGCTGCTAAATAGGTAGTGCTTTGTTACGTGTAACCCACGGCCAATATAAGTTCCTGGACCATCGGTTCCTGGAAATTGGACAGTTGACAACGCCTGATCTATGTTATCTATGTCAAAATACGTGTGGAAGTTAAAGATGACGAAAGCCTCCAGAGAAAATACGACGACACCCACACGGGTCAAGTCGTGACCTATCGAGAATGAATGGGCCACGGCGCTTACAAACTTGAGAATTAGCTGGAAGTTTTGTTCATTGCCCACGGAAGAAGATCCATCGATCAAGAAAGCAAGGTCCAGAATGACTATAAAGACAAAATGAAAGTTAATACAGATCAGATCGCTAAAGACTTCATTCCTGGCTTTTTAATGAAGATACCCTTCTAATTATAGGATGAGGTCATGCGGCGCATTAAAATTATTTTACTTTGTCACATCTGAATATGATAGCAACGACAACGTTTACCTTCCATTCCTCTGCCTCCTCCCATACTTCCTACAGCTCCAGCTCCACCCATATTTGCTCCACCAAAGCCTCCTCCAATACCGCCACCCATACCTCCTCCCATACCATTACCACCCATACCCCCAGCCAGTCCGCCTGCACCAAAATTTCCATTTCCACCAACGTTTCCCATATTACCACCCACAGACCCTCCAAGCACACCAACACCCATGTTACCTCCACCGGCTCCCATCATGTTGCCACCACCTCCACCAATCATGTTGACACCACCACCGTTTGTATTTAAACCGCCACCCATCACCCCACCGCCTCCTATCATACCACCGCCACCAACTCCAATGTTTCCCATCCCACCGATCATGCCACCTCCACCTCCAAAGTTTCCAGCCCCACCAACCGTACCTCCTACCCCTCCAACGCCTCCTCCCATATTTCCGCCGATTCCTCCCATGCTTCCACCAGCACCCATCATGCCGCCACCCCCCGCCATACCACCAACTCCAGCCATACCACCTCCTCCAGCCATACCGCCACCACCAGCCATGCCACCACCTCCAGCCATACCACCTCCTCCAGCCATACCACCACCACCACCCATACCAGCCCCTCCAGCCATACCACCACCAAGTCCTCCTCCCATATTACCACCACCTCCTACACCCATACTCCCCCCAACGCCTCCGACACCCCCAACGGCACCTCCTCCCATGCTTCCTGCCGCACCACCAGTCATTCCACCTGATATTCCTAAAATGAAATAAAGGAAATTTTAAAGCTTAACAACTATTTTATTAAGTCTGGGTCTTAAAAAAAATGGTTATTAATTCATAATGAAATCAGCTTCATCAAACCAAGAACGGTATTATTAACAGTATTTATTAATTTGTATTAGGGTGAAATACTTGTTAACATTTGCTAAAGGCGTTTAACCAAAAGTTCACTCAATTTATTGATATACTTTCAAGAAGAAAATAAAACAGATTGGAGCTACAACAACATTAAGAAAATTATCAAAATAAACAATTTACTGATAGGAAAGGATAACTAGCAACTCAAAGCAAAAGATACTTTCTTGATGTAATTGTTTATGTACTGCCTAGGTGTGTGCAGCCGTTTGTGTTTTTATAAATAATTGTAATATATACATTATTTAGCTCCTTACAATATCATTAGGAAACATACTTAATTGATCTATATATTATAAAATATTCTGGGGAGGTTAGTAATTTCTAAATTCGTTTTATTATCTATATATAAACCAATACGTCACCGTAACTCAATGCTTGTTATATATATTAGTGCGCTGCTTTATTGTTATCTGCTCGTTAATGTTTTCACGTTTTTTATCGTTTAATTACTGAAAATTTGTTGTTTCCTGTTAAACGCACAACGATGCAATATAGAGTAGAAATTGGCATTTCTTTTTTATACATACAAGTATTACACGTTTTCATGGAACATAACTAACATAGATTTTGTCTATAGGGTAATTTTAAAAAAGGTATAAACGTTATTTATGTTGCTTATACAAACACAGGTTACAATTTAAAGCTTCATGGAAAAGTAATCAACATAACGTACCACAAAGAATTATCTGTTTCACATTACATAGTAAGTAGCAATACGCAAAGAGACTCTGTTTAAAGAGACAATCAAGGTTAGCCAAGAAAAGACTTGCAAAAACTAGCTTTATTTACTGTTAGTAACCTTAGATTGAAATATTAGTAACCTTTGCTGTTTTTCTAAGTAAAAATAAAATACCACGTGTTGTATGAGGAACTGAAGGTTTGAATAATTGTTTTAATAGCTGTTAAAGCAATCAGCATGTCGTGTAAAAGCGAAGCAGTATCAGTAAGTCTTCTCCAAGATCGATGGTAAAGCAAGCAGTGTGCACCTGATTTGGTACACGTTGATCTCTCGAACACCATGCAGGTTTCATACGACCAATCCATGCGCATGCAACACTCACCACTGTATCTTACCCTTATCTCCTGCCATTTCACTAACCCCCTCTTCGGGAATACTGGTGCCCACTGCTTGAATAGTTCCCGGTGGGGATTCAACAGAAACCCCTGCTGGCGTCGTAGAAGCAAACCCTCCAGTAGAGAGCACGCTGGGAGGAGGTAGATTTGGTGCCTTTTGGACAGGAGGAGGAATTCCAGTGCCAACTGCTTGTTGTGTACCTGGGGCAGACTCTACCACTATACCTGTCGGCGAACTCGAGACTTGGTTTGTAGTGGGAACCCTTTCCAGTCCATAGTGGCAATCCCTCCCACTAGGTAAAGGAATGTGATTAGGAACTAAAGGTTGTGAATCTTCTCCAAAGCATTGCGGACTTGTAGCTGGCATCTGGGGCGGTTTAGCTGCGGTAGTATCGCCTCCTTTATTGTTCATTTCTGCTGTGTCTACTCCTTGGACTGTCCCCGGAGGAGATTCCACAGCAATACCGGTTGGAGTTGTCGATGCCATATCTAAAGAAATGGAAGCTTGTTTCCCGTTAGGTGCTCTTGGTTTGCTGACGGACTTGAGCTTCTGGACACTTTTGTCTTTTAATGCCTCTGTTACGTCATTTCCCAGTAATTTGGAAAGCAGAACTTTCATCAGACCATCCGTTTGACGTCCACTGCTCTCCGTTGTTATTGAAACGCCAGCCGTATTTACTTCCGTGCCATTTTTGTTTTGCTTCTCGCTGCTTGCCTTTATGTGCAGTTTATCTAGTGTTTGTTCATTCTGATCGACATGTACAGGTGTCTTCATATTCGAATGATTGGCGTTTTTTCCGGTATCATTTAAACTTATGACAACCGTATCTTCTTTCTCGGTGCCAGTTTCTTCAGGCGTAACATTAGCAGCTTTCGTTGTATCATCGATATCGTTTAATACATCTTGAAGAGAAACATGGTCGACTTCTTTAGCGCTTGTTTGTGACTCCGACTTTTGATCATCGTCTAGACGAATGCCTATTCTAAGTGGATTTGTCTTGGCTTCTAGTAATACATTAGAATCCTTTTGATCGTGTAATCTCCCGGGTGTTTGCGAGGAGGATTCAGGATTTTCCTTGTTTAGTGGGGGCGTTGCATTGCCTGCACTCAAAAGGTTTTTATCATCTGAAATTTGCTTGTCGCTATATAGGTCATTGAGTGAAATACCTTCTTCGTTTGATCCTTTCGTATTAATTTGAAAACTTAAAGGAAACTTTGTTCCACGAATAATATTTAGTGAAGAATTTTGTGGCGCACTTCTCCACAATTCTGCATTTTCGTCTTTCATACCATCAACTGCAGAAAGCCTTTTTGGTTCTCCAGCACTTTGATTCCGACCATGATTTACAACCGTTATTCTTAGGACCGTGTATTTTCTTCTATCTGGGGGTGTAGTTGAGCCATTTCCATTGGTTTCGTTGGTCTTTCCCCTATCAAATATCTGTCTCCCTTTTCCATCAAAGCTAGAACTGTTGTTTTTGGAAAACTGAATCGCTGATCTTCGTTGTTTTTCCTTCCTTCCTTTGATAGATGTTGCACCTGTTCATTTCAATGTACGTCCTTTTAGCTTCAATACTTTGTTTACTTCACGTCACGTGAAAGTTTAACAGTAGGCGAGAGTATTTTGAGGGTGAATGTCAGCCGTCACCTGTTCTTCCAAATGTAACTATTCTATTGGTCATTTGTTTCAGTCTGGAAATATTTTAGTACCAAGCAAACAAAAATTACCTTGACCAACATTTTGAGCGTTTCCGCAAATAGGAGCTAACGGCTGACATCCACAAAGGTGAGGTAAATGAAGTGGTCTAACTGAACAATCAGGTCCTAATCCGGCTACTCCTGCATGACGAAATTAGAATTTTAGAATAATAGTAGCTCGTAGGCTTCAAAACGAGAATTTAGGGGAAACCACTTCCCAGAACAAAATAACGAGATTTTCTTAACACGTAAGTTGGAAAAACATTTTTCCTTTTCCAAAAAACATTCTACGAGGTCCATATATTATACGATAAAAAAACCTTCAAATGACTGTCGTTACAGTTGTGACAGCACAATCTGACAATCACCGTGCAGCGCTCACAGCAATTTCTTACTCAACAAGTATTTTGATCTGGTTGTAGACAAGAGTGGTGATTTATTAGCAGCTGAAAAAAAACAATAATGTAGTGATACCTTCTGGCTTGTGTAAATCTTCACTATAAGGGCCTAAATTTTGTTTGGTATGATTTGATTGTGGTTTCTTTTCAGAACTCGACAATCCATGCAACGATATCAAAAAGCACAAGTGTATCTCTTACGGCCATCGTAATTGCTAATTTAAGGTTGGTACGATTTTTAGGCATCATCTAGACGGAGAAAACAAGAGATTTTATGAGTAATCTGTGTAAAAAAATTTCAAACAGCAGTCTAACAGATGCTCAAATTACCTCCAACTCCTCCGATTGCTCCACCAGATGTTCCTCCACCAACTCCTCCTCCACCCATTCCTGCCCCACCCATTCCTGCCCCACCCATTCCTCCTACACCCATTCCTCCGGCTCCACCTGCAGCTCCACCTGTAGAAATTCCTCCAGCTTTTATAACATGCGAAAAAAAAAATAACACTGTTTAATACGTTTTACTGTCTTTCGAATTTGGCGTATTTGAATTCTTAATGATAATCCAAGACCGTAGGTGCTTTCTCCATTTTAGGACCTTTGATTCTGAGGTATTTCATTGTGCTGGGAACGAACAATAGTCTAATGCCAGTGTCAAAGTTCAAGGTCAAATTCTACAACGTACGCAATGTTTTGGGAAATAAAATGGAGCGAGAATGTACAACGAACTTTAAAAGAAATTTGTGTGAGAATGTAATGAACTATAAGCGTTGAGTTTTCTTGTTAATATTAAAAACTAGTCAGTGCACATGCCTAGTAGGCAATTCGAGTCTATAAGGCGACACGATCACCTTGCACAAATAATACTT
>OMLO01003317.1_pt1 | contig 13288 bp, 12 predicted proteins | sample 1674811 | NCBI WGS metagenome assembly OMLO01 (sample SAMN06265003, study PRJEB25207) | coral metagenome | isolation source: Coral host | place: Mexico:La Bocana,Puerto Morelos, Mexico | collected 2008-11-13
TAACAAAAGATGTCTTACTGTTGAATTTTCGGGCGTGAAAATACTCTATTCTGGCAGCAAACTCGGAGAACTGAGAGTGTAGTTTTAGCATTACGTGCGGTGAAGTGAAGTTGACTGAATTATTAGCCCCATGGCACATTTTACTATCGTTGCGTTGCTGTGTATTTCCCTCAGAGGGTCTCAAGCGGCCGAGGACGATTTGAAATACGGCAAATTTCCCGACGGTTTCCTGTGGGGCGCTGCAACGGCGGCTTATCAAGTAGAGGGTGCTTGGAACGAAGACGGAAAAGGGTTAAGTATTTACGATGTAATTACTCATGCCGTGCCCGAACAATTCCACAACGAGACTGGAGATGTGGCGTGCGACAGCTACCACAAGTACAAGGAAGATGTGAGGATTTTAAAGGACTACGGAGCCAAAGCCTATCGATTTTCTATCGCGTGGACTCGAGTTCTTCCCAATGGAACTACAGATCACGTGAACCAACTGGGTGTTGAGTACTACAACAATTTAATCGACGAGCTTAAGAAAAACAATATCGAGCCGCTTGTGACTTTGTATCATTGGGATTTGCCCGAAGTCTTCCGAGCGATCGGTGGCTGGACCAATCGAAGCATGATCGACTACTTCAACGACTACGCCCGATTTTGTTTCGAGAAATTCGGGGACAAGGTGAAATACTGGATTACGCTGAACGAGCCCGCGGTCGTCACGTTACGTCATCCGTTCTACATGTTTGGGTTCATTTCGAATAAAACCAAGCTATCGACTCTCCGCTATCGCACGGCCCATAATCAAATACTTGGCCATGCCAAGGCCTATCAAACTTACAAGAAAAACTTCCAAGCTTCGCAAGGTGGAAAAGTAACGCTTGCCTTGAGCTCAGGCTGGGCTGTGCCAAAAACGGACTCTGCCAAGGACAAGGCCGCCGCTGACCGATATATGCAGTTTCATCTTGGCATCTTTGCGCATCCCATATTTGTAAATGGTGATTACCCAGATATTGTTAAAAACATCGTGGGTAACCGCAGCGAGGCTGCTGGGATAGCCAGTCGGTTGCCGAGTTTCACTGAGGAGGAAAAAAACATGGTGAAAGGAAGTTATGATTTGTTTGGCGTGAATCATTACTCCACCGACAAAGTGGCCGATAATCCTGCAGGCAACGAGCAGTCGCTCAGTGCTGACGAGGCATTGACCAAGAGTGGAGATCCAGCCTGGCCGGACTGGCCCAACGGTCACGTGGCTCCCTTTGGATTCCGCAAGCTTTTGAAATACATCAAAGACAATTATAATGATCCAACAGTTATCGTGACTGAGAACGGAGTGGCGCCACCTGGAGAAGCGAGTAAGACTGGGAAAGACCGGCTGAATGACGTCTTCAGAGTGGACTACCATAAAAGGTGAAGACCCCACACGTGTACAAATGTGCCAATTTTCCTTTCGGGAGTATCCTTAAGGCATAAATTAGTCTCCAGGGTAATTTTTTTTATTCCAATAAGGTGTAACCAATCATTTGGACTTTTCAAACGAAATCATGACCTTGACAGTGTTTGGATGTCTCATCTTAATTAGCATAGATTTTTTACGATTTTATTTCTCCGTTTTCTTCATAGTTGTTGTTTCATTTGAGAAGATAAACCAAACACGTAAGATCGTGTTTGACCACATTTCTTAACACCTTAAAGTTCGTCTTTTCGGTGTGTGGGAAATGTGGCTAAACACGGTCTCTCGCGTTTAATACACTACGCCAATGCCCCTCTCTAACATTGCTTATATCCTCTCTTTTGCTCGTAACTTTTCGTGTTCCAGTTTAAATTCTTTTAAAGAAGTTACGTCGCGGTTTTTACCTCTTGAAAAGTTTAAGCCCCGGCCAAACGATCGCAACATGCTATATCGCAACATTGTTGGGCACAATATGATGCGCGCGTTTGGCCGACATGTTGGGAGGTGTTGCGACATGTTGCGTGCTGTTGAAGATCGTCAAGATCTGAGCCAACAACACCCATCATGTTGCAACACGGCAGCCAAATACACGCAACACATTGCGCCCAACAACGTTGCGATATGTTACGTTCACATGTTGCGATCGTTTGGCCGGGGCTTTAGCGTAAATTCATCAATATTTTTATACAAAATTTTCCTGTACATGTAAAACCCGTAAGTGATATTGGTTAGGATGTGGACATCCTTAAAGGCTAGATTAAATGATGAGTTTCAATGCTATACAGTTGCGAGCTCTCAAGGAGTTTTTGAACGTGCTGTCCGCCGTGCTGTTAGCCACTTTGACAAAGCCGCTGTGTAATGTCCGTGTCAATACTAGCCCGCAGTGCAGGCGTATTTGGGGCGCGCTAGTGCACATTTTCTTATTAGGCCGCCATCGTGGATTCAGTAACTGTAGAGGATTGGGGCGAGGAGATATTCGCCGAGGGAGTAGGGGTTAAGTGGAGAAAATGGGCAAGGGGGGAGGGGGAGGCCTCTGCACCAAGCCTCTACCGGTCAAGCATCCAGCTACAATCCAAGATGGCGGCATCGAAGCGATTTATCTAGCGTTCTGTATTCCGCTCCGAAATAACGCCTGCACTGTAGGCTATGTCAATACTAAAACATTGTTCTTTGTAGGTACATCAACGAGATGTTAAAAGCGATCATAGATGACGGCGTTAATGTGCAAGGATACATGGCGTGGACTTTGATGGACAACTTTGAATGGGGGTCGGCCTACACCACCCCATACGGGCTCCATTTTGTCGACTTTGACAACGACCCTAACTTGACACGTGTTCCCAAGAAGTCGGTCAGTTTCTTCAGACAGCTAATAGCTGACAATGGGTTTCTTGATCCAGATATCCAATCCAGAAGTTCAAAGATGGTGCCTAACGCTCTTGTTACTTTCGCTTTTATAATCGGGTTGATTGTTAAAACGTATTAACTGGATCTCTCGTTAGTTATATGTTAGTTAAATGCACGCCGGTAGTCTTTGTTCTCAGTTAAAGAAGACAGAGACGTTTGGTATAGTATAGGATCTCATTTTTCGGGAAACTGATCCGTGGTATGAAGACTGCTTAGTATAAACTAGTTGGTAGTGATACTTAGAATTGAAAGAACATAGAATTACAAGTCACGGCGTTTGTCTGGTATTTGTTTGCTCTGTGTACAATCGCGAATCTGCAATAGAGTTGTAAATTAAGGCCCCGTCCACACAAAGCTGGGGAATTTTATAAATGTACCTTTATTTCTGCCGTTAGGCCTACCGTCCACACTAATCCACCTCGATAACGCTCTTCTAATCGGAGGATTTTAAAATACCGGCTTTGCGTTTTGGTGCAACCTCGTTCCCAGGGTTTTTCCCCACCTTCAAGGGAGAAGCCCTGGGAACGAGGTTGCGTGTTGATGTGGACCGAAAACATTTTTAAAACGTTGGGACAATCACGTGATTTTCCTCTGCGATTTCCATGGCAAAGCTAAAATTAATGATAGAGCACTTTTTCTTTTTTTTTGAGAGAATTCGAGACAGTTATGCAAAACCTAAGATGCAGTCGAGGGTTCGCTCAACATTGGCGATTTCTCCCAGCCTCCCCAACCCCTGAGTGTTTTGATGATGCTCTGTAAACACGAAAAACTACTATAGCGCTTTTATAAATATTTCTAAAAGATACGCGCGAATATAAAACGTCACAGCTGGGTTTAAATACTTTTATAAACATTTAACGCTAAACTGGAACTGCCAAGTATCTCTATGTTGATCAGATCTTCTTCAGCATTTGTTTCATTAATATCAATTTCCAATATCACTTAGTGTACACCTTTTAAGCTTATTTTATTTTCATTATTTCTAGTACAAAAATAATCTCGGGCATTTTTGATAAATAGAGAGCGTTATTATCCATTTGTCGCATGATAACATTTTTTTCTTTTCATATAGATTTTCATAAAAATATAAAATACTCCTTATTAAAAACCTGATATTAAAAATTATTTAGGTGTAAAAAATGAGTATTGAAAAACTTCGTGCTTGGTACAAATTGTTAACTCTCTAATTTCCTAGTGATAAGTGTGTAATATATACTTACAATATGAATAATATCTACTTATTAACCGAGTGTGGGGTCTTTGCGGGAAAATCTCAGACCGCGGCCTTACCGTATCGACCGAGTGATAGGGACACGACGGCGGCGCCAACAACGCCGGACGCCTAGAAAAAATGAATTTATATTTTACCGTCGAATTTCTCAGATGCCTCCTCGATCTGTTCAGTGCCGCTATGGGTCTCAGCTCAGTGTGTAATGACAGCGTTCCAAATGAGAATACGAAAAATAAGCCACCGTCGTCGACGTTCTCCGAAATACTAAGAACTTGATCATTTCACGTTGTTTTGCAGAGGACGGCTAAGAAATGTACAAAGATTTAAAACGCACGTGCACAGCCATTGTTATGCTCATTAAACCTTTTGTTTTGTGGCATTCTCGTTGCCGTCGCCGTTTACTCAAGCTCCCTAATAGCGAGGTTAATATGGCAAGGCCGAGGTTTGAGATTTTCCCGTAAAGACCGAATGTTCGAGGTAAGTACGTTGCTTATTGTATGGCGGCTTCTTACTTGGCCTTTGCAGGCCCGTAATCGGCCCGTGGGCATTACGGGAGAACAATGCCCTAGTATTAGCCAATCAGAGCGCGCGTTATATCGGCAACAAACCAAAGTCATTTTAAAAATTGTCATAAGATTCAAGACCCCATGGAAATAATATTCCCCTCCACGTATAACCTCAATGAAAAGGTAAAAACTTTAGGTGCGACAAGAAAACGATTTAGGCGACTACAGGTACAAAATTAAGGGACCGATTGACAAAAGGAAAAGAACCTTCCATTTACCAAACGCGTTACTAAGCTAGTCTGTATTTGTCTCCGGGTGTGGAACATTCCGGCGAGTCGCCATTAATTATTTCAGTTCCAAGTCTTCTATTCATAATTATGTCACCCAGCAGGCCTTTCACCGGTGCATCTGGGACGTGAGGGTCCGGGCATGCAAGTGTGCCTCCTTCGGAGGCTGATATAGCCAGGCCCCTAGTGGGCGCGTTGGGCCTAGAATCGTCCAGAACAAGGGGATCTGTACTTCTAAGAAGATCTCGCTTCGAAGTTGACGGTTTAGCACTAGGGCCTGGGTCTCGAAGCAACTCTCGTTCCACAGGCGAGCGGGGTGGGTTCCAAGCAAGTTGCGCGCGTGACCCGCCAGCTGCGTTGAGGCCAGAGTCTTTTCCATGAGCCTTCCGGTGTGGAGGAGGACTACTAGGTGCCAAAGCGAAACCGTCGTGACCAGGATATACCACAGAGCTTCGAAAGAGCCCTTTGGTTCTGCGCAGATGCGATTTCTTCGTCTTCTTACTCGACTCTTGATCAGGCGTGCTGCCAGCTGCTGTCTCAGTCTCTGTAGAGCTTCCACCAGTTATGGTGCTAGGGTGTAGTGCCGAAGCCTCATGGCTCCGTCGCGGATGGGTACGCGCCGCACCGTACATAGTCTTTGGCCTAATGGGCTCTTTATCAGGATCAGGGCGCTTCAAAAGTGAATGGCTAAAACAGGTAGAAAAGTCCTGGCTACGAACTCCCTCCGACGAAACTGAATCAACAAAGCTTGCTCTTCCAAGTAAGCATTCATCACGCAAGATACCGTCACGCACGACACTTGCATGCACAGCACCATCACGCATATCGCCAACATGCCAGACGCCATCACGCAACACGCCACCACGAAGCTCACCATCACGCAAGACACCGTCACGCAAGCCACTAGGACGTAAACCGTCATCGCCGAAACCAAGTGATCGACGATTTCCCACGGCAGGTGTTAGACCTCTCTCTCCGTAATGCGTGAAAAGACCGTTGCTCCTATCCATCTCGTAACAACTTGAACACGAAGGGTCTTCGCGTTTTCCAGCCCTCTCACTGTGATACACGGCCATGTCTAGAGAGCTGCAACTACCCAGAGTGAACGCTACAGGCCTGGGGCTAGCGTGGTGACCAGGCGCAGGGGGCCACTCAGACGGGTCATAGAAGCCTGAGTTCGGTTGGTATTTGCTATAGTAGTCAGAAAGGTCTTGGGAACTGGAACTAGAGAGCTGCCATTTTGCAGCGGAGGTATTGCTGTGGTCACTGTCGTACCCAGTGCTGCTCACTGGTGACGTCGGCTCTGCTTGGTACAGGTATTCAACATCCTCTTCTTTTTCTGAAAATGATACCAAGTCTTCTGCGCAGGAGCGGTCATTGAATAATTCCGAACTCATAAGGTTATCCATACGCACTGACAACTCATCAAGTTGATCCTGCACTTCATCCAGCACGTGCTCCTGAAACAGCAAAGGCATCACGTTAGATCAGATGGTTTTACCTAAAGTTTTCAAGTTCATTGCTTGTAATCTATGTTACTCTTAGATGTTTGACTTAGAAAACTACTTTTTTCAGGTTTCTTTCAATTTCAAGATAATTCTGTATGTAAACAACACAACTCAAAATATCGTGATTGTGCTCTTTCAAGTGGCAGACACTATGGCCCAGACTTTCGTTCATAGGTCGGTCGCTCGCTCGTTCGTTCGTTCGTTCGGTCGTTCAGGTCTCAGTGTCATTCAGTCGGTCCGTCCGTCCGTTCGCTCTATTGATAAATCCTCCGTTTATTTCTTGATTCGTTGGTTGCTTCGTCCTTCCACTTGTCCTTCCGTCCGTCCAAAATAGCAGCCCTTACCATAGGGAAAGGAGCGTCGTTCTCGTACGCTTCCAATTCCTCGTCTTCAGAGTCCTCCTCATTTTCGTCGTCATCCGATGTGGAATCTCGTCTTTCCCTTCTCTGGGTCTTTTCTCTCAGGGACTGTAACCTGTTAAAACACAACCACGCACGATTTTCAGTCAGATGAAATCCACTGGCATACCTTTATGTTACAAAGAAAGATCTGGAACACAACTCTAACTGGTTCATCTCAGTTTGCTGCAGTTACAAGCTGTCTGCTGAAAGCCTCCTCCAATTTATTCAGTGAATGTTCACGGCTAAGGCAGGCGTATTATTGGCGCGCGAGTGCACATTTCCGTATTAGACCGCCATCTTGGATTTGGTAACTGTGATGGGTTGGGGCGAGAGAAAATTTGCACCCCACCGCACTCTGCCCCAACCCTCTGCCGGTCAAGCGTTCATGTACAATCCGATCGAAAACTTGGTTTCTCGAGAGTTCCGCTCCAAAATAACGTCTGTACTGCTAGGCTAAATGTAGTTTGCTGCTAAGGATGAAACAAGGAAGCGATTTCTCTCTATATATACTTACTTGCTCCGTACGAAGTCTCCCGCGAAATCTGCTAGAGCCTTGCTTCGTCTTTTCCTTGAATGTGGAATTCCGCACACGAAAACAGCAGCCGTCTGCAGACATCACCGGTAAAATAAACAACAAATATGTCTCACTAAACACGGCCTCGTTGTCAGGGGCTGAGAGAGAGGCCCTGGGATTGAGGTTCAACTTAGCGGTGAATGGCCAATCCCCTTTGTGAGAGAGCCTGCAGGGAAGCATTGTACTTGTATTCAACAAAACAAATGTCCAGTAAAAGATGGTGAATGCAAATACCATGATTCCCTGCAGAGCTAAGAGGGAATGCACATTGATAAATTAAAAGTAACCCTTAGTTGTTGTTAATCCTCTCCCCTTCAGTCAGCCAGATTCCAGCTCGCGTTGGTTGCGTTGGGCTGGTTGCGCCCATCCAATATAGAGTACCCGTCTGGAGTCGCGTTAATTTCATTGCTGAATTTAGTGACGTATAATTTGTGTATTTTAAAATAGTCAGATTCGTTCATTTTAAAATTTATCGTAATGAATGTGTGCTTAGATGCTCTATACCATCATGGTTAAGACCAATCACTTTCAACGAATTGTAACATCATCGCCTGAAAAACACTATTCACTTGACTCTGAAGATGGCTTCCGCTCGGGTTGTCGAAACGTCAGTCACCAATAACAGTTCTTTTCAGAACTACCCTCATCAGGGTATTATTATACAAACTACTATTACTCCTGGGTTCACACCATTTACAATATACAATGCTCTTTGACTTACCGTCCCCCTCATAAAAACGTAGAATCCAATTAAAAACAGTCCGAAATAAAACAAAACCAAAACCGGGTGCTGCTCGACCATCGGGCCCTGGTAATGATTCACGCCTGCCAAGCGAAAGAAACTGCTGACAAGCAAGAACGTTTCCCCAAACGACTTAAACGCTGAGTGAAGGTGACCAAACAACAAGTGTCCCGTATGAACGAAAGCCATCGTGAAAGTAACCATCAAGACCTGCAAAGATAACACAGTCAGGTTGGTTCATCCTTGAAATTCTCTTTACCTGTTGCCATACATTTTCTTATAGATCTAGCTGGGAGAGGATATAGCAGATATAGCGTCTGCTCTCAACACATTCGGCTTCGTTTCTAGTTTGGAGGGAACCCAACGCCGATCTTGGCCTCGTATATAACCCAGTCAACCCACGATCAAGCGTTCTTTTGAAAATGACAACGCCTGATTGCAGATCCTAGTATATAGATCCTTGTGTCGTCAGTGTCAATTTAGGGGCCACGTGCGAAAAGGTTGATCTGGAAATTTGTTTACCGGGATATTCTACATATAACCTCTCAAAAAACACGTGGGGTGAAAAAAGTCTTAGCATTCGTTCCTGTAAGCTAGTCCCTAGTATTTGTCCACTTGTTCCAGAAGTAGCTCCAGGATCAATTGAGGGGAAAGGTATATTTTCCTTCATGCAAATGTTTTAAAGGGGGGGGGGGGGGGTATAAATCAAGGATTCTGTGCACTCAAAAAAAACCAATAATAATTAAATAACGTTCTCATCTTTCCAGCTGTTTTTTAGGTTCGATTTCCACCGGTCTCTTGAGCCAGGTCTACTAGCGCAGGCTCCTATCCTGAACAGCGACTGGTAATTAAGCCTATTCTGTTTTAAGGGTATCTTTTAGGGGGCAAATGAAGCTTGAGCCACGCCCAGACCTGCCTCCCTTAGCGGCGTTAATTCCCCCGGGTGTTTTATGCTCATAGGTACTCACCATGCAGGCCAGCAGACGACACGACACACGTGTCAGGTTTTCACCGAGGCGCGCCATGGTTCGAAAAGATCTCAACAGATAAACACAGCGGATAATGAGAAAAAACAGCAGGAGGGAATACGAAGCTTGGAGAGTATCCTGTTGAATGAAAAAACAAATTCAAACGAGTTAGAGTTGGAAAACAAAATTGTAGTGAGAATTAACAGGTTTGGCTTGATATTTCTTTGCCAGAAAGATACATACAATACGGCACTAAAAAGGTTAGGAGCCGCCCACACCACGTTGGAGGAATTGGAAAACGGGAGTTTGCCACTCAAAACCCATCAAATGTTTTCCGTCAAACTCCTCCGGTTTGAACAGCGTTCTCGAAAAGCTCTGTTTTCGTGACGGATTAATGAAGACGGTAGGCCTAGCTACGTTTTCAACTTTGTCCGGCCAAGTGTGGATGGGGTGCTAATTTCACTTATACCAGCGTCTTACCTGACTCACTGAAACCAACTGAGCGTAATAGAATACTTGTGTTTGACTTGCCGTCTCCACCTCTCGCAACAGAGCATACAAACATACTGACCAGCGGATGTACACCACCACGCACAGGCTCGAAATGGCGACTGTTAAAAGCTGAGATGAGAAAAGGACAAATCAAAATACGCTAGCGAGAGAATTTGGGTATGATGCAAATATTGTTTACTCCTGCCAGAATTGTGGAAAAGTGGTATTTGGCTCAATGAAAGCTCAGTTACCTGTGTTAGTCGCCAAAAGCTCGTGAAGTACTTTTTGGACATTTTCCAAGCCTGGAAAAACTCGTGTTGCAGAAGATACAGCATAAGAATGCCAAACAACAACTGAAACAACGAAATCAGCAACATTTAAACTATGAGTCAAAAATTTCAGTCAATAATGACACCTATCTGTAACAAATTGTACTTGTACTTGATGTACTTGATGGCGCGGCGTTCACTTGATTGGGTTTCCTTGTATGACTGAATATTCTTCTTGATCGCATTTGTCCTTGAATTTTGTCATAAAAATGATCACATGTTAGCAAGCTTTTCTTTGTCGAAATGTCTTGCTCAAATTTGGTACCACGACTGTGTTGCCCAGTTCTCTCTATAACCCATGATTAAACAAATCGGACAGCCGCTCTGCGCTCGTCCAGTGTCTTTTATTCCCTGTATGGTTACAGACCGAATCACTTGGCAAGAAATACTCCGGCAATAAAGAGTTGAAATTCACTAATTTATCTCTACCAAGCCATTGGTTGCCTTGTAGAGAGATGTGTAAACACATACGCACCTTGCAGACTCTTAAGAAGTATCCCTGTTCTGTTGACGCGAAAAACGCTGGGAATGACTTCAATTTCAAGTGGCGTCTCGGTTTGCCAGTAAATGATGCCTTTACAGAGAGAGTGGCAGCGCTGAAATGTTGGAGAGAAAACCATTTTTATCAATCAAAAGGACAGTTAGTCCATCAAACTTATCGTATCGCTCAGTCGAATAACTCTCCTGTTACTTAAGAGTTTTGCCGTCTCTGCTGTGATGCGAACAACCACAACCAAATAACGAGCCAGCTCATAAAAATCCTCACCGATAACCGTCGTGTTTGGGACCACCAGAAACCCCTGAAATGTTTGGTGCGGGTGCGAGGCATGCCTCCTAAAAGCCTTATCTGATTCCACAGTAAAACATGTCCTAGCTGGTCACTTTGGATATTCTCATACACACCTTTCTGGTGCATGAGGCCAGCTAACTAGGAAAAGCAAAATAATGCAGAACCTATCCTATCTGGAGCCAAAATACTCAGAATCTATATCCCACTTCGCTGCGCAACTTCATAGAATCATACTCTCCTTGGACAGTTCCTACATATACAGATGTTTTAACAAAGGTTGACCCACACAAGCGTAGAAGCGGACACGACAATAGCGATTGGTATTGTGGGTAGTGATAGTTTGGTGTTCCTTGATTGAGGTTTTAAGACTCAGTTTTGACCAGGATGCATTGCGTTCTGCGAGCATTGGAAAACAATACAACCTCGATATCATGTACACCCAAACAACAACAGACACGCGAAAAGCATAATGGTCAATACTGGGTCTTTAACAGCGTTTCAGATGTGAGAAAGCAGGAATATAATCGCGTGTTAATGCTTTTTTCCTTCTGTCACGTGAAATCCTTCAATCAAGCAACCGTACGCGAAAGGTAAGCGATATTACCCATAAAACACTTCGACATTGTCGCGCACGATTTGGTGTTTTTCCAGAGCAACTTTCTCTAAAAAGCTATAAAGCTTACTCTCTCGCCACTTCTATCTTACCTAATGGCACGTAAAAATGGTGTATAAACTGCAAACTGCACTGTTATTTCCCGTGTACATTCATTTATCCACTGTGAATCTGTGATCTCCTGCAGCTGTTTTGCAGACTCGTCGCTGTGAAGAAATGGAACAGTTAAATTTCTTCAGGAGAACGAACGCTCAAACTAACATCACTATTGTTTAAGAGGTGCTCTTTACTGTTACAATTGACTTAAAATGGAAACCAACACTCCTGCAATACTACCTCAACAGGTCTACAAACCGACGAGATAACGGAACAGTCTTGTTGTCACTCTTGTTCTAAATCACGGCGTTTAAAACAAAAACATGACACCTTGCTACAAGTAAAGGGAGCGACTGCCGCCATATTTTGTCAAAGCGTTTAGTCTAAATAAGTCTGCATACGAGCCAAGAGGCCCAGTAGCATGAAGTGACTAGGAGTATTTCTACCCCCCCCCCCCCCCCCCCCCCCCCCAAAAAAAAAAAAAAAAAAAAAAAAATTCTGTGAAGAGGGTTCAGAGCCACCTTAAATTTTGGAAAACTTATAAAGGTGGCTCTCAACCCACACCACAGCCATTTTCTAAACTTTGCAAAAAGTTGCATATTATCATGCTTATTATAATTCGATTATAAAAAATAGAGGAAAAGAGTTTTGTCCAAGAACACAAAACACAGTCCGGGATTTTTTTTTTTACCAGACGCGCCACAGATGAAAGATACTGTGGAGTTTATTTCTGAGCCAAGCCGAACAACAGTAACAGTCCTAACCGAAGAACATCTGAAGAGCGGACAGTTCACAATCCACGACGTTGTCCTTCCACTTCCTGGATACGACGTTGTTTACCCTGACAACGAGCTGAAAGATCACTACAGACAAATAATGGCTAAGGATGGACTTGACATTGACAACATGAGACGAAAAGTTCGAGACTATGCGCTTTCAGGCGCTTATCGGTAAGTTTGTACAAAAATGTTTTCTTCTAGTTGTACTTAAGGGTGTACTATTTACTTTCTTGCCTGAGAGAATCTGGATGAATCGCGCAACGAATTTGAACGCATTCTCTGCATGAATCTTCTGGCTGCTACATGAGGGACTGGCGTATACATCTTCATCTGCGATTAATGTAGACGAGATACTGGGAGGGTGATCGACGAGTACCATGCTGAACTTAAATTTGCTCTCGCCAGAACTGCTTCTCAGAAGCAGAAGAGCGAAAGGTGACAGCACCTGTTGTATTACAATACAACCTCGTAAGAGGGAAATTGTAACGCAACGCAACGCAACGCAACACACAAGAGCGAGACTGACAAGCGTTTGAATTTTGACTCGATACGCTAGGAAATAAATAGCTTGCGCGAGATGCGAGAAAACACGCGCAAGAACGAGAGAAAAGAGACGCAACGCGCTGGAAACGAGACCCGACTAATTTATAGCCCATTTTGAGTTAACATATACATGTAGTTGTCGATTATAAATTTCTGCCTAGCACCAAACGAGTGTAAAGCTATGAAATTGTTATAAGGTGTGCTATATTGCCATCTTTGCGGATTATACCCCTTTGATTCCGCAATGACTCGCCAATGTGTTAAGAAAACCTTCGTTTCATAGGAAGTTACTCGTCAAGCCGAGTCTAATGACCTGGCGTTGGATACGTTACGATGACGTTAAACAGCCCCTGGCCCTGACAGACAAGGACCGGCTAAATGGCGCCGACGAGCCCCAGTCAGTTTTAGACGGAAAGTACTGGGCTCTACAGATGGAGTTCACTTTGCCCACATCTACCTACGCTACAATGGCTTTACGTGAAGTTCTGAGATCTGACACGTCATCGGCTTACCAGTCTACTCTCAACCAAGAGTGAGGCCTGGTTGCAGTTGACAACTTGCTAAGTATGGTAGACTCA
>OMLO01003318.1_pt1 | contig 13288 bp, 17 predicted proteins | sample 1674811 | NCBI WGS metagenome assembly OMLO01 (sample SAMN06265003, study PRJEB25207) | coral metagenome | isolation source: Coral host | place: Mexico:La Bocana,Puerto Morelos, Mexico | collected 2008-11-13
CTAGGCCCTCCACAGCATACCCAACAAACTTATTGATATGGTCGCGTCGTTCCTGCATAATCCTTTCCTCCCATTCCAATTGACGGGCATTCATCATGGCACGGCCCATCCAACCTGCACCTGGCACCTGAGAATCTCTTTCATTCTCAGAGTCATCTTCAACAGCCACAATCTCATGAGAAGAACGGTTTGGTGAGGGTGGCTGACAAGATGGGCTAAGATCTAGAGTTGGGGAGTCCACATGATCACTTTCAGTACCAGCTGGGCTCCTAGGGACAATTTTCCCAACCGACACTTCACTATCAGACTCACCTTCTTCAGACCCCACGCTGCGAGGACTGTCCTCATCGGGCGAGAGTGGTGGTGGGGGTGACCCATCTTCGGATTCTTCAGGCTCGCTACCATCGGGTTGTTTCCGAACTGGAGATGGCATAATAAAGGATTTGAGGTGGGTGATTTTGTCATCTTGACCGTTTGTTGATGAAGACCTCCATAGGGCTCGAAGGGCACCTAGCAACTTCTTAACTTTCACAGACTCAATAGCTGCCAACTCTTCCCGGGAAAGATTTGGAACAGCTGCCTTTGCTTCCTCATCCTTGGCCATGGCCATCCTGGCAGCCTTGGCGGCTTTTGGTTTAAACACTTTCCTACCCAACCGATCATCAAGCATGAGGAAGACGTCTGTAATCAGGAATGCTGAAGGAACCTGCAAGGGAGCCGGGTCAACATGTATAGAGTTGAAGAATTCTAAAGGACATGTGAGCTATTCCCATATGTTGAAAAACACTTTATGGTATGTAACCCATATATACTTCTATTGAATATTTTGAATCGCGCAAAAACGAAATGGTTGGGATGTTGAGGAAATTTGACACGAACACGAATGTGTGTGGTTTTGGTTGGTGCTAAGGTTTGGGGGCCCCTTCAATCTTTTACACCTCATACCACCCCATCTACCTTCCATTTAGCTAGCCCAAAAGGATCAAGTTTCAACATTTCACCGCCCGAACCTTGCTTGGATAAGCCTTCACAATCGGAAGTAGGAATATGTAGTTGAGGCTGATTTCATAGGCAGTAGCTGTCTTGATACCTTTGCTTTGGGGCAAGCCCAACAACCCATCTCCTTTGTACTTTGGGTCCTCAAAGAGCGCCAAAACGGTCGGCGGCAAGGCGTGGTGCATAGCCACTGCCAAAGATTCCTGGGCCGGGAACCCGGCGGATGCTTTTCAAACGGGCCTTTGAGAAGTGTTGAACAAACTTCTTGTGAGGCATGGAGAAGGTTTGAATTGGAAGACTAGACTTGGTGTATATCATATTTCTCCCATGAAGCTTAAAATGCAAACATGTGATGATAATGCAATGGCTTTTCTTGAATCTGTGAAAATGAAGCCAAAGTAAAGAAGTAACGATGATTATTTGAACCACTCATTTGTTTTTCTCTTTTGGAAGCTCTTCCCAACACTGGCTTGCCAGCGAGCTTCAACATCCTCCTTCTTCCATGAAATTTTTCCAGGGCCTTATGAAACACTCAGACCGTTTGTTGGGGGATATTGACAGAATTACAATACGACAATACACACTGATGCTGTCATGCCATCATGGGAACCAAAAATCTTGATCAGGTTGGACGCATGAAACTTCTCAGAAGAATACTAAATTAGTCTTGCATGATCAAACCTCTTGCATGAATCTTAGTCTTGAAACGGTACTTGAATGGTTTCGACTAAGTACAAGACGAACTGATCGCCATGTCTTCCCATCAGGATTCGCTAGAGCTGCAGCCATTGGACAACTAATCGTGAGGCAAGGGCTCGGGCTTAAAAGTGGAGTCAACTGGCTGCAGTGAAAAGTTGTTTGGTTTTGAATGCGATCATGGAATTGAATCTTTCGCCAGTCAGAAATGATGTCCCAGAAAAACCGTTGGGGCGCGGATGAACCAATCTCCTTTTGAAAAATACCTTCCGCCAAAAACCAAATTCCCCTCCACAACACAGAAGGGCACTCTTGGAAAGTTGCCTCGATCCAGGCCAACCACCTCATCACGTAGCAGCTGCGATGTGAGGGCTTGAAACGGGGAAGGAAAATGCAGAAGTTATCCGAAGCAACTTTGAAGGTAGGGGGGTACTCAACTGGGAAAAATCATCAGCCAAAGCAAGTTGAACTTTTTTGCGGACAAATTTAGCAGCTTTTGACTTTGTATGTCCAAAACATGTCCTGTTTCCAAAAATCTTCTCCAGTTCCACACCCAAGTCTGGGGGGCCCCCACCCTGGAAATGGGAGCTTGCCCATTCAGTCACGAAAGGTCCATGGCCATAGGTAAAAGGTAACAAAATAATTAGATATATCATTTTCTGACTTATCGAATTGGCTTGTATATATACACCCAACCATGTATGTTTCCAAGGGCCTTCATTACTATAGTTGAAACAACTTGTCAAACATGTGCCCAAAAACAAAGCCGCTGCGATCCCCGTGCACCGGCTTTGGCGCAAAGACGCCTCAAAAACGAAACCTGAAAAAAGGTCATCGGGCGTGTGAAATGCAGCCAAACCGTTTTTCTCTGAATGTTTTCCAAAACTCCCAAAGTTGCAGGGTGTTTTACATGGTGTTTTTGGCCTTAATTACACTTGTCTGAACCTACTTGGAGGAGCAAGGTGTTGCACCATGTTTTTTGATCGACGCTACCCACAAAATGTTTACACAATACTCTGCTTTTTGAATAACTTTGGGAAACTCGCACAAAGTTGTATATATTCAACCTGGAGGAACCCGCCCCGCATAGAAGGCTTGCAACCTCCAAACTCTAGAATGTTTATTTTTTCAACCTGGTTGGAACCCAGAGGAGGCGTTACATCATGTTACCGGCGAGAAGGCTTTACCCAAGAAAGGTTTTTCCCAAGGTTTTACACCACATGGTTTTCATCCAAAAAACCGGAGACCTTTTACCCAACATCTTTTCTCAACCTCAAAAAATCGCACAAGGGGGAGATTATATACAGAATTCTTTAACTTTTCAGCATCATAGTACTTAGGAAGTGTTTGGCACGCAAAAACACATCAAAATGTATGCGGTCACCTTTTGTGGGGGGAGGGCATGCCCTGTAAATGTAGACCCCAAAAATTTGAACCAGTAAATCTTTGTGTTTGGGGCCCATGCAACGTGCGCGGTTGGAGCCAGTTTTGAAAAAGCCACTGAAACCAAAACAAAAAGACACTTAGAAGTTCATCCACGAACCCAAAAGCAAGATCAAGTTGCTTTTTGCAAGCTAGCCATGCCATGCCATGTGCACAGTTTTTGAATCTGCGGTGAAGCATGTGCTGTGGCCACATGTACAATACAAACGACACCGTTTGCAACAAACAACATAAGACGTTGTTGTTGGGAGAAACGATGTCCAAAGGACATGGTTGGATCCTCTAGGCAGCTTGTTGTTCGGCAGCTTGTGGAAGTTGCCAGCAAACAGTGCAGCTGCGCTTGCCAACTGAGCTTGGCCGTCGGAAACATTTGCACTGTTAGGCCGGAACGCATGAGTAGATTTGGAACGCACGGGCTCGATGAGGTATCGATATGACACCGGAAGAGGTTCTGCCCCTTCGGTTGCCTAAGTTGAAGCTGTTTCACATCCAAACTAAATCAGTCCTCAGCCATCCGAAAGTTTCTGTTTTTGATGTTTGCACCTAAACAATTCCTTCAAGCGAAAGGCAACCCCACATGTCAAATTTGCGTGCAAAAGTCTTCACGCATGCGATTCTTGAGAATGTGATCCTCAATCTCAATCTCAGCAATGCCTTTCTCGATAGCCAACTTTCGCAGAACTTGGCATAATGGAATCAATTGGCGCTCGTAATATACCAACTCCAAATCGTTCTGCAAACGCCATGGAACCACTTCCTTTTCAGCGCGAGGGTCGCCTAAAGTTGACCACAAGCTCAAAGGTCTAGACACCAAACAAATCCAAAAGACATGGAAAAACAAACATAAAACAAGTCGCCAATGATCTTTTCTTCAAAACCTCCAGCGCCGAACCCAATCAGCTCTCCAGGCTCACAAGAGAAATCCACATCGCTGGTGTTGCCCACCTAAATGGAGAGGTCTGCCGTGATGGCAATTGCTGGCCGTCTCCTGGTCATTGTCGTTGTGGCCAGCCTGACAAGCTTCAAATGGGGGTCGATAAGAAAAAAACCCAAAACCATGTCCAAGAAGGTTCTCTCACTTCAACAGGCACAATCAAAAGAATTAAACTGACATAACTTTGAATATACTCCCATGTGAAGCACATACAATGAAGTCTCTGACTTTGCAGAAGTTATCCAGCATGAAATTGGAACAGCAAGCACTGACGGCCTGGCGTCTGTGAACTGGTCCTCTGTCACTGTCACCAATGAAACATCTCTTTGAGGATCGAGTGGCTGCAATCCATTGTCCACGGAAAAGTCGCAATTTCCGGATGCACGGCCAGGTTGCCCTGCAGTTGCTACAGGATCTCCTGCAGCAGGAGGAGGGAACAACAGCTCCAGCTCAACCTTCTTCTCGAGAATTTGCTGATGCTCCCGACTGTCTGCGTCGAACCGGGACAGAAGGCTGTTCGGAAAAACGGGTCGCCCATTTTGAAACGCCAAAACCTGCAAGGGAGGTGCTGCGGTCTCTGTGGTCTCAGCAGGCCTGGATTGCGGTGGGCTCTCACTCGATGCATCCCATTGTTGGTAAACTTTGTGGCGAATGGAGGCGGTAACATCTTTCATATTTTGCGCCGGCACAAAGCCCATGTAGCGGACTCCATCGTTAGGGGTATCCAAAACACGCTCCACGATTGCTTTTGCAAACTCCACTTGCCTGCGTTGTTGAGACCACATCCCCCAGATAAAACTATATGAATTTCGTACACCTTCATACAATGGGCCTGTGTTGCATTTCATGTATCAAAACATTTCTCAAGACCCGACAAACAGGATTTGAAGGGTAGATTGTCTGATAGGTTTTTGCAAATCTGAGGAATCTAATCACCTTTGTTCAATACTACAAAATCCGCTCACCAAAATGCTCATATCCAACCCCCCAACTCACAAAGTTTGAAACCCATCGACCTCTATGATGAAGATACTGCCAGTGCTTCTGCTATTGCTACTTGCTATTGTACTTACTTTTTATTTACTACCTGCTACCTACTACTTACTTGTCGCAACCTACTACAAACTATATACTACCCTCCACCTACTAGCTAATACCTACTAACTCATATACGTACTAGTCATAGTCAATACTAATTCAATGGTGGACAACAACCATAACAACAATTGCAGCAGCAATCGTGTTTCTACTTAGGGCGACCAGAAAAGCGCACCAATAAGAGTCGGTGGAAAAAACAAGGCAAACATCATCAAATGAATGAAAAGGAAATTCTTGATGGTTGCATCCAGCTTATGTCAATGAAGTCCAATTCCATGTGTCTTAATACGTCTTAATAAACCGTACTATTATGTGTACAAAGTTTTCAGGCTGGCATGACATTACAACCTCTGTGACCATCCAAAGCACTGGTTGGGAATGATGTCCACGAAAAGGACCCGGTCCGTCGGATTGATTCCCATGTCCGTGAGCAGCCCTTGTACCACATTCTTGTGGCAAGGGATGCCTTTCCTTTGCTCGGTGGTTCTTGACAGAAGAGTTTTTCAAAATGTTGTTAGGTTTTCAACTCTGGCAGGAAAAGCAAAGTTTTCTGAAAAATGGTTGGGCTTCTGTTCAACTCTGGCGGAAGCTCCCGGTCGACGACATTCGTCATAGCCCACAAAGTCAGCAATTCGGAGAAGGGGACAGGGGCCCATGACTCCATCCCGGACCGCAGCACCATCCTGCCATGGCGACGTTTCAAAGTTGTAGTGAAAGACTGCTCTTGCCTCCTGATTGAGGCTTCGGTTGTCTCTAGCAGTGCTGTCCGGCTTCGAGTACCGGATTTGAATTTTGTAATATGGATTGAGGTTGAACTTGACCATATCATTGTCCTCCCAAACAAGAACCAACCCCATGTTGTGGAAGCTCATGGCTAGAATTCCGCTCAAGGTCCGCAAGGCTTCTGCCAAGTACTTGCCATCTGCTGGCCAAACCGTGCAATCCAACGCACAGATGACATACCTGAACTTGACAGTCGAACTACCCTATAGACCCCATCTATAGACAATTTGGTCTCTTCAGTCTTCAAAACATTGCGGTCAATCACAAAACTTGGGAAAAAAGAAAGATCTAAATACCAAAGTGAGTGGCTCACGTCCTGAAATGCCTCTGAACGCTTCTTTGAACTTCAAGAAGTCACCAATTGCATTGGAAAAAGTACCAGCTTCCGTCAACACACAATGCTCCGCCATCCACCGGTCAACATATGCTTTCCCTTGCCTGAGATGAGGCCAATGCTGGGCCAGGGTGGATGTAAACAAGCAAAACATTCACCACATGAAATGATCCTTGGCCTACAAGCAACCTAAAACGAACTAAACTAATGGCAAAATGCTGTTGGCGATCACGGAGATATTTCATATCCTTCGCCGTTTCGAGTGCTTGCTTGGCTTCTGATGGAATACGATCCTTCAGGAGCACCAAATCGCCTTCCAACTTTGCCATGATTTGCTTCAAATCAGCCTCCCTGATTTCCTGTGCAAGTTTCTCATCGGCTTCCTCTTTTGCTGTTCGAGCTAACTGTTCAGCTTTCGCGAGAAAAGGCCTCTCAACAAACCAATGGAGGAGAATACTGTACCCAGTGTCCATTAACTAAACTTAAATGAAATTCTAGGATGAACAACTCGCCTTGCAAACTTTGAAGCGGTCATAATAGTGAACCAACAAAACAGAATATGTTTGCTCTATAAATATATAAACATCTATCTATATAAATATATATATTTATATCAAATATACAAGTATTCAAATATACATATTGGTTTCCCGCCTGATCGATGAAACGCTCTTCATATCACCAGGCGGAAATTGAGTCTGAAGTATGTGCTCCAGGTCTGGGTCAAGATACCCCCGGAGGAACATGTCTTTGAGCTCTCCAAAGGCCTTCTTGTAGTCTTCAGGGGTGATCGTCCGCTCAAGCTCTCGCATAAAGTGGAGGAAGGCTCCACAACATTGGTGCTTGGAAAGGGCCGTGGTAAAGTTGATCGCTTTCTTAACCATGCTGCGGTCATGCTCAGCCTTGATCCTCTCCACAAACAGCATTGCCTAGGGAATCTGGGAACTGGTGTGAAGAATGAGAACAAGCAAATCGGTTTTCGGGACATAAATCCTTTGTTTGTCATTCAAGCCAATATTTACATGACCACAAACTAATGGATGAACTTCCACATACTCGCTGACCAGTTTTCTGATCCTAGCCGATGCGTGCAAAATCCTGAAAGTGTTGGAGGCCACCAATATTCAAGAGATAATTGCTTGAGTATGAAAAACGATCGCCAATCTTCCTACACGAAACGGACCAAAATTAACATGGACATATAGGCACCAGCACTCCATCAGGTTCGTTCCGGAGAACATCCTTCCAATGTTCCAAACCGTTGATACCGCTGCTCCAAGATGTGTTCAGAGTATCACGACCCAGAACGTCATGATTGCAAAACTTGTTCATACCCCTCACTTTCACAGCAGCACACATGGACTCCACCACCTGAGGGTGAATGCGCTCCATCAGATTGCTAACAGCTTCTGCTTCGCCTTTGCCTATGGCGAAAACTCTCGCCACTGAGCTCGCCTTTTGCCACTCCTGACAACTGAAGAGGAAATATAGTTCAGTATACTACTAGTCAACAACATTCTGGCAATGAAATGAAAAGACATCAATCTAAGAAATCAAGCCCCAGTTTCAGTCCTGGAATTGAGCATCGACTCCACCGCTACCATATCGCTGCAAAATCATCACCTGTCTTCGAAAGTGAAAACAGTTTGGAGGTCGCCGCGTCTTTGTGTGCATGGCAGTCGCACCTGCCAATCAAGCAGTGACAAAGAAACTGTGCCACTGCGCAATGCAAGCTATCTTTGGAGGCCCGGCCTCTGCTTGCATTCACTTTTGCCTTCACATCCTTGAAGCTTTGGAAAGAAGCATGGATCGTTCCGAAGCTGGCCTCTGAGGCAAACGCTTCTGAAAAAACAATGAAATAGAAATGATTCACCATTCATCCAACTTCAATTCTAAGAAGTTAGAGTCTGAGATTCAAAAAACGGAAGACCGGCTTTGATATGGTGGGGAATCTCCGTCTCAAGATTGAGACGGCGGATGATGGCAAGTGCCACCAAAAGGCACAATGCGCGTTTCCAGCCCTTGATGTAAGCACAACTAAATGGCGGTAGCTGTCCGCCTACCACATCCCAAACAAACCATTTGCAAAATGACAGACGCAATTTCGTGATCTTATGACATGTGAATTGTAGAATGCGGCCAACACAGTAGGCAAAACACGCCTCCAAAGATTGATGGAAGCTCAACCCATGGAGAATCCAGATACTCCGGTGGAATTTTGGCGGCGCTGATTTTCTCAGCACCAACAACGTTGGCATCGCTGACAAACCTCATTAAGCTGACCAAACATTGACCACTGGTAAACCTCATGAGGCTCAAAAAGACTTTGACCAACCTCCTAAGGAAAAGATCACTATCATCATTCTCCATCTCAAATATCTGCAGCATAGCCACCCCTCACAAACCATGCTCTCTACCAGAGCCAAGGAGATTTCAGGCTCTATGAAGCCAGAACAGCCAGCATCTGGCCGCCATGAAAGCATGTGCGGCCTGAGGTATTTCGCACCTGCATCAAAGTCGGTGGCATAGTGCAGCCTCAGGAACAAAATGATCAAGTCGAAAGCAAAATCAATCCTCACATGCAAAGTGTACTTCGTTACGTTACTGCATAGTCTACGGAATAACGATGGTGTACGATGCCATCATGGGAAGCACTGCAAGGTCCTAAGAGCAAACTCGTGCCAAGAAAATCTGAGTCTGTGACTCCGGATTTGGTGGACAAAAGTCATCAATCCAGCGTGCGAAGTTCTCCATGTCATGCTGCCAGGGCAACCATGTATCATCAAGCACTTCAGATTTCAGAATATACATCCACTTCTCAGATTTGTAACAGGTCGGGTTGAAAGAAAACATGTGACCCCTTCCATGGCATTCACGCCTGTGTTGGGTACTCCTGTGAAAGCCATTGGTCGGGACTGACTTTCAAGACAATCTCTTCCAGCCTGAGAATCCAGTGGGAGTTAAAAGCGCAACTGTATAAGTTTGGCGCAGAAACATGCAGCTATCTTTGGAAAATTAAATCGCAAGGTTCTCTAGAGTCAAGAGACAAGGGCCAAAACAAGGATGCAGCCAGGTGGCAAGTCTGTGATTCTTTTGACATAACTGGGAAGGCTTTCACAGTCAACTGGCAGATCGGGAGTTGGTTTCGCACTTTTCTTACTGGACCCGCCATCAGCTCCACCTTTTGACTTGCGTTTGCCAGCCATGGCACTGAGAGATTTGGAAATCTCAATGAAAACCTGTCTGAAGCTACTGCTTTGAGGCAAAAAAACCCTTCAAGAAAACTGACAGTTTGATTGGTTGCTGGCACACTTTCTCCAAACAACACCTTCCTGAATCTGCACCCCAGTGCCCAAAAAAATATTTGCGACGGAAAAAGATGGAATTGGTCGCAAATATTTGGGGTCATAGTTTTGCGACGAAAATAGATGTAATCCGTCACAAATTTCAGGACGCAAAGGAGGTCGCCAAAATCATTTGGGACGGAAAGTAGATGTGATCCGTCACAAATTTCCGAGCCAAACATTTTTGCGACCAAAAGTAGGTGTGATCCGTCACAAACTTCTGAGGCCAAAAGAATTTGTGACGGAAAGTAGATGCGATCCGTCACAAATTTCCAAACGGCTAGAATTTAATTTGGGACAGAAAATAGATGCAACTGGTCACACACTTCTGGGATATCTTGGTCACATCAGTCTCAAAACAACCTCCCCACACAAGCATCAATTTGAGACCATTCATATCTATGAATGGTCGCAAATAGTTTGTTCTAGCCAACGATGGCCAATAAAAGCTAACCCTCATCAGGGCGACCCCTTGCAAGAGCAACAAGCTAGTGACCATTCACAACTGTGAATGGTCACTTTTCTTTTGCTTCCTTCAGGTCCAAATTTGCGACTATTATTAATTAATGATATATACTTACATTGCCGCTGATGATGTCTAGACGTTTAGGGTTTAGCATGCCGAAACGTTTAGGGTTTAGGATCCCGACACCCTATCATGACATGTTTAGGGTTTAGCATGCCGAAACGTTTAGGGTTTAGGATACCGACACCCTATCATGACATGTTTAGGGTTTAAGATGCTGTTGTCCAAGGTTTAAGGCTTAGGCTTGTATTATGGAACATGAAAAAGACTCTTATGTGAACGGATTCAATGTCCAGTAACTCTGGAAAAATTGTATAAATCCGAAAGATCCACCCAAAACTGCTTCTGCAGCGGCTGAAGCGTTTTGCTGATGTCCCAGGATCAACTTGGCGCAGTTCTGCCCATGTGTGGTCATGGCAAATGTAAGGACTAGGTCAATCGCAGTCACTGCGGCACAAAGCTTGAAATGTGCATCGTTCATCATCAGTCAAGACTAAAGAATACAAACTGAACCAACTCTGCAGACTCTACAACTAGAATCATTCAGAAAAGTTCATCGGCCCTTGCCTTTACCTTTGCCACGGCCTTTCCCTTTGCCCTTTCTATTGAAAGGGTTTGGAGCTACAGCATCTCCAGCATCAACAGCCCTCTGAGCAATTGACAACGCTTCAGCCCACGGCACCCCCAACGCCCAAGCATTGGCGGCTGCCTGGTGCACTATCCGCTTCCGGACGTTGCGGATGTAGATCATCATTTCTTTCTTCCCTGATGCTCGCTCCAGCCTAGAGTCAGTGATTTCAAAAACAAACGCGCGCATCAGAACGGCTTAACACGTGTACATGCTGGGGCAAACCTGTTTTGAACCAAGTAGCTGCAAAGTGTTGGGTTGAATATCAAACGCATTGGGAACCATCGGCGCTGCATTTGATGTCGTTGGTCTAGGGCCAGGGGCAATCATGCACCTCAAAAGAAAAACAACATCCAAAACAGAAGAGGCGAACAAACTGGAGTTCAGAACGTTGATAAGCTTGCAACAACCACAGTGCATTGTCAGCCAAATCACGCACTGACGTCCAGCAACTCTTCGGGTTCCATGGCTCCGTTGATCCACGATTCCAAGAAGTCTGCAGTTCGATCATGCTGATACAAAGGAAAACGCAGCGCTGGCAGGAAAGACTCGATGTGAGATTTCTGAAGCTCGCTGATCTCCCTCTTCTCGGCCAAAGCTGCACAGAGAATGGGAAGAATAAAAAACAGCACATGACAGAGCAAATCACAAGGCACAAGTCACACGTTACATATTAATTACGTTCTATTGACATGTAGCATCACAAGATTTGGCGAGAACCCTAAATCCAAGATCCAAACTCTAAACTCCAATCCATGTTCAAAAGAAGTTTTGTATCTTTTCACGATTCAAAAATCACACAGCTAGGCGCTGACATCCACCTGCCTTGCGGCAAGCCAAAGGGCAAAAGATCCAGTCCAACTTGACGAGGATAAAGCAAAGTCACCAAGCTGTGCGTCGGTGAACTCATCCACTGCTTGCACCTCCAAGGACAAAATGAATTGATACTTTTGCTGATATTTGCGGATGTTCACTGTTGGTGGCGTGTCCCAAGCCTCAAAATCACATCATCTGGGTGCTGAGTGGTGTTCCAGAGTTTGTTTGATATTTGCTCTGACGGCACACCTGACAGTTTCAGTGATCTGCTCGCAAAACAATAATCACAAAAAAACAATAGGCAAACGGAAAGCAAAATCAATAAGCAAGCCGCAAGCCTGAATCAACTCTCCTCACAAACTCAAAAGAATGGGGGGCCCCTGGCCCTCCTATACCACGCAATTTGAAGGGTAGAGCCGCACGATGAAAGCCGCTCCTTAAATCCATCAGGCAACTAAAAGAACATGGCTCAATTGAAGGATTTTGAATCATGTCATCCCTGTGGTTCCACCATCTACTTTTACAAAAGATTTTGAAATTTGTCTAGGCTCCAATCTCTCGGGTTGTTCAGGAACACACAGTGGCGTTCCCCCTCGAATGGCATTTTGGCAGCCGACAGCCATGACATGATTGCATTCTTAACATCCTGCGGCGTCTGAAGGTCCCTGTATTTCAACATATGTTTGCTCAGTGACCCGAATCGTTGATCAATATCCTCATGAGTATGACCGGATCTCATGTAATTACATGAGATCCGGCCCAGGTTTTTGGAATAAACTTGCGCAGCACAAAACCTCATTCCGTGAACATTTTTGAACTCACGACATGTATTGTCATGCTGGAGAAATAATTGTGTAGATGCGAGGTTTTGGCCTTGTCTTTTCAATAGAGTGAGCGCGTGAGCTAAAAGCTCAACACTGAGATTTCCATCTTTTTTCACGTTGGGCAATCCCACCGTGAACAGGCAGAACCGCCCGTGCATAATCGCACAGCTCACGTGCAACTTCACTTTTTGAAAAGTACTGAACTCTTTTCCCTTCATGATGGCCGACCTTGGGATTTCGAATTTAGCCTGGTCCATCCCGTCACAGATGCAACAAACCAACCCCGCTTTAAGGCGAGAAAACCCCCTGTACTCCCAATACAAACATCTGTCATTGTATTGATGCTTCAGGTGACAATGAAACAAGTGAAGTTGCTTGGTGCGCGCGCGCAAATGTGAACTCAAAAGCCGCACCATTGTGCGATGTCTCACACAAGTGGAGCATTCACTATGCTGACTCTTTCCACGAAATCTCATCATGAAAAAATCGGACAGCCAAACCTAGGCGACAACCCAAGATCAATCCACAGCTCAAATTCAAGGGAATCAAACTGCCTGGATGAGGCCCCTGATAGCCCCGCAAAAACTCCAAATGTTGCAGCGCGAAATCCAACATTATGAAACAAAGTGGGACCCCCAAAGCGCGAGAAGCAAACAAACAAACAAACAAACAAACAAAATGCAAAAAGCAACCAACAACGCTACTACTATTACTATTGCTCGACCTCTCAACTGAAAAAAAACATTCCTGGACTGACTGCGTGTGGGTATTTTTCAACATGGATTTGCAGGAAACAAGCGGATGAACAGATTGTACAATGCAGCTGCTAACGGGCAAGAGGCAGCCCCTCTCGATTTGAGGTATCT
>OMLO01003320.1_pt1 | contig 13287 bp, 6 predicted proteins | sample 1674811 | NCBI WGS metagenome assembly OMLO01 (sample SAMN06265003, study PRJEB25207) | coral metagenome | isolation source: Coral host | place: Mexico:La Bocana,Puerto Morelos, Mexico | collected 2008-11-13
CAAAAGCATAAAACGTCATCAACTCCCGATACTATTTTCGGTCCCATTTCAGCCAACTCGAGATTTCGTCCGGTAATGCGACTGTATATTCATACTGTAAGTACTTCTTCTATCTACGCGCGGACTACAATGATGCCTCCTCGGGTTTTGGCCTCTGGGCCAAAACCCTGCGGGGGCAATAATGGAGGGGTAAGAAGCCACGTGACCAAGTGGTCAGGGTGCTGGATGTGAAATCTGGAGGCCTGGGGTGTAGTCATCCCGCTTTGATCATTAAGCTGGAATGTTTTCTTGGTTGACCCTACTTTAACACCTCGGTTATGGTTGTAAATAGCCAACTGGTTTGTTTCTCGCTAATGGTAATTTTTAAGCATATTATGTTTATTTGAAATATTTCTTTTCTACATGCCTGAGCACTAGCTAGTTGCAGCTAAGCACATTGACCACTTATACAGCAAAATTCAACATTATTTTTTAAAAGAACTGAAGTACTTGTCATTTGCAGCCAGCAGTAAGTAAGCAACATGCAATTGATTCACTAGCCCTTGATCCAAGGATGTACCGGTAGTATGGAATAATGCACTTAATTCAAAGCACTTCACTACCAGGCATGGAGTCTTAAGACAAAATGTTGAGACCTTACTATTTTATGGACACAGTGTTCTTCAAAGATTTTTAAAAAGTCAGCTAAAAATGCATTGTAGCTCTAGCAAATTGAGCATCTGTAAGGGCATGCCCCCCACTAAGAAAAATTGTTACAAATTATGTGTCTGATGCATTTTGGGGGCAACTGAGACAAGAAAGATGTGTCATTAATGGTCAGTCAGTGCCATTTTAATGCAAATTTGACAGTCTTTACTAATGCAGTTACAGTAATTACAAAGTTTGTTGTGCGATAACTAACAGTACCTTATTACATGAATTTTTTGCGACACCAAAAAAAATCGCGAAATTAAAGTGACGCAAAAAATAAGTGTCACGAACATAACATGACGCGAAAATTAAGTGACTCGCATTATGTCAATAACCACAAAATAATGGGTTTATTACTGCTGAAATGCTTACTAAATTATATTTTTAACTATTCTGAAACATTGTCTTGGTCCTCCTCATCACTGCGGCTTTCTGTCTCAACTCCGGGCAGCACTTCTTTTGTACAGTCTTCAAACTGTCCATTTACTGGCTCCCTGTAATGCTGTTCCACTAGCTGCTCAAACCTTTCAATGGCTTAACGTTCTTTGTAGATGTTTCCATTCTTACTGTCGCCTCAACTGGAATCTCCAAACCTCCTTGTATAAGTGGCGATAGTCGAAAGTGTGCGTCTTTTACAGTCACGTAGACATTGGCGCCTCTTGAAAGGAGAAATCTTCTAAAGCGGCTGATATCACATGGCAGATGACCAAGCATTACGTTTGATAGTCGTCCAGGAAGCAATTTTTGTCACAGCTATTGTGTATCAATCATGCTCAACTTGGTTGTTTCTTTCATGAACACAGGAAGGAACATCTCTGACCTTGGGTTTCCAAATCTCTTTATACATGTGACAGCCTCTCACGCCGCAGGGAAAGGAATAATGGACAATACCAGAAACTGACGCCATCATCAAAATCAAATCTTTCAAAGTATCAGGGTTTGAAGTTTCTTAAAGGTATTTCCGGAATTTTGACAGCTGAAAATTATATGGTATCATATCTCTGCCACATGGTTTGAAGTGGTTGTACAATGCGTCTGCTGTAGAAACACAAACATTTGGCTAATATGCCTTTATACTGATGTCTTTGTTCCAGTTCGGCTTTCCTCTAAGGAGAGAACCATCTTCGCCTGGAGGTTCGGAAGGAGTAGAAATACTTGAGTCACAATTGCCGAGGCAAGAAGACACAAATTTAGGAGTGGTTGACTACAAGGAAGCCGTAGCCACAGTTGCTGACCTTTCAAGACCTGCGGAGATTTCACAACCAAATCAAGTTCTCAAGAGAAAAAGTGGCACATATTCTCATTACTGCGGAGAAGATTGCGTCAAGATTGGAAAATTCGCAAGTGAGAATGGCAACAAGAAAATCCTAGGACGCTTTGCTAAAGGATTTCCAAACTTAAAGGAGAACACAGTATGTACCTTTAAAAAATCTTTCTGTCCAAGCAAGAGAAGGAAACGTCCAGCCGTTTACGTCCCTTGCAACGCAAAAATGTGGACAACCACCGTTGCTTTACCAGGTGGACAGCATTTTTACAAAACCTCAGAGCAAGAGGTGGCGTAGTGAATGGCAGTGTCGTTTCAGCAGCTGCAAAAGCACTAATTAGCAGCAATCTGTCAATGCTTGACAAGCACATCTCTTTCGTGCCCACGCGAGGATGGATTCAAACTATTTACAGGCATTGTAACTTTTCCCATCGAGCCGGGACAAAAACCAAGCCACCAGTACCAAGGGGCCTTTATGAAGAATGCAAACTAACTTTCCTCTTGGACATAAACAATAGTATCAAGCAGTACGAGATTCCAGTGGAACTAATCCTTAATGCTGATCAAACACCAAGTTCCTACAAATCAGTGGGCCAAATGACTATGGCAGCAACTAACTCCCAGTCTGTACCAATTAAGGGTTTTACAGACAAGCGAAATATCACTTTAACACTTGTGACTTCTTTATCTGGTGAATTTCTTCCACTGCAAATTACCAGGTATATACCAGGGTAAAACTAAGGCATCCAAGAGCTTTGTGTCAACCAAAACCCAAAAAACTATTTAAATGAGACAGAAACAATAGGTCTTATTTATTCTATAATCAATCTCTATGTGGTGCAAAAATGCAAGGAACTTGGCCTTAGCTTCCAGCATCTCAAAAAGCGCTTCTCATCTGGGATGTCTTTCAAGGCCAAAAAACCCAGAAGGTGTCCATGAAGCTGTCTTCAATAAATATAGTCTGAAGTAGTCGAAGTCCCAGCTAACATGACAGATTTTTTCCAACCCTTGGATCTAATGGTGAATGGACAGGCCAAGAAGTTTTGCAAGGACAAATTCGCAACATGGTATTCAGCAGAAGTCCAAAAGCAAGTGGATAGCGGAGTTAACTTCAAAGATGTGAATGTCGACCTGAAGCTATCAATTTGGAAACCAATCCATGCAACTTGGTTGGTGGAACTTTATAACTTTCTAACCAGCGCACAGAGGAGGGTTCATGTCTCAAAGGGATGGGTAGCCTGCATAGCAGTCTTCCCCGTTTCTTCTTAGTGGGAGAAAGCGAGAGCCAAGGGGAAGTCACGCAAATGCATTGGGGTGAGAGCAAAAAGAGGAATGGGGGTAGGGGGTGGGGAGGAAAGGAAAAGCCTGCAGCTGAGCCTTACATTTTACCAAATGCCATTCGTCCACGAATGGGAGGCAATTAGGCATAACGATTGGTCAATCGCGTGTCAATCAAAACAATCAATGTCAACAGCTTGTCAATAGGTTCATTGAGATTTTTTAATGTAATGTGCTAGAAATAAATTATCATTATTATTATTATTATTATTCATGACATTTGTACATTTGCTGTTCGATGTCACTTGACCTTTTTTGTCGCTTCACTCATGTTTATAAATACCACTTTGTGTTGTGTTATAAGGAGGAATTTTAAATGGAATTGAGCCGTTAGATCGTGTTATGACAAAGTTCTACAGGTCATAGGTCTGTTTACCGGAAGTCAATATGATTGCGTCTCGTTGACCTGACAGTTGACGCCCCTAGGGAGCAAAGCAATTAGGGGCATTCGGTAAAATGTCTGGGCTCAGCAGCAGGCTTTTCCTTTCCTTCCCTGCCCCTACCCCCTGCCACTAATTTTTTGTTACCTCTGTCCCTGTGCCCTCGCGTGACTCCCGTTGCCTGAAAGGAAATGAAAAAGACTGCTATGCAGGCTAAGGGATGGGAGAAGGCTGGAATTAAGGGAGTGGTAACTGGAAAGGAAGTATTACCGCCAGTTGACCCTTTTCAAGACATTTACATGAATGTCTTGTGAGACTGTATATGCATTGTTATTAAGCTGCATCATTTTATCTTATAGAGTTTGTAGGAAAGAATGTTCGATGTAAATTCACATGCAAGCATGGATTTCTTGCGGATATTGTGAGAACTGTTCTTGTTACTGTTACTGTGTGTTTTTTGTTATTTTTAACATTACTGTTCCTTCGATAAAGTTGTTTTGTTCAATTAAAGGACATTTTAAACAACGTTTCCAAGGAAAGGTTAGCTGTGTCTTACTCAAAAACATGAAATTAAAGTGATTCAAAATACAAAATTCTTGCAAAATTGCAAAATTTAAGTGTCAGAAAATATGCACACCTCAAGATCACAAAATTAACACGTCACGAAAATTTCATGTAATAAGGTAATCATTACTTAAACTTCTTTCAATGACTTAAAACCAATTTCCAAAGTCTAACAAAATTGACCTCTCCTTTTTTCATGCCTTTTTACTTTCATTCATTACATATGCAGGAATGGATGTGAAGAGACTTAGTCCAGCTTTCAACATGGCTGCCATATTTAGGAACTAGCAGTGAAATGCAATCCCCTGAAAATCTACCTTCCAGAATTGGATAGAATCCTGAGAAAAGTTACAAGTAGTCTACCTTAACGGCTTTCAGCCAATTATGCACTTTTAGCAATGTCACGTACATGTACATGTCTGTCTTTTCACAGGCGGCCCAGACATTGAATACGATAATTTATAACAATATTTTAGCTGTTTATAAGACAATTTAATGTATGAGAATGCTTCGAAAATTACTCTTAATGCTATGGGTAGAAAATTATTTGAATAAAATGGCTTACATTATGTTTGCATTGCCTTATTTTTCCTTATTTAACCGGAAACGGTGGTTAAATATCTACTAAAATGGTAATAGGTTAAATATAGGTGGTTAATTTTGTGCCTTTTCCCATTAAATATCCCCAGGGACCGCGGCACGGTGCAATTTGCATGATCAAAAAATGACCCGTGCCTCTTGACGGTTAGAGGCGACTTTGTCACGATAGTGCGGTTGCTAAGCTAGAAATTCAAATCCTGTGGCCAAGATAATCGGTTACGGATGTAGATGGAGCAAAAATGGCAAAAAACAGTGGAAAGTAGCGATTCTTGGGCGGTTAAGATAAATTTTGGAACCGTAACGGAAAGCGGATGGGTAGAAGAGTTATCGACGGCTACCATGAAGCAATTTTGACAAGATTAGACCATTTTTGTGGAATTTACAGAGCTTTGAGTGTGGGCCGTTGGGCCAGCGAGTCTCCAGCCATTTGTTTCTCTTTACATGTCTTTAGTGGAAGCCAACCACCAGAAAGTAAAACTCACCAAACTGGCTCTAAATCACCTCCAGGAACCCAGAGACATCAAAATAAGGCAATGCAAACATAATGTAAGCCATTTTATTCAAATAATTTTCTACCCATAGCATTAAGAGTAATTTTCGAAGCATTCTCATACATTGTCTTATAAACAGCTAAAATATTGTTATAATTGTATTCAACGTCTGGGCCGCCTGTGTTATTACATTGTATCTGCCTATAAAACTAGATAGCTATTGTCCATCATTTCCTTCAGAAATAATAACATGTTACTGTTTTTTTGGAACTTGGATTTTAAGTGAAAATTGAAACAGGTGAATCATTTTCTATGGTTCTGTGCAACAAAAGTAGCCAGTGTTTGAAATGCGAATAGCCGGTGAAAATGCTGGCTGCCAGCACTTCTGGAGAACACTGTTGACAGTCACTCAAAATACTGCTGGTACATGTACAATTATGTAATTACATTATAATACATTACACATGTAGTTGGTGTAAGAGGTGCATTGGTTCTATCAATGACCATAATAATTAGTTTAGGACAGTTAAAAATTGTTAGTTATAATCAAGCACAAAGAAAGCTACAGCACTATTACAAAGCTACATGTAACCTAACCTTAAAGCAAGCTCTTCCTCTAATGAGTCCATAAGGAACTGGACCATAGTCTCTGGAGTCTTTTGAATAATTTGGATTGTCACCCAGCAACCAAACATGTCCCTTTGGAATCTTGAATATAAAAGAAAACAAACTATTAAAAAATAAGCTTTCTGATTGGCCGAAAATTATCTTTCTTTATGTTTTTATACTCAAAATGGGCATTTCATTAATTATTTAAGACATTAATTTTATTACATGGCTAAGTATAAAAGTATAAAATCAACTAATCAGATTGCTCCATTGCTGGTCCAATATTCCCTTATTATCAGAAGCAGGCACTCTCCTGAATAATCCTACTAGATCACCGACTTGAAGACTTTTAGGAAGTTTCAGGTGTGTAATAAATCTTTTATTAAACTAGCTTGTTTGGGACTGTAGTGGGACTGTACTGTCAAGACCTCAGGCTGATATTCTCCAGGTATGGCCCACCTACTTTAAAAAGATATACATGTATACTGTGTGTAATGTCATACAGTATACATGTACATCTTGACTTGCCCAGACAAATTTGTTGCTTTGCAGACATTTTTTTAATTCTTATTCTGATTCTTGTAATGAACTTAAAACAACGAAATAAAAAAGTACAATTTGACAAACATGTTTCCATACAGTTGAACCTTGTTAATGTGGATGTTGTAGTAAAAAATTAAATTCAGGTAAAAATTAAATTCCTTTGTCTCTTAACCCAACTTATTCAATGATTAAGAATAATTAGGGTTAGAAGACAAAGGAAGTTGAGAATCCAACTAGGTTAAAATTATTTTTACCTGAATGTAATTTAACTACAACATGGACAACAAAGGAGCAGTTCTGTGTGTCGTCCTTATTATATATACTCACTGGAACTACATGTACTGTAGGTGAACTACGCATACCTGTGATAAACATAAATTATTATGGAGGTGCTCATAAGGAGAGGTTTGACTGTCAGTAATAATTACAAAGAAATCTTTCTAAACGATTATACATTATCATAATTATGGCTTGCATTTGTAGCCAAATTATATAGGTTACCACACTCTGATTGGCTAATTGGCAGCATTATTTCCTTGTAGTTGACCCAATTTTAACCATTAAATAATTTATTTGCACCACTTGTTTAAAAAAAGTCCTTTTGTAGGGTTGTACCAAAACAAAACACAATATTGATATTTTTGGATAGTATATAATCTGGACAGTCTTAAATTACACATCTACTTGCAGACTCACTTTAAAATCGTCTTTTCCATCCTCACCAGTTCTAATTCGTTCCCCACTCTATATGGATGATAGTAAATAAATGACTGAAGGACAAATGATTTTAAGTTCGATCAACACAACTTGAAATTCTAAATAACTGAGTTGAAATCAGTGGGCCTGGATAACAACTGTATTTAAATCAGCTAACCTCATCACCAAATAAAGTAACAAAGATGAATACATTTTACTGAATTCCACATGTACATGTAATTGCATCCTGCAAACAGTTTTTGATCTGGCCTAGTATGGAAGACTTCAGAAGTCTTTAGCTTGAATAGCCTTTTTTTTCTAATAGCAGCAATCAAAAGTAGATTTCTTCTACACATTACTGCTGGTTTATTGGAGGCCATGTCTACTGTCCTGAAAATCTTGTATTATCAAGTCACTTACCTTAATTATAATCATACTGTTTTTGGTACTTTTTGGCGACATGTCAGACTTGTTTGGTCTCACAATGAGTATTCTGTCTCAACTTGGCTTGACAAAACTCACTTGATATGCCACCAAAGTGTATGTCAAATTCCTTTGTCTCTTCACCGTTATTAAGGTTAGAAGACAAAGGAAATTGAAAATCAAACTACTGTAGGTTAAAATTATTTTTACCTTAATTTTTAACTACAACAGGTACCAAAAAGGTACATTAAGGTTTCATATATATTATATATTTACTAACCCAACACAGATCTTGCCACCCCCTCAGTGGAAACAATAAATATATGTATCAGAACACCGGGCCCGTCATGAGATTCTACAGTGTGGGCAAATAATTTGACATTGTGAGAGTGCTGTATGCAATTTCTCTTGAATATGCTAAAATGTATACCAACCATGGCAGCAATCCTTTTACAGATAAGGCCTCTAGGATTCTCAGGAGATCTTACTATGACAACATCACCTCTGAAACCAAGAGAACAGTGAAAGCATTTTCTCTAATGCTGGACAATAATTATATATGTATGCACCCAACCAGCATGCAGGTAACTTTCAGAATCCAAAAGCTCAAAAAAAATAAATAAATACAAATTTTAAAGTTCAATTTTATTTTCTTCAATTCTCCACTTACTTCTTTATAGTCCTGAACTGTGCACTTAAATGCTCTGTGATCACAAGGTCTCCATCCTGCTTCATGTTGAAAGTGGGGATCATGGAAGGCCCTGAAAGCTGCACTACCCAATAAAAGATGGTCTTAAAATATACTAGATTGTTATTTAGTGAAGATACACAAAAACATTTGAATCAGGGGTTTCATTAATGTCTTCAGCAGGCAGGTAACTGGTTTTCACTGGGAGGGGGGGGGGGCAAAACTTTTTGAAGAGAACTACGTTATACAGATATTTAAAAAAAACATTCATCTAGACAGACAAACCAGGCGGCAAAATTATTGTCACAGCCAGTGAATTTGCCCAGGGCCGAGTCCTTAATAGAACCTCTGTTGAATCCACTTAAATATACATTGTAGACGTGTTATTAATTTGAATATCGATCTGATGTGATGAATACATGTAAGAGACATAATTCATTAAAGGACTTACTGTATAGCTTTCACTAAAAGTCAAAATAAGTAGAACTGTCAAATAGATAAAAAATAAACAATTGTATTCGCAACAGCATTACATGGGTGCACTAAAAATATTAATTACATATGAGACATGCATAAAAGTAAATTTTAAAGTGAATTGTTTATGAAATTATACAAGTCATGATTTATGTTATATACACATGAATAATGCATCAGTATACACAACAAAGTAACATGAAGAGTCCATTTTTCATGAATCAATGAACAGAATGTTGACAGTGTACTTCAACCACATTACATATACATTTAATTAATTAAGCTTCTTAATTTGTATGGGTAGCACTGCACAAAAATGCTCTGTGTTTTTACAATGTCCAAAAGATGATTAACAACTTGTGTCACTTTTCAAAATCAATCACTATATGAGGGCAAAGATCAAATTCCAAGCATAAAGTTTCCTGTTCCTTTGTATGCAGAGATGAAATTTGAGATAACAGAAAACAGTTTGCAATTTAAGTGGTCGGTTAGACAAAACCTGGTTTGATGGCGTTTTCATTAGAATGACAACTTTACTAATTAAACTACTGGAAACTACAACATGGATGAAGTAAGTGAAAAGTTTGATATCAGTATGTTTTTCCTGCTGTATTTGTAAATTGAAATTTATCATTTTGTTTGCAAATAAGATTAGCATGTGTACATTACTGCGACCACGGGCAGCTGAACATGATCACCTACTGTAAGCTCATTATTAGTCGAGTGACTATTTTTTTTTAGGCAAGACTTTGTCCTTCACCAGTTTATCATGCATTTTGAAAACAATACTTATGACAAATACGGCAAGATTTCAAAACAAGATCGACTTTTGAAACTGTTGCATACACTAAAGAGTAGGAGTAATCACTAAAAAAAATATAACCTTAAAATAACAACACTGTATTCGCTTCGATCAGGAATCAGTCATTTCGCTCGGTCGCGAAACAAAACCCGCGAACGATGGCCTAGCGTGGCCTGATAGCAGGTCATTCCTAGCTACATTTAGATCGATAAAAGTTAAAACACATGTTTAGTTAGCTTCGATAATTTAGGTTTGGAATGTTACATGTTCAACTTTACGCACCACGGTAAACTCGGCCACATGCTCCAGTAGACAGTTAAGAATGCAGCCAGTGGTAACAGTCACGCATCCCCCGTACAGTAATTTGTACACAAAGCCCAAAATCATCTCATTTTTCCTTCCTCACATCAACTTCTTTCCACCATGTTTGTTTCAGCTGTCGGCATTCTTTAGGAGCTTGGACGCATGCGCGTGGCGAGAGTTTAATATGGCGGCTTATTTGGTTTGTTTGACAACTGAAGGTGGAATTCCACTGTTTACGCGGACGAAAGGAAACTTACCACAGGTTAACTGCCTTCAAACTAATCAAAGTTTATTAATAGAACGTTAATACGAGTAAATGTTGAAGAAGAGAAGCTGGAAGATGTTTTCTTTACAAGTCTGAGCTTCACGTATTTGTGCAAAGCTATGCTTATTAGTAAAGAACTATGGCTGAATGAAAATTTAGATCATGAAAATGATACAAACTGCATATACAGCAATGCAAGACAACATTTTTAATTGTAAGCTAGCATATATCTATTTATGCATAATTTACATGCACCAGTACATGTAATAAGATGTCATGTTCCACTGTATTTTGCTCTTGTTGCATTGGGTAGTTACCTTTCCCAGTGATTGGATCACTTAATGGAGTTTGTATGTTTGCCAACAATCAAGATGTTTCTCTGCTAAACACAGTCACTGACGATGCCAAAGTTGTTTGGAAAGTTTTTAATGAAAGGTACATACGTACTTTTATTTGATTTTATTTGTACAGATGGGTTGCTGTAAAAATCCCTGTTCCATGAGTGTTCTATTTAATTTTAGCAATTGTCACACTGTATCAGATGAACAAAACACAACTCCTCTACCTGATTACCAATAGGACTCAAAAAAACTTGAACTCCAACTTACCCTAGCCTTGGGACAAGTAGCTCTAAAATGTTGCTTGGCCTGGAAAAGTCTTGGTTTGCTCTTTTAATGATTTAATTGGCAGATGACGTGCCTGATCCCTTGTTCATTGAGCTGGTGAGAGTGAAAAGTTGCTAGCCCAGAAGGAGAATCTACTTGTCCCAGACAAACAGATGGCACTTGTTTTTTAGCCCTGAGTATAGCATCCATGCTAACTCTCCTGGATGATCAGTTTTTGGAGGCTCCTGCCATTTAAAGACTGAAGGAAGGAGAGCATGGGTATCTTAAACACTGTTTATCAATACCATTTTTTTGGTCTGAGTTCTCAAGATATGTACCTGGTGGGTCCAAGCTTTTCAGGTTTGAGATCTGAATTTTTGCAACTTTTTTTGAGGGTCCAGAAATTACATGTACATGTAAATTGACGATCTCCCAGATTCTGATATTTTTAGGTTGATATCTCTTATAGAGTGTACCGGTAGTCATAATTTTGCGTAAAGGGGAAATTATCAGAAATTTGTAATGTCAACTTTTTTATACAGTGATGTCAAACAAATGTAATTTCTTATATAAACTGAGCAATCAGAATTTGGTATCATAGCAAATAGCATCAGTAGTTTGTGTAGTGTGATCATCTGGGCCGGGTGAGAGTGGTTCTGAAAAGGGACTGATGTTTCAACAACCTGAGCGGAAGTCATCTTCAGAGTCCAGTGAATAGTGTTGATAGAATTTAGTATATTGCAGGATTCATGAAGTGATGCAATATTGCTGAACCACAAGCAGTGTACATTTTCTACTTAAACAGTACTGCATGTCTGTCAGAAATTGACCATTCTCTTAATATCAAATTGGTCAGTGGTGAGTGATGTACTTATTCCTGTAATGTTTTCAGGATCACCTTAATAATCGCCACCTCTGATGACAGTGCTAGTGATATGCATCTTAACAGATTGTTAGGATTTGTCTTCAATACTATGGTGGGTATTAAAAGATTCCAATAAGAGCCACTGTTTAAGTAATACATGTAAATGCCCTTTACTGTTATAAGTGTACAATTTAATTGTAAAGTGGCATGAATTCACAGATGTGATGAATACAAGACTAGTATTTATCATTGCCAAGCTGACAGACTAACTAATATCTAGAGAGAGATTGTATGCTGGGAAACTTTGCAAGCTACATGTAGGAAAGGTAGAGAGAATCACAAGGAAAACATAGGAATATCGGTTCGTCATTTGAGTGTAAAAAACTGTGACACAGATATTTATTAAAGATAGAGTTTATTACACATAAGTGCACGTAAGTATAAAATCCAAATTATCCTACTGTAAAGCTTTGTTTCAAGTTAAGAAAAATGTAATTCATATTCACTCATAAATAAACTTGTTGATTGAATTCCTGTACAACAGTAGCCATGCCATGCTACAGTCAGGTTTAAGTCAAATAATAACTTGTACACATGTCCATAAAATATCCCTCATTTTTTAGGTTTTGCTATTAGGAATAGATGAGCTGACATCCTTCAGAAATGTTGAACTGCTAAAAAGAGAGCTAAGAGTAAGTTCATGATGATTGCTATAATTATTGACATTGTCAGTGTATTATGGGCAATGAGGAAGCTGCTGGTTGGTCTCACTGTTAGTGTGCTTGCCTCCAGATTGAGTGGTACAGTACATATATATGTTTGAGCCCTGGCCAGAACATTGCATTGTGTACGTAGACAATATCCGTAGTACCACTATGCACCCAGGTGTATATTAATTTAAATGGGTACCACTGAATTTATTGCTGGGTAACCCTATGATTGCATTCCGTCAAGTGGAGGAGGGTAGAAATACCCCTACTCATCACAGTAACCATGGGCCACTTGGCTCTTACGCAGACTTCACCTTCATTTAGTGAGAACAATATCCATACATGGTGTACATGTACGACAGTCAGAATGTTGCTAATGATTGCTGTGATCTTTATGTGATTATTGTTTCTTTGATTGATTGTTTCAGTGTTGTTACAGTGTGATTGACAGCCTTTTAGAAGGAACAGATTTAACAGGAAACATAACTCAAGCTGTTGATGTAATTCTTTGTACTGATGTGTCATTTTTACAGGTACGTAAATAACAAGTGATTGAGGAAATTAATATACTTTTTTTTAACGGAAAGGGTACTCTGCGTTTATTTAAGTTAGAATTGTACTAATAAAAACAATTAGATTATGGGCTCTTGATTTCTAAGAGATTATAGTTGTTTCGGCCTTCGGCACACTTCATAGAAATCGTGTTTATTATTATTATTATTATTAATTTTTTTTTTGAGGAAATTAATATGCTTGAATACATGTAGGCTTGAAGTGAAGAAACCATTGACCTGTCCAGTGCTGTTTATTTTTCTCTGCAATTTACTCTGTGCTCCACTCAGCTTGCAGCACTGCGAAAGGCCAGGAGGCAATGGTGTGGATCGATGAATGTAAAGGGGATGATAGCCTGCGTAGCAGTCTTTTCCGTTTCCTTTCAGGCAAGCGGGAGTCGCGCGAGGGCTCGGGGACAGAGGTGA
>OMLO01003321.1_pt1 | contig 13285 bp, 9 predicted proteins | sample 1674811 | NCBI WGS metagenome assembly OMLO01 (sample SAMN06265003, study PRJEB25207) | coral metagenome | isolation source: Coral host | place: Mexico:La Bocana,Puerto Morelos, Mexico | collected 2008-11-13
CATTGTTATTGTTAATTAGTTACTTATTTTAAATTTAAATTTAGTTGTTAGTTCTATTCCTAACGGTCACTTCTGAAAATGTATGTCGAAACATACGAAACGTCAAGTAAATGAACTTTGTTTAACATGCGTTTTACTACCATGTTAATTACCGCAGTTTGCGTTTTATTTCTCAAAAAGAACAAGCACTTCTAGTAAAGCATTCTAAATAACAAAATTATTTATATGTGTAAATTCCCTGTACAGGTACTTGTACATGTAGCCTATAGTTAATGACTGAAAAAAACAAAGACAAATCCCGATGATTTGGTTTCCAAATACTGGGTAGTTAAAAATGACCAATTCAAAATTAGAAGGATCCATTTCAAGAGTCAAACCTTATCATTCCATAATTATTATAATATATTTTTAATGGTCAATCAGTACACATGTACAATCCTGCTCAAGCTACATTTAGAATATATCCTTGATTGCAAACCAAACAAAATCCATTTGCAAGCTAACCTTCATTTATGTGAAATACAAATCTAAAATTATCACAAAGTTTTAAGAATGGCCTCTAATTTAATTAAAGTTAGGTATGGTGGATTTGTCATTTTAGAAGTCAACCAGGATTCACTGGAAGTACATGTAAAATCATTATAATTATTTTTACAATAACTGTCAAATTTCTTGCGTGCTAATTGGCTGGTTTTTATCATCGATAAGAGGACAGACGGATAAAATTTGAAAACTCGGACTTGCATGCGCTGCTTTATGCAAATGAGCTACTTGTACTTTCAAAAACTCTATTTATTCCCGGTATTTGACCAGTTTCGGGGCTTGTTGTTGTTGTTGTTGCGGAACCACTCGCCTGCGGCTCGTGGTTCCACAGCCACTTTGACAATGTTATGACGCAATTTATCTTCGATAAGAGGACAGACGCATAAAAAACTGACATCAATTTGTTAATTTGCAATTCATAGAAATTTGGAACTTCCATTTTTTACAGCAAGCCTGTCTACATGCATAAAAATGTTGCTGCATTAAAATAGGATTGGGTAGAATGGAAGCAGGGTGAAATTTCTCTTGCCAAAAAACAAGCAAGTGCTGTTATTTCTGTGAATAGTGTTCCAGGTATTCTTCATTTGCTACTTGGAGAAGTATAGAAATTCATTGGGCTATAACTGACACCAAAGAAAACTTAACCTTGCCACAGACTCCCTTTGTCTGTGCCATTTTGTTCCTTCCATGTTAAAATAATTATGGCAGCCAATCTTAACTGGATGAATCATACATACTGTATAATTTGCAAAACTGTATGCCTCATGCCCTCTACATGTATTGATCCGTGTGAGGAGTTGTAGGGAGGGAGGGTATGATTTGCAGTTTACAGATGCAGAAGTTCATTATTCCAGATTATTCCAGCAGAATAGCTAATTTAAAACCCTATGGATCTCTATTTTAAATTGGGCAAGTGGTTATCAAGTCAAAATAATAGATTCATAAAAAAAATGTTTGAAATTGTCAAGAATGCATTTTGTATCATTGTGACTAAACTTTTATATTGACTGGTGTATGTTTTTGACAGGTGTAAATACTGCAGTTGCCCCAGTATATTTGTCAGAGATTGCCCCAATCAGATTACGAGGTGCTCTTGGTGTACTAAATCAGTTAGGAATAGTCACAGGAATTCTTGTAGGATTAATATTTGGACTTAAACAGGTACATTTTGGTAATGTGGCCTTTCATTCATAGTAATAAATAAGTATTTATGATGTGTAGGTTCCCTTAGCATGAAGTAATCATAACTCCCAAGGGGGGTTTCAAAAGTACATTGTTTTTAGAGGAAAGCATGATTCTAAACTGGAATTTTCAGAGGGGTGGGGGGGGGGGGGGGGAGACTCAAACTAAAAATTATCTTGTGGAGTGTTGTTTTCTGGAACTGCACATTCCAGATGCATGTTGTGTTCCTTCACTCTTGGTATTTTACAAGCAAAATAATGTGAGTGAATGAATGATTGATTGATTGCATGAAATTATCATCATAAGGCTTAGTAGTGTATATTGAATTTGTTGCTCACTCAATAATTATTAGCTTCATTCTTCTTTTACCATGCTTTATTCATAGTGATATTTCAGGCTGTTTTGGTGTCCCTGGTTTTAAAACATTACACAATCATTGAAAAGACATGTTAACCCTTAGAGGACAAGAAGTGTTTTTGTATATCAACTGTATTAGAAAAGTTAGTTGACTTACATAGAAATGATTTATGTTGCAGATGCTTGGTACAAATGATGGATGGCCTTATTCACTTGGATTTGGATTTCTTGTTGCCGTGCTTCAGATTTTAACTCTCCCTTTTTCTCCAAGAAGTCCACGTTATTTATTACTTAAACTAAACAAAGAAGCAGCGGCTGTGCAAGGTACACATGCAGCTGCCATCCTCTGAGAAGTGGAATTATCTGTTAAACATAAAGTGTGAACATCATAATGATTGTACTTGTAAACACGTAAGACTGTCTGTTTAAACTCGTTAAGGGCAGGCTCGACTTCTGGTTGGATTTGATATTATTTTGTACAAAACCACAAAACTGACAATACAAAAGTACAGTGTATTGTAAAGGGAAATCACCAGTAAAAGCAATGTAATGTGTACATACCCCAATGTGAGTGCAGTGTATATTGTAACAAGATACCGTACAGTGTGCCCAAAGTACTTCAGTTGTATCCAAATAAGGGAATAAGTATGTAGCTTGTATAAGTATGTGGACGTGTGCTTCAGGGTTGTTGAGCAGCACTCTGTGCAATAATAATTTGTTCACTATGACTTAACTGACACTATAATTGTTTTACATGATCTTTCATAATTATATTCATATGTACTGTTGTGTTAAGTTAAGAACTGATCAGAGTTAAAATGCCATTCCAGTATTTCATGAAAGGAATATGGGCACCTTTTGCTTAAGAAGTCTAGTATGATTTAACATTGAAAACGATAATTTATTATAGTGTGCAGTAATAATAAGTTTAGCCCTTGCTTACTATGTAAATATTCCGTTTTTGTTTCGGAAACAGCCCTGAATAAGCTAAGAGGAACTACTGATGTAATGATGGACATTGAAGAAATGAGGGTACATTGAAATTTTTTTAAAAAATCTAACTGTCACAACAAGTCAGAATGAGTGCTTTGTAGGGAATTAATTATTGACATTAAATGATTTGAAATATGGCAGATTGAACAGGAACATGAGCTGAGAGAGCAGAAAGTCAGTGTGGCCAGACTGCTTCAAATCCAAGCACTGAGAATGCCATTGCTGATAAGTGTTGTGTTACAGCTCAGTCAACAGCTTAGTGGAATCAGTGCAGTGAGTTGTATTCTTGTGTTGGAGTACAATGTAATTTACTTATTACTCTAAAGAAATAGTTGTTTTGTTGGAAAGGATTTTATATTGACAATTCTAGCAATTGTTCGTGTGAAAAATAGTAACACTAAATAGTTAAAATTATGTAATAAGTCTGTTATGACATGAAATGCACATGTGATAAGAGAATTTTTTTCAACATACCCATGTAATGTTATCCCATGGATTTTTGGTATAGATGTTTAGTTTTAGAAGTTTATGGTAGGAATGGTACATGTGCATGTATATTCACAATACAGTGAACCATGTGAACTCATTGGCACGTTGGCATGTATGAATGAACTGCAAGGGGGTGCATGTAGAATTCTGAAATTGCCTGTGAGAGAACCAAAAATCCCTGGAGTTCCAGACACAAATCCAGGTTAAAAATTTACAAATGTGTCCCAGTCAACTGGTTGAAACATGTTGTTGTGGCCTTATTGGTTTTGAATTTCAAAAGGAATTTTTTCATTTTAAAACCTTCAATTTACCTTCCTTTTGTGTAACCAACACAGACGACGTATCAGCGGGCACAATGATCAACTTTTCAATTTACACAGTAGTAATTGTTTGATACCGTGTATAGGATAAGAAGGAGCACTACATAGCATTTTCAAGCAAACAACTGAATTCTCAAGGCTGAGAATGCCTTGTTCATGTAGTGTTCACAGGGAAACCTTTTGCATGATCATGGAGAGTTATGGGGTTCCACCAAAACTTATTGAAATGGTCAAGGCAATTTACAATGTTAACCGATATCTGGTAGCTGATGGCACAGGTCTAACTAGCTGGCTCGGTGTAAAATCCGGGGTGAAAAAGGGCTGCAACATGTTGGGGTTCTTGTTCTTGCTTTTGATTGACTGGATAAAGCAAAGAACAGTAGAGAGTACTAACACTGGTATGGAAATTGTTTGGTATGGAAAATGTCATTATTTTTTTAGTTTGATCATTACTCAAAATCTTTGATGTCACAGCAGTAACCATCCACTGCTTTGAGTCTTCAATTTGCTTGGAAAAGATTCTACATAATAATTATAAGGTTTTGTCTCTGTTGAACCACATTCAATAGGAACAGTAACAAAAATTTAGTATAGCTGTAGGCAGTGTGACCTCATATATGAAACATCACAACCAAAATATGACAGCTCACATAATTTTTATCAGTAACTGTAACAGAGGACTGATGTGAGGTAGTGTTCATGCCTCTATTTTGCATCACTGGTGATATTGAGAAATATTTTTGTCCAGAACGTTGTGAATGTGGATGATTTGCGGCATGAAGAAATGAAAGAATTTAGCTTGGAAGTCTCAGTTTTTGTTAATAATTGGCGAAAAAAGAAATAAATAAGTTTATTTAAGTGTCAAATATATTATTTTAGCTCTGTTGTGCTAATTGAGGACTCTATAAATAAATAAAAAATTGAGCATAAACTATTAAGAATTCAACTAGTTAGGAGGCTGACCAGTTGGGGGGGGGGGGGGGGGGGTGGGGGGGCAAGGGGTTGAATTTGGAGCTACTAAGAACAAATCCAGATTGTGGTAGGGTGGAGGATGTGAACCAGAGACCTCCATATTTCAAATACAGCACCCTAAACCACTCAGCCATGCCTCCAAAATATATGTTATTTCTCATGATGTACTTTTCAGCCATCCGGTGGTGTTGACTTCAGGGAACCTCAGCATTAAGTTCGAATTATCTTGTAAAACATCTTGTGAAACCTGCAACAAATGTGCATATGATTTTAGGTACACTGTACATGTACATGTATTGCTGTATGCCACACCTGGTGAGGGTGACAGAGATTTCATTGGAATGGAATTTCAATTTCTACTAGCTAACTGTGAATAACTTTCATATTAGGTGTTTTATTATTCCACGTCAATACTTGAGAAGGCTGGTGTTAAAGAAAGTCGTGTAGCATCTTGTGGTGTTGGTGTTGTCAGTGTAATTATGACTGGTGTTACAGTAAGTACACGTTTTTATAGTCTTAGGATGTTTGTGCATTTTCCAAACTTTTATTTTGGTATGTTAAGTATTGCAGAATCCTTTGTAAATGTGTAGCTGATTTGTACAAGTATGTTTTGCTGCACTTCAGCTGTATCTACATGTAGCTAGATCATGCACTCTGATGTACCCGTATCTGTTTGTATGTGTACATCTGTATATGTCTGTATATTTGGTGTATAAAAACACTCCCAATAAAATGTGGTACTGTACAATTTCAGGTAAAAACAGTTGAAATTATTGGAAGAAGGTCATTACTACTGGTAGGATTTGGAGGCATGTTTGTCTTCTATGCTGTGATGACGATATCCTTTCGTTATGAGGTAGGAGAGCAGTGGTGCTGAAAAAGATTTTTGTCTTCATGTTTCCTACTGAAGTATGCAATGTAGGGATTTTTTTTTTACTTATTAGACCAAATGTTGTGAATATTCCATTGCATGATTTCTTTATTGTTGGAATGATTTTTTATTTGGCAATTGCAGGATTTGTCTGGAATGAATATTGTATCTGTGGTGGCCACATTGCTGGTTGTTGTCTTTTTTCAAGGTGGCCCAGGTAGGAAGATGAGTAAGATATTTGGCATTATTATTCAACAAATTGTAACACTGTCCAAATATGGTCATGATTCTCTCAATATCTGTCATCTGTAGGTAACATATATCCTGTGATATACGTAATTTTGTACGCCGCAACAAGCTAAACAAGCAAAATAAAAGAGTTTTTTCCTGTCCGGATAAAATTGTTAGTTTTGTTATCAATTTGTTGAATAATAAAACAATTATCCTGCTCAATCTTGCGGAATATTGCCTGATTTTAGCCGACTCGGCCTACGACCTCGTCGGCTAAGTATCAGGCGATATTCCGCGCGATTCCGCAGGATAATTGTTAAATATTACTCTTATCCATTTTTTTTTGTTTCAATGCATTCAGAGGACAGCCATGGTACAATTTCAAAATGGGAATTGTTTTATGTATTTGAGCACACTGTTGTATACTAATTTGAGTGGGTTGATTTCTTTAATATAACCGTGACATATTATTGTTGACCTACTGTGACTGTCAAGAGATTTCTATTTAGCATCTGTTCAGGGTGTGTACTCCAAAAATCTTGAGAAAAGCTGTTGCTGCTGACAGTTATTAGGACCACATTGCACATGTATAAATATCCACCTTTAGACTATTGTATTAGACCAACCTACAATTGTATGATACTCCTACAGTCCAGTACATCTTGCAGACATGCTCAGCCGTCCGGTGGTCGCTAAGCTCAAAATACAGACTGCGATCCAAACGACGGAATACTGCTTTCTCACCTCTGGAAATTAGAATGGCCAAATCCGTTGAAACATTTTTAAAGACGCATGTTTTTAGTGAGGCTTTTCATTCTTAGTTAGGTTTACTTACACTTATTTTTAGCAAGGCTTTCAAAGATGTACCTTTTATTCTTAGTTAGGCTTTTTAACATTTTACACAATGCATGAATTTAGTTATATTTTTATATTCTATACATTGTTGTAATGCGCAGTTGATCTTCTCGTCATGAAAACTGCGCAATAGAAATTCTTTAATATACTTTAACCCTTTGAATACTGACAAGCTCTGAATTAATGCCAGTTTTAGGCAGCAAATGGCCTTTTTTGGCCATTTTCGTCCCAATTTCGTCCGAATCCTCGAGAAAAGTGCTTTCTAGCATGGACAGTGGCCGTTTCTTTCGGTTTGAGGACGTTTTCTAGCATTTTTTTTGGGCATGCGCACAATTCCAAATTTTATCTACGGCTCTTCGAGATTTAGCGCACAAGCCCGTCGCTTTCGTTGTCATTTGGGTTCTCGCTTTTTGCTGTCGAGTTAGCCATACGACCACGGTTTCCGGCGATGAGAAAAGTTTGGCCTCAAAGCTCGTTTGAAAAGGAAAGAGTTGGCCAAAAGTAGCAGTCGGTGGGAAGGCCATGATTTTCCTGTGTTTTGGGGGTAAAAGTTCGGTGGTTTTTTAGCTGTTATTTAGGTTCACTTGATCCGATCTTTGTCGTTCAGGCATCATTTACAAGAGTTTTTTGCGTTGCATCGACTGACTATCAGAGATTCTTAGCGTCACTTAAACTGATGGCGTCACAAGTGGTACAAATTGCACGACAATTGACTGGACCTATATGTCCAGTTTGGGCTCGAAGGGTTAAGGTAAGGGATTGTGCAATAATTATCAGGAGCGGGGGCAGTAAAACGAGAGGGGGGCACAAAGTAAACTCGCAGCGTTAGGGAGGGTGGGTAACATGTAAATTTCTGGGAAAGTGGTGGGGTGGCAACTGAAAAACTGACTTTAAGATTCAAATACGAAAGATATTTCACTAAAAGTTATACTCAGTAGTCATTACTTTTCTTTTGTAGGTGGTGGTTGGTGCAAGGGGGGGGTTCGTCATAATTTTTGGGAGATTTGGAGGGAGGTCAGAGCTAATTTGCCTTTATTGAGAGGGGAGGTATTGTGTAATATTTCTCCTTGCGAAACTCATTTTTCGGTCCCCTCCTGATAATTATTGCACAGTCCCTAAAAAGCTAAACGTTTTTGATCTGTTTGATCATCATCAGAGCATCATTATCAGTTTTAGCTTTCAGTTTTATAAATTCTTTATTATTACTATTATCATCATCATCATCATCATCATCATCCTAGGCTGAAACAATTAACTAATGTATGCTATATTATCTAATACAATGATTAGACTGCATCTGACATGGAGGCTGTACATACGTATCTTGTTATATCTTTTATTTTAGGTGCAATTCCCTGGTTTATAACAGCTGAACTCTTCTCTCAAAGTTCCAGGGCTGCTGCTGTTAGCACAGCAGGCGTTGCTAACTGGCTGTCAAACTTTGTGGTTGGACTTGTATTTCCATCATTGCAGGTAATTTCATTATCGAAATCTAACCATGTGGTGTAAAGGTCAGTATTGGAACTTGGGTATTCCTTACTGTTGGTTTTTTTTTTAGATTTTGAATGTGTTTTAATTAGTGGATCTAAGATGCGTGAACACGTACACTGTACAGGTGTTTTAACAGCACTTTCTTTGCTATTTCATATAGGAAGCATTATACCCTTACACTTTCCTGGTTTTCATGGTATTGCTGGCCTTTTTCTTTGCTTTTACCTTCTATCTGGTTCCCGAGACGAAAGGAAAAACTATTGAAGAAATAACGAGATGCTTCAGGAATGAAAATGACAACATTGAAAAAGAGAATAATATAGATGAGGACAATGAATAAATGAGAAATCATCCCAGTAATCATAATGTCCATTGAAGTTTAGATCACTTCATGTTTTTGAAGTGCTTGCTTGTTGGTAAGTTACAGTACATGTACCTGTAACATTTTAAATATTTTCATCTGAGAAGTCAGATTTATTTATTTTTCATAGACGTCTGTTATCTTAGTATAATTTGACGTCAGTAAAGAGTCAAATTATCTTAGTCATATTTATTGCATGTAGTAAAGGCCTTTCAGTTTTTCATTTACTCAAACTACTATCTGAGGGGATTTAATTCCTAAAAATTTAGTCCAGACGTAAAGAAAGGGATACAATATTATCAAACCTCAGGTTGTCCAGTTTGGTCTCCACTTTTCATTAGGTGATGTTTCCGTAGTTACATTAAGTTTGACTCTCCTCCACTTCTTAATGGCCATTCCAACATTTCTCAGAAGAGACTTCTGGTTGGTCTGAAACCACAAAGAGGCAATAGACGAAAACTATAAAATGATAAGCAGATCATTTACCTGGCGAAAGTGTATTGCATCTTTATACGTTTCCTTATAGTGATGAAACGTTTCTTAAAAGTGATGAAATTGTCAAAAGCAGCTAGTGTTGACATAGATGCCTAAAAACTGTGGTTAAGACTGATAGTAATTTTTATGGTTGAACCCCGCTATTTCAAAATCTCAAGGGAAATGAAAAAAAAGTTTGAAATAGTGAGAGTTTGAAATAGCTGATAGTAAATGACTAAAATTCAACATAACTGGAAATTCGAAAACACTGAGTTCAAATGAGCGGGTTCAACTGTATGATATTAATCACTGATTATAAATTAACAATTAATGCAAAAAAAGTTAAGAAAAAACTTGTGACTGCATCATTCTCTTGTCACTGCGACAACATAACGATTATTTTTCCAAAATGGGCAAAGAAAAAATATATGAAGTATTGTAAAGTAATATAAAAGTTATAGATTTCATAGTACATCATTAAATTATTTTTAATTGCTATTTAAACAGAGCTCTAGCCTAGCTCTAGCTCCAGCGGGCTGAAGTATCAAATTTAGCTGTCGTGAATTTACTTACAGTACTCTCACAGTAGACTTGTGCTATTTTATTTATTAGCAGTCATATTTATGGCTACTTGTCGGCTGGCTTTTTATCAAGAGTTGGTCAACAAGTGGGATGCACTATTTACCTTTGCATGTATTCTGTAAGGTTCAAAATGGAATACGTAACAGTGAAAATTTGCGTTTGTAATTGAACCCTTGACAGCAGTTTCTTTTGTATTACACATGAGTCCCTTGTGGAAATAAATGTGTTCAAAGTATTGTGAATAGCAGGTGTATGACGTCAATCGTAATAAAACCTGCAGGGAATAAAAATTATGATAATAAGAAAGAGAGAGTTAGCCAACAACCCTCGTTTAACAAATCGAATCTCAGCCACATCAGCTACCAGAAGATTGCCTCATAAAATCAGCACAACAAGCAGTACGAAGTGAGAGATTAAAGGAACTTGAAGACAGGGCAGAGCGTATTAAGGAGATAGCACCACAGAAGACTCGGCGAGCATTAAACCTGGCGTCGGAAAAAGGATCATCGGCGTGGCTTACAGTTCTTCCTCTCCACGATCTGGTTAATCTAGATCCCACTACAAAACTGGCCTTTTAATGATCGATTCGAAAACGGCGGACAAAGTTTTCGTCAATGATATTTTTCAAAGCAGCCATCTTGTTTATTTTTCCCGCAGGAAGGGCCTCCATTCTTCCATTTCAGGTAAAATTTAGAAGTGACAAAAACGCAGAAACGAAAAACGAAAATCGAAGATCAAATTTCGTTTTTAAAAATCTTACGAAAACGAAAGAAAATAAAAACGGAAATACTTATTAGAATTCTGTTGTCAAAAGTCGTTGGAAAACAAACGAACCAAAATTAATGCATGTGCCAACCGTTTTCCTACGACATTGGAAAACGAATTCGAACTTCTATTTTCGTTTTTCGTTTTCCCATGACTTCGTACAACGGAATTGCAATTATCATTTTCGTTTTCTCATCTTATGTTTTCGTGAGACGTTGAAAAATGGAATTTGAACTTCGACTTCTCGTTTTTCGTTTCCGTTTTTCGACACTTCCTCCTGTCCTCTATGTCCCAGAAAGCCGAGAAAGCCTGGGCGAAGCTTTAAGATAGGTGGGAAAGAGCCTGATTGGGCAATACCCAAATTAAGGAGACGCTAGCTCCTCTTTGGGCTTGTAATTTGCCTTCTGTTTAATAGGACGTTACAATGATATCGATATCGGCAAGGGAATGAGATTATTATGCGTGTACCATCACAAATTACGCAATGAAATGGTTATCTAGGCCCCACTATAAAGTCAAAAAGCCCGCATTTTAATGATCGATCTTACCTCCGATATGGCACCTTGTATTGCGATATCGACTGTTCCATCCGCAACTGACATTCACTTCTTGATACCATGATTAGTGCAAAACCTTTTTACACTTCGCAGACTACAGCCCCTTAGATTCGGGTAACGATTCTTGATTACCACGAGAAGGTCTTCATAGACTTCATAGCTATTATTTTCCTTAATAAGAAAACGGCGGACTTCGTCAAGGATATTTTCTAAGGCAGCCATCTTGTTTCTATTTCCCGCCAGAATATCATCCGTGATTTCGAGGCTTTTTTCTATCGACAGGAACTGCTTCATTCTTCCGGTTCAGGTAAAATCCGGAAGTGACAAAAACGCAGAAACGAAAAACGAAAATCGAAGATCAAATTTCGTTTTTCAATTTCTTACGAAAACGAAAGACAAAAAACGGGAATAGAAGTTCGAATTCCATTTTCAATGTAGTAAGAAAATGGAAAACGAAAATCGAATTTTGAATTCCCTTTTCCGATGGCGTGAGTAAACGAAAAACGTAACTGGAAGTTCGAATTCCGTCTTTCCATGTGGTAGGAAAACGGTTGGTACTAAGGTACACGCTTTAAAAACAAAAAGTAAATTTCGAATTCCGTTTTCCCATGTCGTAGCAAAATGGTTGGCACTAAGGTACAATTCAGAAAGAAAACTAGCAAGACAGTGGGTTTGGTAACACTTTGTTGTAATTTTTTTCTGGTTTATTTAAATGTTGGTACACCATATATGATGACAAGAGAAAATGAGTCCCTCATTTTTTCTTGATGATGACTAATATCAAAAAAACTACAGAGATCAACATAATGATAGCTTTTTTCCTCATGAAAATGCGCACAATTCATTCCTAAAATAAGAAGGACTCATCGGATCCTATTAAACTGCAGAACATAAGTGATAACCCGTTCAGTAATAATACTACCACGAGCACTCTGACTCGACTGCACGGTAAAAAAATCACAGTATGAATTTGTGCGGAAGATTTGCAATAAGAAAACGACTTCAAGCCACATTTCAACAAAGAACTTTCAACAAAATGTCTCTGAACCGATCGAAGTAAATATTTGATATTTCCTATTTTTTATCTAACTACTACTAAGTTATTTTTAGTATATAACAGGTTCAATATGGCCTAAGTTAAGGTCTTTCATTATATTTTTCAAGTGTCGACGTGTACCGAGTTTATCATATGCAAGGCATCACACCATCTCAGGCTTGTCGACATCATTGTCTTGGTTTGATATTTCTACCTTTACTCTTTCTTGTTTTTGTTTGGATCTGGACTTCCATACGTTCCACGAGCCCCTCTTTTTTGCACACAGACAAATCACTAGCAAAAGCAAAGCAAGAAGTAACACAGAGCCCACCAAGATGCCGATAATTGTTATAATGTTTGTTTTCTCCTCTTCCTTAATTTGCTCCTCTACGACTGTGTTTTCAATCACAATTTCAAGATTATAAACATGATAATTTATTTTGTCCTTTTTCGTAAGTAGAGATTCAGCCGTCACATTCACTTGCATGCTTCCTGATTCTGTAGCAGTCGAAGACTTCACTATCAGATGCCCCAACATTCTTTCATTTTGTTGAAGTTTGGCTGTCTTTGGAGTGACGTGACATGTCAGGGATGCTGGACTTGAAACCTAAAAAAAGGTGGAAGTTATGAAACATCTGCTAAAATAACGTTCAAAATCTCCATAATCCTTTTGTCGGTCATCCCACAACATGAGTTTACAACCAGAATTACTACACCAATTTCGTAACGGACAAGGAGCTATTTCAAAAAGAACGTTATGAAAGTGAGACGACATCCATAAACTCGGTGAATAGATGAGAAATTAAAGCCCAAGGGAAAATTTATATCACAGTTCATAGTTTAATCAATAGGCGCGAACTCATTTCTGTAAGAATTTCTAGTGTAGAAGTATTTGTTTTGCATTGGAGCAATGGAGGAAAATAGATGGCAGCACTGTGCTTTTTCTCAGAAAAGTTGGAGAATGGAGGTTGCAGATAAACATACCAGCTCCAAAACAATGCAAGACTGATGCAAATTTTACCTCACAAGCAGACAGTCTGAACACCGTCTTTCATTATCTCAGTCGTTTAATCACGGGGCAAACATTGGAAAACAACTCTTCTTCTTTCAACTCACATGCAAAGTTCGGCAAAAAAAGTCAAACAAGAGCCCAAGTAGCTCTTTTTTGTCAGCAACCTCAACCAAGCAGCCAACAAGCAGGAATCT
>OMLO01003323.1_pt1 | contig 13284 bp, 10 predicted proteins | sample 1674811 | NCBI WGS metagenome assembly OMLO01 (sample SAMN06265003, study PRJEB25207) | coral metagenome | isolation source: Coral host | place: Mexico:La Bocana,Puerto Morelos, Mexico | collected 2008-11-13
CTCTCGGAAGATATAGGCATTCCATCTACTATAGCTAATACTGAACAACTTATATTAAATGAAGTACCAGATGAAGATTACCGACACATGGTCCAGATGCTAAATAAAGAACAAAAGGAGTTCTTCTGTCATATCTTACATCTTATGAAAACATCCAATGATCCATCCTACTGTTTTCTCAGTGGAGGAGCTGCCCTTGTAAAAAAATAGTCGGGATCCCGGGTGGGATCCCACCAGGGATCCCAGGTGGGATCCCAGGTGGGATTTTGGAACGGGATCCCAGTTGGGATCCCAGGGAGGATCCCGGGTGGGATCACGGTTCCCAGGTGGGATCCCGGGTGAGACCAGCAATATTGATCACATGTTTGAAGGTGGGATCCCAGGTGTGATCGAAGGCAGGATCCCACCTAGGCGGGATCCCAGGTGGGATCCCTGATCCTGGGTGGAATTTCAGATGGATTCTTGAGCAGGGCATTTATAAAGGTGGGATTCTAGGCAGGATTGAAAAAATCTCTGGCTATAATATTAGTTAGGTGAAGTATCAGTACAAGAATGTTATACAACAGTTATAATAATTAGCTTCAATTAACTAAATGATTAGGCAAAAATTAAAATTAACCACTCCAAACAATGATCTTGTACAAAAAGGAAAAAGTTATTTATTATATTATCAATAACTTTTTAATCAAAAAATGAGAAATGCAAAATGTTTGATAAACAGTAATGTAATCAGAAAATTTATTTTCGTTTGTTTAAATTTCGACATTTGTCAGCGATTTTTTGCTGTATATTCATGGGTTCTTTTTTAAAGTTGTTCTGGGTCTCCTCCTCAGTCCACTGGAAATAGTGAGCAAGATGAGCTGTAGGAACAAACACATTAACAGGGAATTAAAAGAGAGAACACAATTGAAATTCTGACTGCATGACATCGACTTTCTCTGTGATAATTAATCAATAAAGTACAATGCTATACTATTTCTCCCTCGTTATGTGAATTGCTTAAAGAAGATCATGTATGATAACATCAAATTAGGTTTTGCATGTGATGGTCGAAAATAAGTATTAGAATACTGATAGGTAACAAATAGGTCAATATAGAACTTACACTGAATGGCACCAAGGATATTTTTGTCCAGTGCTTTTTTTCCATTTTGGCCTGAGATATTTGATAATGCCTGTGTCTCAAGGTCAACCAGGATGTTTAGCAGATTAAAGGCTAGGGATTTTGGGACACCCCTAGCCTGCTCCTCTGCCCTCTTGATGACCTCTGGAGAGGCCTGGACACCAAACTTCCTGTGCCCAACATAACCTAAATGTACAAGTAAAACGAATTAGGTACATGTAAAAGGATGTCAAATAGTACACAATGAATTTTTCTTGCAAGTTAATTATGACATCTGTCATCACCCCAGTAACGATATACTAGGTATTAATCACTATAAAAACCATTATTGATTCTTTAAATAATAAGTTTACAGGGGTGTTCAGCATACATTTGCAGGAATAGACAGTTTGGATAACCATTTAAAAATAATGGAAAGTATTTCCCCAAATCAGTCGAATCATCATACTGACCTAAATAAATAGGGCTCATTTTCTCTAGATAAGAGACTGGAATCCAGAAGAGGGAGAAATGGACAATTATATGTTACAGAATTTTCCAGTCAATTTCTGAAGAGATTTTCAAAAGACAAAATACTGTCATTAAGTTCCATTTGCTTTTAATGTTTGTTTTAAATGGTCATAAAAGCACCCCAAGGTTATCATATGGGAACACAAACCGGAGCTTTCTGTTGATCCAGATGCAGCCAGAGCCTGCAATTGTGGACTGCTCTGCTGTGCAGAAGTTTCTTCTTCCTCCCCTGCCTCCTTTTTGGGGGTTTCCTGTATAGCAATGGGTGTCCCACCAGTACTTATGGGTGAATGACTCACCACTAAGTTGAGAGGCCTGGAAACCTAAAAATAGAAAGAAAAATGTATGTGCTATTATTGAAATTAAAAAAAATGATCTTATTTATACGCTAACCTGGCATAATAAAAAAAGGAATCAAACCTTACCTTTTTTCCAGAAACTTTACTAGCTATCTCCTCCAACTTTTTTTGATTTGTCTCTTGTTTTTCATACAAGGTTAAGATTGCCTTGTCTAAGGCATCAAATCGGTCATGTATGGCTTTAATTGATGTTGCAAACATTTCCTGAAATGACAATAATCTAGATTTATCTCGTATTTTTTTAAAAATGTATAACGTAAGAATGGTATATAAGTACTGCATTTACACCCTTATTAAAAACTAGCAATGGACTATATTGCAATTCCGGAGTTTTGATTGGTTAACAGGCAATAGTATATGAGCTCATAATACCATGAATTACAAATATGGTAGGTGCTTTATATTGTACGCATCAATGAGCTCAAATATTGCAATTTTTTGGATGTTTTTAATATAACAATCATTGCACTTGTGCTCCCATGGAATGATTAATATATCTGAGATAATTATAACAGTTATTCTGTATGGAAAATTCTCCTGTTTTCAATATGATGCTTGTGAAAATTTGTTTGAAACTAGTTAAGATAACAAACATTGCTTACTCATTGATTTAGCAATTAAAACACATTTGTCACACTTGTCCCAGACTCAACTGAACCTTAAGTCTTGCCTGTGCCTATTTTTTTAATAAGGTCCCTATTGTAACTAACCTTTAATTTGTCACTAAAATCTCTGTCACAAAATGCAGTTTGTTTATCAGACTGTCTCTTCGTGGCTGCAACTGGCCGTCTGCTTACACAAACAGTGGTCCCACCATCTGAATCATTGCCTTCACTGTCACTATCATTTTCCTGTTCAGTAAAAAAGACATTTTTATAGTTAAGTAACACTGATAAATCAACTGTTAAGCTTATTTTACCAATTAACGAACGTACATGTAACAGAGATCATCTTTTCAAAGCCATTTAACGCGTTCAATTTCAACCTCAGACGCGCAACTAAAAAATGTAAAACGAAGTGGAAATGAAAACGTAACCCACAAACCTGCTATTGAAGAGAGAATCTCCAATTATACAGCTCAAAGCCATGGGTGTTTGCTCGCTTTCTTCACCACTGTCGCTTTTAAATGTCTGGTTCCATATTGTTTTTTTCTTTTGCCGAAGAGGACAAAGCTCAGCTACCAAAAGTTTGTCTTCAATTCCTCGGAAGAAACTAGAGTCGCACTCGGCTATTACCTCGTACGACTCTTACGCTTCTTTCGTGCTTAGCAGCCTCCCGTGCGCATTCATAACTCGATAGTTGCACGGTGCACGCTCACCATTTCAAAATTTCAGATCAGACCAATCATCAGTATTTTTTCTCATTTTCATTACATGAACATACTTGCAGATAACCCTCAAGGGTCTTGAAAACTTCATCACTTTGTTTTTGAGAGGCCTTTGCTCGGGCAAGAACTTCCTCCCTCTTAAGCTTCTTTTCCTTTCTGTTCTGTTGAAAGCAGAAAAAAAGAACAGCGTTTCACTTTTGTAGTGAATCAGCATAATATTGTTATAAAAGATGATGCACTGACCTCAACTGCGATTGGATCATCTTCTCTTGCTCGCTTAGCAGCAACTGTTTTTGTAAGTTTGTTTTTTATAGTAGAAGCTGACTTTGCAGGTTCTTTCGTTTTAGCAGGAACTGTCTTTGAAGCTTTGTTCGTTTTAGCTGTAGTTTTAACCTGGGTATTAAAGAATATGTTGTTTGGAATGATCACTGTTGAACAGTCTTGACAGGACAGTCTTCTAACATGTTTATATTCCCATGGTTATAGAAAACAAAATTTCAATGACACCAATACCTCAATCTCAAACAGAGATTCTTGATCTTCATCATCACTGTCACAGTCCTTCATTTGAGAAAAGAACTCATCTAGTGGGATGTTCTCTTTGTCATCGGAATGGCGATTCAGAAATGCTAAGAAAGCAATTTCGCTTCTCGCGAGGTCGTTGCGCGTTTGTCCTGAAAAGAAAAAAAATTTAAGCGCAAGAAAAATTTTTAAAGCTTAAAAACCACAAGTTATAATCTATTCTTTCTTATAGGTTCATGGGTGTTGTACGAATTGGTTTTGTCGTTCTGACATAGAAACATATTTCTTCACATGGACTAGTGTGTTAGTTTTTTAGCCTGAGTCCTGTAAAGCGGAATTGAACTGTGTTCTTATTTCAGTTAGTAGTGATACATGCAAGCTGTTGATATTTTATTTCGCTGTTTAGAGATCACTTTCGAAAATTAGCACCTGAAAATTACGTGATTTTTTTCGGGCCCGATGGGTTCATGTGTCTTATGGGATGTTTTGGTGCCCAAAACGTTTTATTTCAATCTTTCGAGAAACGCACGCCAGGGCGGATAACTTTTTTTCCCGCTCTTCCGACATGCCGACTCTTCAAGGCTACTCCAAAGACAAAAAATGCTATTTTATTCAATAACATTCAAACTATGGCCCTGTATTTTGTAAACTTAATTGAGTAACACAGAGATGTAATGCTGGTGCATGCTATTTGAATTGAAGTCCTTAAGTTTCCGTTTTGTTCAGTCTTTTCTATCTTACTTAGGTTTACAGCTACGCTGTTGCTCCTTTGTGGCGCGGGCCGAGTAAGTGTGAAATTCCGCGAGCGACCGAATCACTAAAAGACACTAACCTGTTTTGATTACGAGTCCTTTCCACGGTTGTTCGTAACCAATGTCTGCTTCTATCCAAGTTTTTTCTTTTAATGAACTTCGCTGTTGAGCTGTCCCTAAAATCTTGTTTTTGGAAAGTTTGACTGAAGAGTAGTCTTGCGGAAAGAACATTAATAGTTCCTTGGGTTCTAAAATCATCAAATTCAGTACAGTGCGTTAGCTAGTATAAACCTGATTTGAAAAGCAACACAACTCAATCATTTAACATTGTAAAAGCATTATTTCTTATAGAACTTACCTTTTGGTTTTCGGTGATTTCTTTCCTTCAAAGCAGCTGCCATTTTCATCAAAAACTGAAAAAAGGGAGGACACAGGAGTGGACTGTTCGAACCGTTGCCAAAAGTGAGGGCGGGAAAAAAAAGGCGGGAACGTCCACAGGCTCACTTTTCACTTGTTTCCAATCAAAAGGCTCGAAAGAGCTCACGTGACGAAAAAGTTGGTGCTTATTGGGGGCCTTTTTTATACTTGTCATTTGCGAGCCACGCCACTGAGGCACGCCACAGCTTCAACTATTGGGATCAAGTGTTTTCCAATTATGGCGGACCAAGGTCCTCAAAGAAAACGAGGTAAATACAAAACATGGACGCTAGATCCCAACATACCAATTCCTAAAACAACGAAGTGGCGGCTTTCTTCTCGGCAATCAAATACGAGCACCGACGAAGAGGTTACCAGCCTTTTCAATCATGAAATGAGCAACTGCATCAGCGACACCGCTTGTGACGAATCTGTAAATGTGAATATTGATCATAAAGCCCTAAGTGAAGCGGAAGATGGCGCTGACAGCTTGCCTTTACCCACTGCAGCTTTAGAAACTGACATCAATGGAATCCAAGTGTTCGTGGATCGTGAAGTGGAATCGGATGTCGAACAATTAAGCAGTGAAGAGGAAAGTTCTTTCGAGTCAGGTAGTGAATCGGAACTTGAAGAAGTCGAAACTGAAGACGATTTTTGCAGAACGACTTGCGACTTGAACGAAGACGACAACGTTTTACTTTATCAAAATGCTGAAGTATCAAAGTTAGCAGCCCATGTGACGGTCAATCTTTTCATTATGGAACATAAACTGTCAAATCAAGCGACAGAAGATCTAATTCAAATGATCAATTTTCTACTTCCTGTGGGACACAAGTTCGTACGTTCTGCTTACTTGTTAAAGAAATACTTTGTGACTTTATTTGAGGAACCACTACCAAAGAGACATAAATATTGTGGAAGATGCTTAGATAGTATCCCTTCATCAACAGCCAGTTGTAATAATGAACAATGTCAAGCAGTCCATTCCCCGGTCAAAGAATTCTTGGAAATTGATCTTTCTAATCAGTTAACTCGTCTTTTCAAAGGTAAGCGCTGAAGCAACATTTCAATAATTATTAATTATTAATAATACCATTGTCAGCATAACATGTTTTAACTGTTCTGTTGGTTGTCTGTGAAACGTTTCTACATGTCTTTAAACTGAACTCAGTTTCATTATTTGACTGAGCTCGTGCATGCTTTCAGTCACTCTGGAGAAGAAAGAAATTCCAGTGAGAAGAGAGATGGCAGCTTTTTGCCATACATGTACCATTTGGATCGCTTTTTTCGTAACAGATTTTTTATGAGTCATTAGTCAATGAGGCAATTAATCTTAAATCAGAATAATAGCTTACATGCTTATAACGCAAACAAACCAGAGTGGAACTAACCACAGCAAACCGAGTGCAACTATTCCCGGGGTAGTCAATCAATAAAAATTGATATCGGAAAATCATTCAATAAATCAATATATATAGATGAATTGATTTTAAACGATGTCGATTTTATTGGTCAATCGATAATAATCGATACTCACGCCGACAAGGTGTTAATTTTATTGATTTTATCGAATTCATCGATTGTTATAGAATCAATAAAAAATTTTCCTGTTTCCGTTGAGGGAGCATTTTATTGTGACTCTTTAAATGTTGATTTCAAAGACGGCAATCAAATTATTTGTTGACAAGCACTGTACAAGAGTCCAAAGAGACTGCGTTATGATTTTCTTCCTATAATTTTATTGTGCAATTGCAAACGTAAAGCGAATTTCAAATACAACACATGCTGAGTGTTACTAAACGTTTGTTGAAAAGTTGTAATAATGTTTATTGTTTACAAGCAGAGAGGTTGGTATAAGTGTTTCTGAGCTCGAGCTCTTTAATATCTTTTGGTGTTTCCGTTTCCAAAAAATGATACGATAATTCAGTTTTGATTAATTCAATATTTATTGATAAAATCAATAGCCCTAACTCAAAATGGATAATATTTATCGATTAATAGTTATTATGGCTTACTCACAACAAAATCTTTTATTGATATTTATTGAATTTTGAACAAATTAATCAACTTTTATCGATTGTTATCTAATGTCGTCGACTATCGATAGTATCGATTGACTACCTCGTGGGCTATTAAACTGCAAGAAAACTGGAGTGCAACTACTAACTGCAACTAAACTAAGCTTACTTGTAACAATTAATTGCATAAGTAAATTGCTTGTAACCATTACAGTTGGTAATTCAAATCTTTAATTATTGATTTTGTATATTATCATGTAGTGGAAAATGTTTCTGTTTTTTAATTTGCATCCATATGCATACAGGGCTACAGTTAAAGCAAAAATGTATTTGGCCAGTTTTGAGTAGAGTTTTCTTATTTTTTTTAAGATTCAGAATTTGTAAAACACCTCAGTCACCGTTTTCACTATGACTTTTTACACGATGACAACCTCCAAGACATCTTCAGTGGATCAGTGTACAAGAACCTCCTGAAGCCTGGAGGATTCCTTGGACCAGACCATCCATTTAACATATCATTTTCCTTCTACACTGATGGTGTTAATCCATTTAAATCATCCCAGAAGCAGAATTTGTGGCCAATATTGTTAATGATTAATGAACTTCCACCTGAGTTGAGGTAAGTGGGAAAATGACCTAACAGCTTGTGTTTTGTAACATTCTTGAACCTGTGCAACCTGCCCCTGTAATGTAGCTGGCAGATGCAAAAGTCCCAGTGGACTTTCCTATGATTACAAATCTGGATTGCACTCTCCTTCTTCTTACATTACTTACAGATTAAAATATTGTCCTGCCTTCAAATATGCAAGCTCTGTTTTAGGGTTGAAAGTTTTCTCTCACCTTTCAAAGTCAATTGGACTCCACCTCAGAGGTGCTCATGTACACATTTTAGGTGAACTTTTATTTTTACAAAAATACCCATCAGTACTGTTCTACAAGTATATGCATGCTGATTATTTCACCTACAAAATTTTTTCAAGCTGTATAACCTAAAAGAGGCCATAATGTCCTGGCACAGAACAGAGTGTCGAAACAGAGTCTGTTGGTTAAATTAATGCATGTATGCTCTATACCAATCTTTATTGTACAGACAATCCAGGAAGTATCTTCTTTTGGTTGGATTGTGGTGTTCCAGCAAAAAGCCAAACATGCTCACTTTTGGACGGCCAGTGATAAGTTCTATTTGTGATCTCTACCAAAACGGTAGGCGCTTTTGATGGAGCCAAATCTGTAAAGCCATTAATGTAATGCTCATCATCTAATTTCTCCTCATGACACCAAGTGCTCTGGTGTATTTTGCTTTGAGTTCTACGCAGCGATTTCTTGTTGAGTTAAACTTGTTTACCTTCCTACTGATGTTTATTCCAGACCTGTAGTTAGTTCCCAGTCTTTTATTCGGTTCTACGGATCAGTCGGTCGAAACAGACAACAGATCCAGTCTACTTACACGAGGACATTAAAAGCAATGATGTCATCGCTTAAAAACAATAAAGTTGAGAGAAAAAAAAATGTCACTTGTGTCCTTTAATATAATCGAAAATTTTCCATCATTTCAAAACTGTTGTCATAGGAATTCCAGTTAACATGAGTAATTTCGGAGAAGAAAGGATCCATGCCACATTGCTGTTATGTACTGAAGATCTTCAGGCCAAATCATTAGTAACAAACATGAAACAGTACAATGGGGAAAGTAGTTGCTCCACATGTTTTGATTCTGGGCAGACTGTAGGAAAAAACAACCTTCACAGGGTATGGCCTCATACTCCAAACATGAACTACAGAACACACAAGTCCATGGTGAAATGTGCTTATGAAGCTACAAAATCAGGCGTGCCGGTATGTTTGTAATTCTAAACTCAGTATTATTAGAAAGTTACAGTTTAATTGTTGTGCATGTATTACAATGTAATTATAGACATTATAAGGTTGCTTTCCTTTAATCCAAAACCAGCTTTATTAACTGAGATTAGTTCGTTAATTAGCTCATCTATAACAAAAGGAAAATTGAAATCACTGAAATGTAATTAAAATTATTTTGCTTCTTATATTCTACTTGATGAATGAATACCATAAGTGAAACAAAGAGCAACATTCGTCACAGCTGGTTTTGGCCGGCACAGGAGCCAAATGGGTTAAGATCAAGTGTCACTGCAGTTCAAAATAATGTAGGCAAATTTTTTTTTAAATTTTTCTTGATCACTCTTGCATTTGCTGTACTTTAGGTGAAAGGAGTTAAAGGTGCGAATGTGTTTATGCTCTTCAAGGAGTTCAATCTGGTTGAAGGATTTGTACCAGACTGGATGCATGGGATTTGTCTTGGCTTGGTTAAGAATTTGCTTGCATTTTGGCTTAATGGAGAACATAAAAGCAAGGACTTTTACATAGGGCACAAGGTATACATGTAACTGAGGATGTTGTAATCAGGCATGGCTTAACATGGAATTTCACATGTACCAGAACACCTTATTCCTATTTGGTTCATATCACACTATAGTTATGAGATTCAGCATTCATTCTGAATTGTTAATTAGTTACTTGCTAAAAGCACATGACTGTTAAGTTTAAGGTTTTGTTGTAAAAAAAAAAATAACAGATTAACAACTTAAGGTAATAAAGGCAGTTGAATCAATTTTGTTACAGATTGCTGCCCTAGATAAACGTCTGACCTCAATAAGAGTCCCAGATGTTATTTCTCGAAAACCTGGATTACTAGAAGACAGAGCACATTGGAAAGGTAAGCAAGCCTTACTCATTGCAATGTCTATGACTTCATGCCTGAAGCTAAATTAGCAAATACCGTCCTCTGTCATAGACCTTAACATTACCCTTTACCAACTAAAGCAATAAAATAAAACAGCAATTCTGCAGCTGTTTTTTGGTTTATAATTTTGAGCCTGCATGTATAATTTTGTAGTTTGCAAAAGTTGAATAAAAACAAACAATAATAAGTTGATTGTAATACTTACATGTACATATACTTTCATTTTAGCCACAGAATTCAGGGCTTGGTTGCTGCATTTCTCAGTGCCAGTGCTAATGGGGATCCTACCTCCTCCTTACCTACAACACTACTCTTTGATGGTTACAGCAATGTCACTTCTTGTTGGTGAGAAAATATCTCACAAAGACCTCAGTGATGCAGATAAGATAATAGACCTGTTCTGCAAGGAACTTGGCACCTTATATGGTAAATAGTAATTTTGTATGTTTAAATAGGTACCTCAAATGAAAGGAAATCTTTGGCAATGCCTTATTCTTATGCATTTCAGACTGCTATTTCTTACTGTTAACTATATTGTTCTTCTCTGATTAGGTGAAAAGGCAATGACTATGAATGCCCACCAGTTGCGCCATTTTGTTTATTTTGTAAGGCTTTATGGTCCTTTGTGGGTGTACTCTTGTTTTGGCTTTGAAACCATGAATGGCTGTTTAACAAGCTTGATCCATGGAACAAGACACATTGCAGAACAGGTACCTCCAGCCTTAAATTTGTAGTTGAAGTAATAAAAGTGAGGGGTTAAGGGGGTCCTTCTTAACTACAGATCTAGAACAGTTGCTAAGGGATTGCTGGAGACGATTTTTGGTGGCAAGCCATTTTGCAGCATCTTGTATTGCTAAATATTTAATCTTTTAGAGGGGAACACCTACTTTTATGTAACTTCATTGTACAGTGGCACTGAATCCATCTGCCCTTTGAGTTTTAGGGTTTTTTCTGTTCTGGTCATGTTACTTGTCAAATATGATTGTGATTTGAAACTCTTGAAGGACTCTTCCAAAATAATATATGATGGTTAGGTACCTTTCATTAGCAACAAATAATTTATTGGTTAAGAAGGACCTCCCTTAGGTTAAGAAGTGGTAGTATTGTTTTTAAAGTACATGATTGTTGAAATTGTTGTGTGTTCTTTGAACATCTAAAAACATCATATTATTTCCCTTTTCATAGGTAGCATTTGCACTTTCAGTTTTGAGGAATCTTCCATCTCTTGTCACAAAACTGAATCCCTCACTCAACTCTTCATCAGTGATGAAATTTACAAAGAGGTTGTCATGTGAACACACCAGGTAATAAGAGCTGTTGCAGAGGAGGATGTAAAGAATTATTTTTGTAATTCTATACTTTATCAACACTGTACTTTTGTCAAGCTGACTATGAAATAAGACAAGAAAATTAGTCTCCCTTGTTTATAGAATTATTACGTACAAAGCTGTGCCTTTAGAATAACTACAGGGAATGCAAAGGCTCTTCTGTAACAAAGAAATCTTGGGTATCCAGTTTTTAATTAGCCGTTCAGGATTGAAAAAATTATTCAAGTCACCCAAAGGCAAAAGTAAGTCGCATGTGAAGTGGCCTCTGCTAGAGCCCAGCTCTGTGTTAAAAGCTTTAAGTTGTACAAGTGTCACATGCCATTAATATTGACAGCATTTCAAAAATTTTGGGGCTGCTGTGTCTATCACAAGTGCATTAACATTTAAAGTCAACGAAAAATTATGCTACTCTTTGGTGCAAATTATGTATTTAAAACATGAACATGTTCATCCAGAAATTAGTGGCAATTCATTTCCTTTGTCATTGTTGTCTAATAAATTTGTATTATTTTAATTTTGTTTGCTGTTTATTTCATTTTCAGCTCTTCCCAAATTAGCTTTGAATGCCAGCCTGGGTACTTCTTCCTTGGAAAGCCAAAATGTGAGCATTTAAAGCCTGAACACAGGGAGGCCCTTAGCACCTTTCTTGCTTGTCAAGGGATGTTCTTACTTGCCAACAAAGTTGATGTGTATTACCGCTTGAAGACGAGGAGGCAAACAATCACCTGTTTGCTATATGAGAGAGCTAAAACGACCTGTAGTTACACAGTCCTATACCAGGACAGCAGTGGTCAAAGCCAGTTTGGAGACATCTGTTGTTATGTCCACCACCAAGGTTTATCACTGGCCATTGTCAAGCAGCACAGGACAGTGCCTGGCTCTTTCATAACCTACAAGGGCTTTAACCTTTTAAATCACATGTCTCAAGTAGTGTACTGTAATATTTTTGTAGCTGTAAAGTTGGAACAACTGAGGGATATTTGTGTCAAGGTGGAAGTTGCTGGAAAAAATGATGTGTTCATAAGTAGATTCCCTAATCTGGTGGAGAGAAATTAGCTTTACCTCACAGACAGAAATCTATGGTTATACAATGCAGATGACCAAAAAGAATATTATTTGAAGAAATTAAACATGGCATGTACAAGTACATTAATTGTGTTCATTTATACTGTTCTGCATCTGTGAAATATAGTTAAGAAAATAGTAAAACCTGTTCTGTATTTATTAATCAGTCACTGCATTTACACCTTTAGAGCTGGCCCACAATTTATAACAGTCTACATCATTCCACCTTGAGATCCCACTTATATATCCTGCCAGACAACTCTTTTGCTAAGGATCTCAGAAATACTATACTGTCTTGCCTGGGATCCCAACTTTCCCAGCTGGGATTCCTACTGTCCCACCTGGGATCCCAATTCTCCCACACAGGATCCCAACTGTCCCACCTGGGATCCCAACTGTCCCACCCGGGATCCCAACTGTCCCATCTGGGATCCCAACTGTCCCACCCGGGAACCCAACTGTCCCATCTGGGATCCCAACTGTCCCACCTGGGATCCCAACTGTCTCATTTGGGATCCCAAATGACCCACCCGGGATCCCGCCTATCCCACCCGGGATCCCGCCAATCCCGCCTGGGATCCCAGATTAATTTTTACATGGGCGGTGTTGGTAAATCACATGTTACCAAAGCCTTGTATCAGGCAGCATTAAAATACTATAACACCCGAGCTGGTGATGATTTTCATCAAGTAAAGGTTTTAATGTTAGCTCCTACTGGTAAAGCAGCCTATAATATCAAGGGAAACACAATACATAGTGCTCTTGCAATACCAGCATGTCAATCTCTAAAAGACTATAAATCACTTGATTCTAGTAGACTGAATACTCTCAGGTGTCAGCTGGGAGGTCTAAAACTTATATATCTAGATGAGATATCAATGGTAGGAAATACCATGTTTAATGTCCAAATCAACAATAGACTTAAAGATATTAAAGGTAGTGAAGATGACTTTGGGGGAGTCAGTATAATTGCAATTGGTGATTTATTTCAACTTCAGCCTGTTATGGATGGGTATATATTTAAGGATTTAGACAACTCAGAATACCGCATTCTTGCTCCAAACCTATGGCAAAAGCATTTCAAAATGTTTGAGCTCCATGA
>OMLO01003324.1_pt1 | contig 13282 bp, 7 predicted proteins | sample 1674811 | NCBI WGS metagenome assembly OMLO01 (sample SAMN06265003, study PRJEB25207) | coral metagenome | isolation source: Coral host | place: Mexico:La Bocana,Puerto Morelos, Mexico | collected 2008-11-13
CAAAAAATTAACTCCAGCTTGAAGAGTTAAATTAACCCCACAATGGGGGTTAATTTAACTCGCTGAAATTTACTGTGAAGGGATAGAATAGATTTGCAATAAACTTTCTGAGCAACCGGATCAGAACTCTGGCCATGTGCAACAGCTGGTAGCCGGGCACTGGTGCCTGAGCATCTCCGCTGTACAAAACAGTGCTGTGTTCGTGCTCCAAAGCCTCAAGTTTCAAGACCCAAGACCTTGCACCCGGGCACGGACAACTGAATGTGCCATAATTCTGGTGTCAGTACTTGATAACAGAATAATGTGTGTTCACATAAGTGACCATTAGTGCCCAACTAGGATCGTATTCGGGCACCGAGCTCGGGTAGTCTGAACATATTTAGCCTGTCTGTTATCTCGAATATTCTGTTCAATTTTCAGCGATTTCTCATCTATGATTTAAAACTTCACCCCGCTTGTCAGCTATTTATATATTCCAGATCTCAGATTCTCAGCTATTATTTGATAAATGCATCATTTCTCTGCTGACAGTACTGGTGTAAATGTTGTCACATTTTCGCTTCATAAATATGCGTATGTTTCTTTCATTGGCTATTTACAGTACTTAGCGTGTTCTTACATTGCGATGGTTTGTTTTCTTTGTCTTAAGTTCGTTGCTAATCTATCAATCCAAGAGTAATCCGTTGATCAAACTTACGCTGATATCTGTGCGAGACTATTTGAGATCCACCTCAGTGTCTCATAGCTTAACCCAGAAAGCAATATTGAAATACGCCTGTTGTTTCAGGGCGCATATTTTGGCATATTCACCGGCGCCGCTTTAACAACCTGGGTGTTCCTTGGAGCCGTGTTGTATCCACCTAATAAGTACCCAGGCCTCCGCTCGGTCCAGGGCTGTGATTTCTACGAGAATGCCACGCGAACTGCCGCACTCGGCAATGGTACTTACGATAACCAAACAGCTGAAGTCTTCGAGAAATGGGGAGATGGCATAATCAGGAATCCATTCAAAGGCCACAGGTAGCATTTCTTTCTTCGTTTAAAACTGATCTCCTAGTTAGCTGAATTCTTTCACTGCTCACTAAATGTTTGAGAAACGACCCAAGGCTAATATTATTATACAATTATGTTATCATATCGTTGAATGGTTTTTGATTGGTTGCTGAGCAATCTTAATTATTCGCTCGCAGTTGCAAAGAGAGCAAACATCGGCACGTGATTTTTGGAGCGAATCTCGAGCGTGTTTTGAGCGCGGGAAAATTGAGCAAACGAAGTCAAGCATTACTTATCTCTGGCTTAACCAATTATATGTCGGTTTTTTAGTTATCTGTAGCTTATTTGTTAGTTCGTGAATCAGTCTCGTAGCCAAGGCATATATCGTTCCTTGAAAATACAATTTGTTCTTATTTCGCGTGTTATCTGTAGCAGCCTTCATCAACTTGCTCGTCCTTACAGCGCAAGCTTGACCAAACCAGTGACTCTCAAGACTTCCGTTACAGGCTTGATTTTGATTGGTTTTATAAACAATGGAAATAAGTGGAAGTAGAACACCAGCGTCTCGTTTGAGCCATGCGCATTCAACCGCAAGTCCGATATTTTCGGACTTCCAGTCAGAAATTTTCAGGGTCGCTCGCTTACCGAACGCCGATTCATGGGAAACTCTGGATACGAGGTTGTAGCCTGCAATGAGCAACCCATCCAGGGTGGGGTGGCAATACCGTTTGCAGCTTCAAGCATCTCAAACAAGTGATGCGAAATGCCAGTTATCCTTCACGTCTGTCTTTTTTTGTTTACTTTAGTGCACCCATCGCCGATTTCTACAGCATGTCATACCTGTGGTTCAGTGGTCTGTCCGTTTTAACCTCATTTGTTGTTGGAACTGTTATGAGTTTAATTCTTGGTAAGTTTACTATCAACAGTTAATCTTGTTTGTGTACTTCACTCCGTCACGACACTTGTTCTAGGAGCTTAAGCAAACCAAGACGAGGACGGCAACGAGAACGTCCCCAAACAAAAGGTTTAACGAGAAAAACAATAGCTGTGCACGTGCGTTATAAATCTTTGTACATTTCTTTGTCGTCCTCTGCAAAACAACAACGTGAAATGACCAGGTTCTGCGTAGTCTGAGGAACGCAAACGACGACGACTAATTTTTCGCATTTCCATTTGGAATTTATTTCTGTGTTTATACAGACATTTGCAAATTAGGTGTCGTCCTCGGCGTCACTCGGCGTCACCGTCGTCATTGCTTATGCTTCCTTATGTCACAACATCAACGACGCAGCCAATAAAGAAGATGGGAAGCCGCTCCATATTTTGGCGATACGTTAAGAACAATAAACCACATTCTTTTTCCACTATGGCGTCAATCAAAATAGCATTTTCAGTCCGGTTTGATGTTGTTGTTGTCGTTGTGTTTTTTCTTTTCATCTCAGCTGTAAAACGTATGTATTTATACAGACGATGAATAGTTTTTATTCAAAAAATGTTCGCCACTTACCCAACCAAACAGATGGGAAACCAAAACCAATTGTAACTTGCATCTGGTCAAGCTTATTTTCCCGCGCTTGGCGCTGGTTAGGCGCGTTTACCTCGCGTTCTCATTGTGTTAGGCGCGTTTACCTCGCGTTCTCATTGTGTTCTTTCTGTGTGTAGTGATATGTCCTTTTCTTTACTTTGGTTTTAGTTTTCGTTGTGCTTTTATGGCACCGAATTTAAAGTTACTCTCTCATAAAATAGAGTGGTTTTCAATCGAGCGTCTAAGACCAAATCCAAAGAAATCAGTCTAGCCGATGACTAAAGACGCAGACAATCGAATGAACCAATCAAAACTCGAAATAAGTATCTGTAGCCGACGCAAAGCGCGGGAAATTGTGCGCGAAAGCGTCACGATTGTTTTTGGTTCTGGATCGGATGATTGGATGAAAAAGTGTTGTGAGCTTTTTAAGCCAATCGTATAACGTGGCAATGCAATGCAGAGAAAGAGATCCTTGTGAACTGCGGCTGTTGACACAAATTCCTCTCTTTTGAAGCAACGAAGGAGGACAAGGAAAGACAGATAGATCCTAAACTGTTGTTCCCGCTGAAGGAATGGCTGCTCTCCTGGCTGCCCGGTCACAGCTTTAAATGGGACTTTGTGGAAGAAGAAGAAGCCAAACTGATGGCCGAAGAAGACCTGGAAAACATGCCTATTCATCAAGAGGTAAGAAACGAAAAAAAATGCTCAAAAATAGGTTATGTTGGACAATTTACCCGTACAGGTGATTGTTCTAGCCAAACGGGAATGACGTTTTAACTTTTCCTCGTGCTCTTTATAATCCTAAAGCCGCAGTTTCTATGATACACATTTTAGGCTGAAAACAAGTGACGAAAAAAACAAGAACAAAAGTTTCGACTCTCTGAGAGAGATCATTTGCAAAAAGGTTTCTTATCAAAGAAACTTAGTGTTCTGTGGCCGCTAGGTCACAATATTTGAGGTTATTCTGTTTCTTTTGGCAAAATGCTGGCGTCATATTAAAGAAGGATAAAGGATGCTTAAAAGGATACATAAAAGATGATTTCCGAGACTTGGAAATAACGCTGACATAACTTGGAAAACGTCGGGCCGTTGTTTATCTATTTTAATCTTCTCCAGTTTTGCCCTAGCCTGTCTCAGGCTCTCGGTCACGTGGGGACGATCGCCGGAAAACGCGAACGGGCAACGAGCGGGATCAGCGATGAGGGGGATACGTCTCCTTTTTCTCTACCAGACCCCGCTCGTCGCCTGCCCACTTTCCGTCCCTACTAAGCGAAAGACTCGAACAGGCTAGTCGCGCCTTTCCTGTGTCTCCTCCTGAGATCTTCAGCAATATTTAAGCCATGCATTACTTCTAAGAGCTGAAGTAACTTAAAATTGGATGGCATAGCCAGCCCCTTTGTTAACTTTCAGCTAGTCTCAACGTTTATTTTTAAGTGTTTTTACATTGCGATCAACATCGCGTACTCTTTAACTCATTGCAGGAAATCAAAATTAACTGGGACGAACCTCCAGCGGTGGAGCCGAACGACAAGCCGCAGAAAGATGAAATGGGCAATTTGTACACGAAAAATCTTATTGAGACTACCAAACTGTGATGTAACCGATTTCTTTTAACACTAGTTTTTATTTCTCCTAAACTGCGCTGGCTGTTTAGGTCATCAGTGTTGGCCGCAGAACGTTTAGCGTAACCTATATAGAGCGTTTTCACTCACGAGGCCACCAGCCATGCAAATTTATGGGAACAAAAGAAAGTTTTTACAAACGAATAGATTTCAACTCCCATAGTATTAACTTAGTTCACACGGCCGCCTTTTTACTATTTGGAATACCACCATGGCTGCCGTGACGTCACATGAAAACGCTCAGCTCACTCTCGTCCCCAGAGCCCAAGGTGCCTTTTATTCTGGGGGAGGGAGGTCTGGGCCGATACTCCAACAATTTCGGCCTAAATCAGTACTGCGTGTTGGAGAAAGTAATGTTTGTGTGAGTCACCCTTATTCGTCTTGGAATCCCAAAATCTATTTTCCAAATAAGAAAACGCCAGCTAATTTTCTAAGAAGGTCTGCTGCTAGCCGCTTTACTGCATAAAGCTAGCACTTTCTTATAATTACAGTAGATTATTTTCAGATATTCAGGACTTATAGCGAAATAATGCGGTCATGCGAGCGTAGACATAACGCATCACAACTTATATAACGTAGTGTTGATAACAGTTTCATAAAATCGTTTGAAATCACAAAATGTGTCCCGGAATTTGGCATACAGAAACAGAATTATATTCTCTAAAGTGTTGTGTATGGTTTTGTGTGTTCAGAGGCATACCTGGCCTTTTGTTCCAAAAAGTTCACATCAGGCAGGATTCACTGAAATAATCTGACAATTTTAAGGGGTTTATGGCGATAGGTCGGGACTAGGTTATATGAAGTACGGGAGGGATTATTTCCTGTACTTTGTTTTCAATGTAAATACATTTAAACTCGTTAAACTCAGAGGTGTTTAAACTCTCTATATATGGTGCCAGATAGATTGTGTCTATAGGAACGAGTCCTGCCAGTTTCAAAAGCAGGCAAGGATTGGGTTGAAGCTACTCTAGAAAATAGTGTGAATTAACTACTAGCTAGTTTTCTGAGTTTTCATCCGTGGTTTCATTTAATAACGATTTCCTAGAAATAGTTAGAGTGACTAGCCCCAATTCATAGCTTCACTTTTAAAGTGTATACGTATATTTTATAAACTGGTGTGCTCTCCATCTAGAGGACTGTTGTTCTCAGTTTATATATCATATTTTGTAACATCGTCGTCCAACAAACCTTTGTCCAGAAGAAAACGTTGTTCCGCAACTTCATACTAACGACGAAATAAAATTTGTGATCACACTGTGATGGTGTTACTCTTTCGTTGAATGGTGATGATCTTTCTTAGAACTGAGATCGACCACTGACCGAACGAGTGAATCATTTCTTTTCCCACCCTCTAGTACGCTATCATCGCTCGTTAAAAAGTCCAAGGCGTGGTCGTTCTCACACCCCTCTGATACGCAAATGTCGGCACCACGAGGGCCCTTCATAGAGCACGAATCCGGGTACCGATTAACGAATGGTGATATTCTGATATTTTGAGCTTCACGGTTTCCATTCTGTAATCGAACTCTTCTCACGCGAGGTAGATAATGCTGGAGCCGGTGATAAAATTGCTACCCCAGGAACTAAGCAGGCGTTAGATTGTCTCTGCTTTCTGAGGGGCCGAGAAAGCATATACTCCCAGACTATGCATTCAGAGGAATTGAAAGAATAAAACATTCATTTATGTTTTTTTTTTGCTTCAATCATCACTGTAAATAATCAGTAGGATTCCGTTCATAGCACATCGGGGAAGGCGAGTCTTCTCCCAGTCATTGGAGGTCAGCCATTGGTGCGGCTAAGCAAGTTCCCACGACATTCGTAATACAATCTCTGTCAGCACTTTAATTTTTAGCAGTGTCTTGTGAAGATGACATATGAGGAGAGAGATTACGCGAAAATGTATTTTAAAAAACAGCCCATAAGACACTGATGTTTATAGTCTACGTGCCTTCTGTGAAACACACAGTGACAAACGGGCCGAGAGGAATAGAAAACTGATTTTCACTGAATACAATTCAATTCAAGTTCCTGCTGGATACATAGAATTGCGGCTATACCTTCTACTGTAGGCATAATTCAAATATAATCGAAAAAAAAAAGAAGAGATTTCGAAAGAAATATAAAAGAACGACTGAACCCATCTCAGTTTTTGTCAGAGGCAGTATTTGTGATACTTTGTAGAAGTAATAAAAATCTTACGACAAACAAATTAAGCTCAGTGATTGAAACAAAATACGGTACAATTACAAAAACAACAAATGTTACACTGTGCGGCTGGGAAGTCGCCAATTCGAGGTGAGCAGCACGTATTTTCATTGAGTATGGGAGTGACCGAGTCCGTGACTGTGGCAAATACTGGCCTTTTAACACTTTGCCTACGCCCTCGCTAACGCTCAGTGAGCTCAGAGAAGCGACTACTCATCGTTTCTGAAATTTCAGCCGGAAGCATGACCTAGTTTTGTCACAATATACTGCTTCGATTTTTTTCGCTATTGGAATGGGGAGGTTTCACGTAAAATTAAAAAAAACCGGGATTATCAGAATTATGCTGAAGTAGGAAAAACAACAAATAGGAATTAACAATTCAAAGAAACAGGGCTGATTAAGATTGGGAAAGATTGAGGCGGTTTGTGAGGAATAAATTTGAGGTACTTAGGAAATCGTTTAAGTGAGCGAACCGCAGTCCTTTCCTCCGCATGTCAGGAACTGACGCAGGCAACACTAGAAAGTAACCTGCTAGAAAAAAGTCAGGGTGATGACCTCAGCATAACAAAATTTGTACATATTTAGAAAGTGCTGCTACGATTTTTCACTTTTGAGATAATTAAGATATGCATTTTACTTCTGTCGAGGTAGAAGGGATTTCGACCAAGTCAACACGGTTTTCAAGCTTATCAGCTCTCTTTCAACTCAACAAGGTAAGAAAGAATGCGTTAAAACAATTTTGGTAATCTTTCTTTCTTTCTTCCTATTTTCTGGTAACACGGACTCCTGAAATTGAAAGTACTAGAAAATGTCGTGACATTTCAATATCGCGTGCTTGTCAAATGACAAAGGGTGCTTTCTATCGCATCCGGCGCCAGTGAAGGCGTGAGCTATTTTGGAACGTCTGAAATATCAATGCTGGACACAAGCCAGAGCTTTAGTGATTGATTCCAAACACAAACAATCGAGCATGTCAAAAGATCACAAAACAATCAACTGAGTAATCACTGACGAGCACACAAAGGGCATCGTGTTAACAGCCTTTTGTGTTCACAGATAAGTTTTGGCAGGTTGATATCCATTGTTCTAGAAAATCCAGCCCGCAGTTGCTGTAGCTCTGTGTCATATTCTTGTGTTTCCCCGCCGGCATTTCGATTAATTTGAAGGTAAAGGAAACTGTCGGATGTGCGTCGAGTCGCTTACAAAGGACGCCGCTGTAACTTCACGTTTTTCCAGTTTTCCAGCAGTGCGGATCAGCCGTGCACTGAATTCCGTATCACATCCCTGTTTAAAAGCAGGCTACGCACTGTGTTAAATACTAAGGTCTGTTGGTGTTGTATTCGTTAGGATAAACAAGTATAAGACGTTAAGTTATTTGCATACAGTATATTCAACTCAACCAGCCATGAACTTCGTCGAGGATTACGCGATCTTCGCTATCTCCCTCCTAATTCCAGTCGCCGTTGGAATCTATTTTGTGTGCCAAGGAGGAAGACAGAAAACCACAACCGAATTTTTACTAGCTGATAAGAACCAGAGGAGTTGGATGATAGCGCTCTCACTCGTGGCTAGTTATTTCTCATCAGTGCTCTTACTTGGCACAACAGCTGAGGTCTTCACATATGGTATACAGTACATTATTTTCGCGTTTTTTTCCTACTGGATTGTAGCAGCCATTGCACACGTTATCTTTATTCCGATGTTCCATCGAGTAAAGATTACTTCTGTAAACGAGGTAAGTTGCGTAATTTTGTTTCTTGTTTTTTTTGTTTTGGTTCTAAATATTTTTTTGTTTAGACTTGATTATTAATAATTACATGTCCTTTGATATTAGCGCTGGGCTCTTAGAATAGTTAACGATTACATCAGAGATCTTAAACTCGCTATTTTCTTTGTTTGGTCTAAATGTAAGCATTTCGTCTTGAAACGGAAACAACAAATTTGGTTTCCGTACAAATTAAAGAAATATGCGCTGTTGGCAAAATAGCAGTTGTCGTGTATAGTGTCAAAAGGTTGACATATGCCATCTACATTTCCGTTATTTAGTTATCCAACGTGTGCTCTTATTGGTTGACTGGTGCTTGCGGCTAGAACAAAATTACCCGTCGGTGACGAAAATGGGAAATTTTAGGAATTAACGCAGACTTGCTTCCGATAACGAAACTGCAAGATGAACCCAAAGGTCGCTCATCATTACACGTGGTTGTGTAAGACTGCATGTGTTTGCATCGTGACACCAGTTGGAACGATTTTTTTTTACACTTGCTTCCCATCACGTTTTAAGGCGTTTTTTTTATGTCATCACTGTGTGCTAATGTTTGTAATTAATGTCTGCTTTGCTACAAAAATAAAATACTCGAAGAAATTAAGACTAAAAATGCTTTGACAACTCTCACAGAATTCTGCGAAGAACGCAAAAACAAGACTATATAATTAATTAATTAATTAAGAATATTGTGCTTTTGTCAGCATGCGTGAGCCGCTGTTTCGTTTTCTTTCTTTCAGTTCTTTTTTTTTCGGAACTTTGACCAGTACTCTATACCAAGCGTTTTTATCATGAACTCGGTCATCTCGAATTTCCAGCTATCTCGCACTCGATCAGTCCTTTTGGCACGGCCAGGTGTTCTTAAGCAGTTATTTTGGCATGAGGGTGTGTTTTTAAACACTTTGCATCCCGAATCAAGGATCTCTCGAGCTATTTTTTTGTTTGTGTGTGTTCCTTGAGATAGGGTTCAACTGCAACCTATGGTGTATAAACGACCTAACGATTCAATAACTCATTCAAAACTCGAAATTGTTTATCCGTCTTTATCTCTCATCTTCAGACTGTCACAATAAATCGCATTTTATCTTCGGTATCGGATCTCCGATATTTGACTTGGGCAAGACTCTTGCCCTGGGTTATTTTTTTCCTCATCATTGGAAGCATATAGGTTTGTAGGATGTATAGAGAGCTGAATCGTGCAAAAATATGATAATTCCCTTCTAACATGTACGCACGTTTTATTTTTTCACATTTTTATGGAGTTAAATTATGCAGAAGAGGATTATTGACTAACCCCCAAGGCAGACACTGTTTGACAGATACCCTGGTGAGCAGAACCGGTTTTGGAAACAAGAGAGATTGCATGACTAGATCCACGGATATCTTCGTAGGAGGCTACAATGCTATCGAAACTAGAGTTTCTACTTAACACTTTTTTAATAACTTCCTCCTTTCATTGCGCAACAACCTCCTCCTTAAATTATAGTAGTTCGCCCCACGTGTGGATATTCACAACGTTTTGACGAATGTTGCAAACGAATAAGTCTCCAAATCGAATTTAATGCAAACTTAAACGATTTGAGGTAATGCTTTTTAAAAATGACAGAAAATACTAAAATTAGTATTAATAGAAGAAAAAAAAAAAGGAAATTTAATAAGAAGCCGGAACCAGAGTAAAAATTGAACAAGGTTGGAATAATAATATATGTCACACATTCATTTTTATTCGGGCTAACCCAACAGGACAAGGTTTCAATTTGGAAACTGAACGAGACATGATCTGTAGCTTCCTACTCGGGTTGTTTCGCGCACTGTCAGATTTGTTGTACCAAATACCCAATAAATGTCATTTGTCTCCACTTTCTCTCCCAATTGCATCATTATCAGCTATATTAAGCACTTAAAAACATCACTTCCTGAAGGGTGTAGCCGGGCAATTTCCGCAGTGCTTACTTTGCACTTTTCTTGTGGTTATGTTGTTTATAGATCCAGACTGAACTTTATACCGAGATCTCCATCAGTTTTACGGTTGTGAAAGGCGCGCTAAAATATTTCCTGACAGTGTTTCTATCGACAAAACAACCCGTTTTCCTTGTTGCTTTTTTTTTCTAGTTGGCAATGACCCTCTAAGTGCATAAGCAGAGTCTACTTAGGTCCCACTTTAAAAACTGTTATCGGATCTGACAATGTTTTGGGGGTGACCTGCGATGAACTTCCATCTTATCCAGGGGTAGAGTGGGGAATCGAAGTGTAATCGTTCTCCGTGTTGTTTCGTCTAAACGAAACTCTGTAGCATAATACTAAAAGCACAGCTATATGAAGAAACTAGAAAACTTAAGTAAAAACGTTTATTTCTTTTTCTCTTCAGTACCTGGAGGCGAGGTTTTCCACTGGCGTCCGATACATTGGATCACTACTCTTCACTGTGACCTATGTAAGTATTGCTGTGTGATTTTGGCTTGCATTCCGTACAATCAATGTATAGTTTTTTGCTTTTTGGGACAAATCCTTTTCATTCTTAGACGAGACGATATGACTATTTATGACCATAGTCTGTAATTTTTCCTACCCTATTTATGACCTTGGCCAAAAATTTGATGCACTTAATATAATTTGACCTTATAATCAATACCCTGTTTCAGACCTGCCTTTGTGAAGGGCTTTGTTGATGATAACTAACAATGATGGATAAAGCAGCTTCTTCCAAAAAATGGAGTGCAAAAACTTTACCCTTTTTGTGACCCAAATTTCCAAAATTGATACCCCATTTATGACCACGAAACGGGTGAAAAACCATACCGCTTTGGTGCCGCACATACCTATATAGCCCACAGAAGGGAGAATCCCCCCCCCCGGTCAACACATGCAGAAAACATTTAGTACGGAATCGTGAAATCAGGAGCCCCGTTTGAAACTCTACAATGAAGAAAAGGGAAATTCGGAGTTCTTGATGGCTGAAGGAAAACAATCGATTGCTTGATGTTAATTCTGTTTTGTTTTCTTTGTAGATTCTTTACCTATGTCTGGTCCTATACATCCCATCACATGCCATTAATACAGGTAAGAAAAAAACTGGTGTAAGTTTGAGGGCAAATTTTTCAATACACGATTTTTAATTCTTTATAATTTGGTCTTGGGAAATTCTTGGTGTAGTGAGAACTAAAAATAATCAGTGACCTTGGCCAGTTTTTGGTTACTCATGACTGAACCTCTCGAAATGCCACAGACATGAGATGCGGCTAACCAAACAAACGCGTGGCTTAGTTAGCAATTAGTGAGTTTACATAATATCGAGTCGTGGTTTTATTGAACTGCTGGTTTTTTTTCTCTCCCTCATTAGTTGCTGGTGTTCCTCTGGCTGTCGGTATTGTATCCACTGGACTAGTTTGTACTCTTTACGCCGCGCTGGTAAGTTTGTCTAAATTTCCTTTTATAGAGTGTTTTTCACATTCACTATACATAAGAAAAAGTCTAGACTATAGGCCAAGATTCATGTGATCAGACACTATAAGCCAGATTAGACCAACAAAGCGTCTCATTGTTGTGTCAGTTTTAAGCTTGCTCTCGAACCGCTCTCGAATTTACACACATGCACAGGCATTTCAGACAGAAAGCCAACCACGATCGGATATAAAGTCATTATCTGATGATACAGGTCCGGCTTTATGTTAGACGCGTGGGCATACACACGCTTGATTTCTTTTTGTAATTCTGTCATAGGACGCGTGATATATATAGTAACGGGACTGATCACGCGCGCAAGGCTGAGCTTAAGTTGGCGAATTAGCAGGACAAATTGGATGTTTTTCGTATCACTATTAATTAGACATTACTCGCAATTACAAAACCAGCTCCCAGTGGCCTTTTGGCTCAGTAGCAAAGATACCGCGGAATCCTCCAAGATTATAGATTCGAATCAAGTTTTCATTTAAGCCTTGTATTTAATTTTCCTGGTTTTTTTTTTCTTAGCTGTAATTGATGAAATTTTTGTTCGCTTAAACTTGTTGATTTTTTGTTGTTTATTTCTAACGGCAGGGAGGTCTTAAGGCTGTCGTGTGGACTAATGCATTTCATCTCATTCTTATGCTGACGGGTCTCGTCACGCTGTGCATTATGGGTATCGACACCGCTGGAGGATTTGGACACGTAGTTGAAGTGAATAAAAACCGAGAGCGGCTGACAATGTTCAAGTGAGTGAGAAGAAGATTTTTAAATTTCTCTGATTCCATATTGAATTTTTTTTTATTACTTGCCTTGTGTATCTCTCTTCATAGCTTTAATCCAAATCCCACAGTCCGTGACACGTTCTGGACTCTTTCCATCGGAGGAGCAATAACAGCCATGCCTGTGTGGACGGTCAGCCAGACAGCTGTCCAGCGGTATATCTCCATCAAGTATGTCAGCCTGGCCAGAAGGTGAGCTCTGAAAGTCCTTACTAAAATAAAGAAGGGTTTTAAACTCGTGAGTCGCCCTCATTTCGCTTGTCACCGTTAATGTTCTTCCGCGCTTACCCGTGCATTTCCCGCTTTTTCTGGTGGTCACGTTTTTTTCCCCGCTGGCCAAGGCGGCGGTTTCATGCCAGTTTCTGCCAGCCTTTTTACCGGCCACGAGTTTTTCTGCGTTTGGCACCGGCTGATGTTTTCCACCGCTCTTCCCCAGTTACACATTTCCTCGCTCTTGAAACAGCTTAAAAGATTTCCCATTCTTTCCGACAAAAACATCTTGCTCCAAGTTGTGACTGGTTGATAAGGCAACCCGAAATCAAATGTTTCACCTTGTGGTTAAACAAGTTAAGCTCTACGGCACGAAATAGAAAATAGTTCTTACATAATGCGTAAATGTGACTGTACAACTGTTTTAACCCTTCAGGGCCGTGTGGATAAGTGTACCAGTGCTGATTATCATGACTGGCTTAGCTTGTTTGAACGGTCTCGTCATGTACGCTGTGTACGCCAACTGTGATCCTTTGACAGCGGGAGAAATTCAACGCAACGGCCAGGTGCTACTGTATTACGTCACAGATAAACTTCACCATCTGAAAGGAATGTCGGGATTCATGAGCGCCTGTATATTTGCCGGATCAATGAGGTATATCGTAATTGCCCCCGCAGGGTTTTGGCCCAGAGGCCAAAACCCGAGGAGGCATCATTGTAGTCCGCGCGTAAATAGAAG
>OMLO01003325.1_pt1 | contig 13281 bp, 8 predicted proteins | sample 1674811 | NCBI WGS metagenome assembly OMLO01 (sample SAMN06265003, study PRJEB25207) | coral metagenome | isolation source: Coral host | place: Mexico:La Bocana,Puerto Morelos, Mexico | collected 2008-11-13
CAAAACGTCAAGTTTTTAGAGGGTCTTACATCTGATAAAACTAGAACTTCACAAAGATTGATATTTTTTTGTTTTGGGAAAATGATGACGTCACATGAAAACCAAGAATTAGGGTATCGATTTTAGTCATAAATCGGTCTCAACTAGGTAACTAATTGTAAGGCATATGTGAAACAGGGTACTGATTCAAGAATCAGTTTTTAGCTAGCGTATCAAATATTTTGTGGGTCATAAATAGGGTAAGGGTTTTGGGAAGCGGGTCACACATTCCCACCAAATTATTCTGGAAGTACCCCACCCCTCCGGGATTGGCCTCTAGAAGTGTGGGAAATCACAAATGACCACTTAATTTTCGAACCACAACATCGATGGCTCGAATGAAATTACAACATTAGAAAATATCCAAATTCCTCCCATATGCCTTAGAGAACATGAGATTGTAATGCGCGTTTTGACGCACTTTTCTCAAAGATATGCAGAAACCTGGTCAGGGACACAAGTGTCCAACTAACTAATTTAAGATCCTGTTTATTTTGTTTCTCTCTTACGCCCAAAGCGCGCTGACATGGTCGTTGCGGATCTTACTGTCACTGAACGGCGCGAAAAAGTGGTGGACTTTAGCGTTCCTTACATGTACTACACACAAGAGATGTTATTAAAGAAAACATCTTCAAGCAAGAAGATTGATCTACTGCAGTTTATGAATCCCTTTGACAACTATGTTTGGCTTGCTACTATAGCATGCATGGTTGTTATTTCCATAGCTGTGTTCGTAACGAACTACTTCAGTCCTTACGGTTACAAAGATGACAATGACTGTGGAACATCGCCGGAGTTCAGTTTCTTCAACAGTGTATGGTTTGCCTTGGCCTGTATGCTGCAGCAAGGAGCTGACAATTCACCACGAAGCTTGTCAGGTGTAGGCTTAGTCATTACTTTCAAAAGAACTTTAGATAGAAGGAAAAAAAACAGAAAGCGCTCTTTGTTTTGTTTGGTTTTTCATTCTCTGATTCTTTACTTTCAGGCCGAATTCTCGCTGGATGCTACTGGTTCTCTATTCTGATATTCGTATCAACCTACACGGCCAATCTCGCCGCTTTTTTCACTGTAAAGAACGCTGTTCATCCTATCAACAACCTTCAAGACATCCTAAAATCATCTTATCAAGTAGGAGTACTGGAAGCGGGAAGTACGTACGAGGTCTTCAAGACGAGCCAGTATGAAACATACAAAAAGATCTGGTATAGAATTCAAACGGGAGACACAGCAGTTAAAAGTGTATCTGATGGAGTTCAATGGGTGCGAAGCAAACAGGAGTTTGTGTTTATCGATGATGGACCGACTATCAGATATATTGCCAACCAACCTCCTTGCGACCTAACAGTAGGTAAAAACGATCGATTTGCAGTTATTTTTCTAAAACCTAAATACTTTTTAGTTCTCGAGTCTGGACTAGGTTGTACGTGGCGGATGAGTAGATGAGGGAGTGAGTGTAGACTGCAGACTTCATTACGAATGCACGCGGTCTCACTCAAGTGGCGTGTTTTATATTTAGGATTGTCTTCTCAGGTCGTTGAAACATCGTTGGAAACGATACCGGTTTGAATAAAGTAGCTTTTACTAACACAAACTACGATATCATTAGTTGCAACAGCAGCTTGCAATATGTAACAATGCGACTCCATGACGAATTTATAGTAATAAATTAGTTCTTGTTTACTAGTGAAACAAAATAGATCGTTTCTCTCGATTTGTTCTTGCTCAATCTCCTTCCTTTTTTCAACTGGTATCCTTAGATCGAATTGTAGGAAATAATGATTTCATTATAAAGATAAGCTGAAATACTTGTTATTTTCAATTGAAACAACAACTGGGTTAATAAGTGTTTTTATTATATGGCTTTTTCTCACAAGGACTGGGAACTACCGAATTCACGAATTTGATTGGCTGAAATCGATATTGACCGCGGCCTAGATTTTCCCGTCTAGACCAGCATCTAGACTGGTTTCATTTTTCGTTGAAATAGTAGCAAACTAAAATACAAAAATGTTCACCATTTTCTTTAGTTTTCTTCTCAATCATTTATGGAAGTGCTAAAAAGCGTGATGACAAAAAAAAGTAAAGAGGACGGGAAAAATTCGGTAGGTTTAAGTTAAGCTCATCTCCATTCGCAAGCAAACTAGTTACCTCAAACGAATTCAAGTTTTCTTCTTTACCACATAATAAACATCTTATTAACCGAGCAGGAGGTCTATATCGGAGAATCTTGACCTCGGTCATGTGTACAGACCTCATTGCATTCCGACTGTACTCACGACCTTAGTCAAGATTCTCCCATACAGACCTCCTGCTCGGTTAATATGAGCTAAATCTTGCACGCCTTGCGTGCCTATAATTTAATTCCACTCTGCTTTAACAAGTTCCAGGTCTAAACACGGCAAAGGGACTTGCACTCGCCCTACAAGCAAATGATCCACACACTAATGACTTCACACTGGCCATTCTACGTCTACACGAGAATAGATTTCTTGAAAACTTGAAACGGAAATGGTGGGAAACTAACGTCGGGTGTCCTCAAGAACAAGAAACAAGTAAGGCACCAGCTTTATTGGAATTAGAATCTGTCTATGTAATTTATTGCTCTGTGAGGTATTTCGTTTACAATCTATCGTATTAACAATACATATTTGTACAGTGTACCTTCGGAAAAGAATGATTAGAGACCTTGTGTGATAAATAATGAATGGCTCTGCAAATCACACTCTCATATTATTTTCCCATCTGTAAGACTTGTTCTCGTATTATATTCTCAACTGTAAAACTCATATTTATTGCAGGAAGAAGGCTTCTCGAGCCCAAAACATACATACTGCAACACTCAACCGAATTTCATTTGCATCAGACATAAAGTATATTTTTTTTTTAGATATATACCTTTGAATTCGAAAAGTCTACGTCAACGTCAAACGTTGAAAGCAGATTCAAATAGCTATGCGTAGAGCACAACTTTGCAATATCTAGAAATTGTCCCACACTCTCTATTGTCGTCGTATTCTAAAAGATATCGAGTATTCTTAACCTCCCATAGATAGGTCACGTCAATTCTTGAGGTAATCATGAAAAATGAAAAATTATCAATTCAGTACTTTTAGCATGAACAGATGAAAGACTTTCTAATAACTTGGCGTTTTGCAACGTTGAAGTCCGACAGGGTTTCTCATTTTGTAATAGAGCACATTTGAATTTCTAAGTTTGTACATTGCGTGACATTAAAAAAGCTCTCTAGTAGGGAAAAAGACGACTTTTTTCTAAGGTTTTTGCTAACTAAACAGTTCTTGCTCTAAAAGAAGTGTTAATTTCAATGTGTCTGATCTATAGAGTAATAAATTTTCGTATTCATAGCAAAACTCAGTGACACATGTTTCTGTTACTTTACGGCCGCCATGTTGGTGGGCACCAACATGGCGTCTCCATACAAAGCTCTAAAAAATTGGGGGACACACTTTTCTGAATAATGCGCGAATGAGTTACCGCACAGATCTAAATCTTGGCGAGGTTGTTTTTATGGCAATCATCTTGTACGCCAGCTGTTGAATTCATTAATTGAACGTTACGATTTTTATTTTCGATGGCATTACACTGCAAACAAGCCACATGAAACCGTAAGTACCCTGTATATGGAATATTAGTATCACCCAACTAGTGGACTAATGCAAATGCTGCATTTTGATTGGCTACACTACTAGGGGACTATTAGCAATAGTCATCGAGTAGCGAAATTCTTTCGTTTTATTCCCAAATAAATATTTTTTTAACTTGCATTTGCTAACTATATTATTGCTTTTACTGTCCGACTAGTTGGGTGATACTAAAACAATTAGACCCTTCGCCCTCAAGGGCCACGGGACAATAGCCCATTCGGCTTCGCCTCATGGGCTATTGACCCGTAGCTCTTGCGGGCTGCGGGTCTAATTGTTAATTATTCAGTTTTTCAAGTTATCGTTTTTCCTTTTTTCAAAAAGTGTTGTCTCGAAACCGCATTGGCTTGATGAGCATGCTGGGAGTGTACGTCGTCCTTGGTGTTGGGATGTGTGTTGCATTTCTGGTGCTGATTGCCGAGATCTTATGGAAACGACGAGAGAAGAAGTTGTTGACAAAAACCAGGTTTGTCACTGGGCCATTACATCACTGACTCAAGGCTCGTGTATTCAATTTTTGGAAAGCTTTTTATTGTAGCGATAGGCCTTCTTGCAACGTAATATCTCTGTCTAGAGGAATCTAAGTAGCCTTAAAGTTTCCAAGCTGTATGGTGGCTCAACGCCGCCTAGAAAGAACTTTTTTTGAAATTTTGCAAAAACTTTCATCTGATCATATGCTTATTACAATTCGGTAGTAAAAAAGGGGGTTACCGAGCTCGTTTTTTGTTAATTATAGTCACTTACCTAAATTAAGGAAGTTTTCAACAGAATGTTCTGTTAATATGATAACCTGATATATATATAAACAGGATGATCATAACTTGTTTACTAATGGTTGGGCATTCTGGGCATTCTGGGCATTCATTGTAGGATCATATGAGAAAGAGAGTACCTGGTAGTCAGTGATCCATCATAGTATAAGTTATGAAAGGACCTGAAAACTAATGCCAGCCAATTAAGACAGTCGGAACATTTTATTTGAAGTCTGTTTGCAGTATTGACTAGTTTTTTTTTTCACTTACAGTGATCCTGAAATCTTCCTCGAACACACAGCTTCGAAAGGTAACACCCGCGCTAAAGAGGCTCCACTGCGTTCCTGTCCACTGTCGGATAATTTATGAAATTCTTCTATTGGTCCAGAAAGCCCTGCTTTATCATAAAGTTAATATGTTTGAGATCATCTTCTGAGAAATTTCTGGTCGCTCCAGGAGATCAACTTAAACATTCCGAGAAAGAACAGGAGTAGCGCGAAGACAGTGGAATACTATTCTATAACATGAGAACTAGTAATTCTATTACCATTTTTAAGAAAACATTTCAAAACGAATCTTTTGCGTTGCATTTCTGGCGCTGCTTTCAGAGATCTTATGGAAAAGAACAAACAAGCAGAAGTTGTTCACCAAAACCAGGCTAATCGTTTGGGAAAAACGACAGGAAAGCACTCAAATCAGCGACGACTCGTCGATTCAATTGTTGAAGAACCCTTTATTGGCTTTATAGGATTTTTTGAAATGAATTTCTGTTTAGATAGGGCGTTCAGAGCAGTCTTAAAGTTTCCAAAATGTAGTCTTTTGACATAAATGTCTTTTTCTTAATAGCTCTGCAGTGGTTCACCTTTTTCAATTCTTCACGGTACGATTGATCTTGATTCTTGTTTTGGGTAATTTTCAATTGTTTTTTCATCTCTGTTACCGAAGATTGTACAATGATCCAGTGATATCGTTTTCAGTAAAAAAAATGTGTTCATTAAATATAATTATTACCTACTTAAATTACCTAATTAAAAGCAGTGTCGACTCACCTATCATGCGATATCTAATCGTACCTTTGGTACGTTTCGGTAATTTATTGGGCGTGTTTGGTCTCGTAATGAACATTGAATCTGGCTCGACGGGTCAAACTCGTCAAAGTATGCCTTCGTGCTAAGAATATAAGGGTGGATATAAAAACTCGACCTCGTGGATTTAAGGTCACTCGGGCTTGGCGTGAAATCGGGTAATTGTGAAACTCTAAATCAAGTCGCGGGGACCTGCCGCTATTTCTAATCGTACCCTCTTTATGCATGTAAATATAGGTTCTTGACCAAGCTTGTTCGGTCAAGATGGCTGGATATTGGCCAAGTTCTTTTTCTTTTTTTTGCGTGTTTTTGGACCGAGATGAAGTCGAGATCCATAAACATGCAAAAACGAACTTGGCCAATGTCCAGCCATCTTGACCGAACAAGCTTGGTCATTAAAGGATTTATTATATGGGACAAAATACCAAATTTCCTCGTGGGACAAAGCCCGTATTCTGAGCCGGCATGATAGCTCTATCTTGCCCGCTAGGGTAGCCACTCACAGCGCGAGACTCAGTTCACCTTGCCCGCTCATTATATTCTGTAGTGTAGGATGTTTATTCTGATGTAGTACTTCACGAACTGAATTTGAACAAAACATAAACTAATAGTATTATCCATACTTTATGAATAGTTCCATTTTGAGCCGGTATGTTGAGCTTGTAATCAGACTGAATGTAAGACAGAATGAAATCCATGTTCACCTAAATGGTCTTGGCGCATGCGCTTAATTGTCTTAGGATTGTCGACTACACGTCAAGGTAAAGGAGATTCCTTTCGTTTATTCGTAAAAAAATGGGTAAATCTGAAACTCTCCAATATCGTTTTGAAAGTTCCATGTGTGTGCTACGGACCTTTTCCGCGATATTAAATGCGATATTTTGAATTCTATTGTTTCAAATAGCTATTATGGGATGCCTAGGGGGCAAATACATACTAATTCGCCACCATGAGCATCCCATAATAGCTGGTACCTGGCACCAGGCTTTGTTTTCGCAACTTTCTAAGTTGCGTACATGGTCGGAAATAATTGGTCCTGCCTCGTGTTGGCCGACTGTTTTTAATTAGTCAAATCAGCTACAAATACTTCAAAGCTAAAATCTTACTGAACTAATTGAATTCTGATGACGGTGTCACGTCTCCATAGAAACCTTCAGAGGAAGTCTGTTATTCTACTATCAAGCATGCAGTTAAATGACATCTTTGGAATTTTTCAACTAATTTCGTCAACTGCGTCATGCTTATGTACTGTCTATTGAAGTCTTCCACTGGGTCTCAATTACCAGCCGCTGTAAGGGAAAAGAGACCGGACGCGAGAGATCGGTGGAAATCAAGCCGTACTTTACGTTTATTGTGATTTAAAAAGTAATTATTTGCCTAGCTGTCGTGATGTTTCCATTGTCTTCACTGGGTATCGCTCAATAACGTTTACGCGAGCGTTTTCTTCACTGTTTGGCTTTGACAAGGTGGCAAAGAAAAGAGAAAAAAATACAATAACTTGATTTTTATCTGTTATCTCATAATAGGTAGGTATCTAAACAGCTATGATGTATATTTGTGAATATTATCATATTGCAGGAGCTTCTTATGAAGTAATTAATAAGAGATTGTTATGGGATAACATTTCTCTCTAGTTACAGTTCTTTGATTATCTTTTCAATTTGACTGAAGTTAGAGGCCTTTTTGCCATAAAATCTCGTCCAGTCGGTTACTAGGCCGAATTCTTCAGAATGATTTTTATCAAAGTAAGATATAATCTAAAATTAATTTCCTTTTTTAAAGAAACACTTGAAGACAAAGAGCACCGCGAAAATAATAGCCTTAATTTCAATAATATCGCTCGTGAAAATCGTTATTCACACTCGCTTTCAGATGAGTACTCTAACATATTAATATCCTTTTGAGATACGAAAATAGAGGTTATACCATGTCCGTGCAGGGATATGATATTTTTTTTGAGTGCTGGTGGTATCTCTGACGAGTGAGCCCGCCGACCATGTTACGTTCTGTTTGTTATATTGATGTTGAGGAAACATGCAAATCTAAGATATCTTAGTTTTTTATTGATAAAAGCACCAAAAACAGTGGTCACCTGAAGTCGGAGCTGTAATAGAAAATGTGGAAATTTTAACGAAACACAAAGATAAAGCACGTTTTGTTCTAAAGAAATATCACATTCGGTGTTAAAAACGACTTAATAATGTTGAAAGAAAAAAAGCATGTCCGTAACCATGGCGGCATCAATATCCACGCATGTGAACGATAGAAAACTGAGAACAGGAAAAAAATCGTATTTCATCAATATCTATTTATGGAGTCGAACCTCTCTACTTTGGGGACAGAGGTAAGTGGCTGTCGTAAAGAGGTGGCTGTTACTGGGGGGGAGGGGAGGGGTAATAAATAGAGATTACTGTATAGAAAATGCGCGCGTACGATTTTTATTCACGAGTTGAGCAGTATCAGAAAAGGAACGAGTGAGCGCAACGAACGAGTGTGTTTTCTGATACAACTCAACGAGTGAATAAAAATCGTACTCTCGTATTTTCCATGGTGTAATTTGTTTATTTTATAGATACTGAGATTGTTGAAATGCCAATTTTTGTCAATCTTACGTGCGTGTTCAGGGAACCCATTCAACTGTAATGTATGCGTGTAAAACTAGAATAACTAAAACATCAGTTTCTCTTTCAAAATCAAATATTTAATGAAGTCACACAAGAAATAAAACGTCGTGCAGTTTATACTTTCACGACTGTAATAAACATTTTTCAGTTAAAAAAAAACCTGACTGAGGCTTATAATTCAATCGAAATCGCGATGCGATGTTGTTCACTAGTGAGTTCATCGTTCGCGTTTCCTATTGGCTAATGCATTTTACGTATCATTTTACGTAATCTTTTTTTCGTGAGGAAATCTCAGTATCTATGATACAAACCAACTGTTTTATTCCGGGGGTGCAACATTTGTATAAATCAAAATATAACAATAAAACAGGGACTTAACAGAAATGGAGGCAAATGACGGACGGGACGGTTCAAGTTTAGTGACCTTTTACAGTAAAAAGATTGGATTTTGTACACTTCGTTTGTCAGTCGTTGTTTAACTGGCTGGTATCGAGAAGTTATTTTGGCAGTTGGGACCAGTTTTAGTGGCCGCTGCCATTGTCGGGAGGTGGCTGTTCTATAGTGAATATATCGACCATCCGCCGGGTCCAGAAGAGAGGCCGTAGTAGAGAAATTCTCACTGTAGAGAGATGGCCGTAAGTGGACGTTTGGCTGTATTAATAATGCTTTTGAAACACATAAGCAAGTAAAAACTATACTTTTATACGTTTCGGCGACCTCATGACACCATTCAGTCAAGGAATGAATAAATGAGAGCGCGTTTAAAAGATTTACATAAATGAAGTTTAAGTTATACAAGGAATTGACGCGAATCGACTCTGTTTGTACGTTCAAGCGTGCTCATTATTGCTTGATATACAGCATTTCGTTAAATAAACAGTTAAATTTATTCCTGCATTTTTTCAACACTTTGTGGCAACTAAGGAGGTCCTTTAAAGGTAGCCGGAAGCACTCTCTTCTTTGCATGACTTAGTTGGTCTATTTTTCAAGCGCTAGCATCTTGACTCAGTTGAAATACCTTAGCCTCAAGCTTCAAACCGCAATCCAACTCGTATTGGTTAGTCAAAAAATTGGCCAGAACCTCCGAGAATGCGAGGCTAAACTACGGATACGTAATCAACATTGTGCATTTTACCTTTTTCAACGTAAGCTGTGAGATACAGGCAATCGTTTACTTTGACATTTTCTATGTTCAGTCACTGAATAGACGCACGGCAACATGAAATCTACTTGTTTAATTAATAGTAAACACGGTTTATTTTCGTACTCCTCAATCTATATACGTAAAATTCTACAATTGGTATTTTAAAAAAATCACTGTATTTCTTTTCGATTCACTGACACATCTTGATAATTTAACTATCGCTCAAAGGAAACTCTTATTTTGACGCAGGTTTTAAAGCCCACTTGTGATAATTTTCTTTTCCTTTTTTGAGTTGTAAGTACAAGTTAGCGATGTTTGGCAAATACACAATGGTCACAATGAGAAGCACATGTGTTCCAGCGAGTACTACGGCTGATGAATATAATGTCAACGGGGTCTTGACAGCACACTATTTTAAAGTCTCGGATGCTTCCGTTCGGTGTCTTGAACTGAGACATGAATGACCGGAATATATTTGAAGTTTGCGAGTTCAAGTAAAAGTAACTCACATTTAGCTGTAAGATTTGAGGTTAATTTTAAAGTGATTTTCTCTTGATCTCAAAGAGATGGACGTAAACTGTGAGTATAAAACAACTAAGGAACTTCCACTTAGCCGGTTGCAAACCAAGAAGCCTTTAAACTGAATTTGGGCGAGTTTTTGAATATTAATTAGCATTCGGATAGAGGAACTGGCAAATGCAGAAATAGCATGCAGAATTCATTTTACAAAAACTGTTTATTTTTTTTTTTCATTTTTTGTTTAAACTTTGAAATTCAAATGTAACCATATAAAAAAAACAGTGGTGGGTGTCTTATTTCGAAGAACCTGACTTCGTTTACATCGCAAACATGAGCCGCTTTTTTCTAACGAAACAAAAGTAGGAAACTTCTCATAGTTTTGATATTCACGGTGTTCTTATTTGAAAAAAGAAAAACAGCCTCGGCCAATGTTACCTGATATGAAATGATCAAAACAGTTGATTGTATTAACAGAGCGAGGTAGTGAGGGCGTTAAAACAATGTATGGAAAAAGACGTCACTTATGTTTGTTTTAGAATAACTAAACTTTTATTTTTTAAAGCGGCTGCGAAAGCTGAAATGATAAAACTGACAAAACGCGGTTGGCATTCGATGGCATGTTGTCTCTTTGCCATTTCGCGGGTGAATCACAATTCTGAATGAATATACAAAATCATTTTTTTGATATCAAAATAATTTGAAAACACTTTCTAAACCACATGTCACTTTTCCGTCGCGCACCAACTAATCAAATAGTTATTTAAAATTCAATTAGTTGTACTTCGCAAAGCATCGTTGTGTTTGAAGAATAAAAAGAAATTATGCTGGCAACAAAGTGATCACGACTGGAGGAAAATCCTCGCTTCTATTTTGAAGCCAAACGTCAAAACAGAAGGGATTTGGCAACAAAGGTTCCCTTTTTGGCTTGTTTTTTGACCCAGCATAAAGAACAACGGACAAGATATATTTGCTGAAGCTTTTAGTTCAAAAAATAAGTGGAATTAGATCGTGTTTGCAGATTCTGCGGGCGAAAATTTTAAAACAACCATCATTCATTTTCTTACTGTTTTCCAGAAGCAGACATGAAGTAAAAAATCCTACATAGAAGACATTAGGATTAAGCAACAAGCTGCGCGGGCTGAGTAAAAATGTCGGACGCTAAAGTTTCGTCAATCGTCGGGCAAGAAGTTTGGGCTGCAGTGTCCGTGGTGTTTTGTGTCGCAGTTATTTTGGTGTTTTTCTTCATTTTGTGTTGTGCTTATCGAAGGCATCGAAGAGTTCGGGATTTAACAATGTTTGCCGCTCCAGTCTTGGATGAATTAGGAAACCATTCAACGCCGTGGCTTGTTTCGAACGCAAAGGAAAAACACGAACCCGACATTAAGCGGACTTCGGGAGTGTGAAGAGGGACCAGGAATTCGATACTCGTCGAATATTGAAAGCAAAGAGGTTTGAAACACTTGTCTGACAACACGAAGGAGCAACGGGAAAGGTGATTCATCGTCACCACAAGAAAGGAACAATCAAATCCACGCCATTTAAGCGTCTTATTTACATTTACTGGCACGTTCACTGTGAGTTCGCGCCTCGAGTCGTCTTATGTTGTAAGCGAATGAAAAATTTTGGAGATTCATGCCTCGTTATATTAAACTGAAAAACAAAAACGATCGTCAAAACCTTTATTTGGGGCCAAAGATCAAAGGAAAATTGAAGCGGAAACGGTACAGTTATACAATAAATATACAGTGTTTGAAGAAAGACTAGGAGGGGCCACCGAGTCTTCGCTCCAATTTCGTGTCTTTTTTTTATTTTACATTGTACTTTTATGCAGACTTTTTTTGCGTGGGTTCGTAATTTTATAAACCATTTTTCTACAACTATACAAGCAGAGCGGTAAAGCAACTGTCATATATTTTTTAATGCTTCAACCTAACTTGGGTAAGTCATTTATTCCGTAACATATTGTTGACTCAACTAAAAGCCTGCACGCTATTTTGCTTTTGGTGATAAAACACTTTGACTTTGCAATGTGAAAAAAGTGTTGCCGTCACTGAGGATTTTTATTACAACAAATCTAAGGAAAAATTCATGACAAAAATTGCTTAAACCCGGTGCTAAAAGGTTTTTGGTTTAATCAAGTGATTTTGCTAACAGAAAAATAATTTGACTCCCTAAGACAATGACATTACAATTTGCTTTGGTCTTTTTTAAAAGCAAAAAGCTAGAGTTTTGACATGTCTAAGTAAATCTAAGTAAAAGAACATTAAAATAAAATTAATATCTCGACCAAAAAATAACAACGAGAAAGAGATATATTCTTTCACATTCTGTTCCTCTATTTCTAGTTGTGTTAAAACCTTTTTTATGGCGACAACTCATCATGAATCCCCTGCTTCAAACATATGACACAAATTTATGCAAAATTCTAAAATTAAGCAAATGTTTGGGTTCTCTTAATGTGTAGAGCCGAACTGCTTCTTTTGACAAGCGGTTTGACATGCCTGTCATACAGGGTACATACCCTTGGCAATACTAATACCACTTTTGGGAAATTAATTTGGTTTTCCTTTCAAAAAGTTGTCATCATTTATCTGACGTAATTTTATCAAAATATTTTGAATTCATTCACCAATTATGTGATTCGCGACAAGAGGTATATTATTGCGTTTTAATTTAAATGTGACCTTTTATTCTGTCCATTAGACACCCTTGCTAGCTCCTAGCTCCTAGCTCCTAGATAGGGCCGAGAAAGACTGGGAATGGTTGAAGTTGTCCTAAGCGCCAGTCTCCCGTTATAGTCACGCTCCAGAAAATGGCACAGGGACTCTTTGATTGTTTTTTTTTGCAGTAAGTATTCAAAAAGCAAATGAAAATTTTTATTTGACTTAAAAGTCCGTATTGCATATAGTATAGGTTATCGTATAGGTCCGTATTGCAAACTTCAGGCCCCACAAGAAACCAAATTGAAATCTAAATCTAAATTTAAATTTTCTTCTTCAGGTTTTCTTTTTCCAACCGTTAATTCCTAGAACAATCTTTCGAATATATAATGTCAGAAGCATATCACCTAGGTGATATGCTTCTGCTAATATCTAACATTTTCATATGGCATGGAAAAGTTTGTCGCTGGACTTACTGTTGAAAGAGTTGTCAAGGAGAACATCCTTTTGTCACCTGGACCTGTCGTAACCTGCAGAGCCGTCAAACATGGAAAGAGATCCTCTAGATCAATCGATGAGGCTGAATACGAGCGCGCCACGGGATCATTGGAAGAGGATGGTTTAGGAAGAATCGCCGGGTGTAAAACTTCGTGTACCAATAGCCAGAGCGATCACCAAGGTTTTCATAAAGTCTAGACCAGATTCCTATCCGATCATAGCACCAAAGACAAAGAACCTTTATTGATTTATACCGCTCAGGGTAGCCCCTTCAGATGCAAAAAGCTGTCTGTTATCAATG